>Ga0256840_1002328_pt1 | contig 16849 bp, 14 predicted proteins | sample 355202metaG_FD_185969 | JGI IMG/M metagenome (GOLD analysis project Ga0256840, IMG submission 185969) | Hydrothermal vent microbial communities from Mid Atlantic Ridge, Atlantic Ocean - 355-202 | ecosystem: Environmental > Aquatic > Marine > Hydrothermal vents | place: Atlantic Ocean: Mid... | reverse complement strand
TCAAGTCCGGGTATTAGTCTGAAAACCTTTCTTTGTTCAGAATATGTAAGTTTTGTTTGAAATCCGACTAGGTTTAACAGTGTGCCCTCTCGGTTCTCTTTTCTTAATTGTAGTACGGCGAAAGGCCTTTTACCGTTTTTTGGATTTATCAATCCAACCGGTTTAAGAGGGCCGAAGAGAAGAGTTTCTTTACCTCTGTTTGCCATTTCTTCAATAGGCATACATCCTTCAAAATAGGCTTCTTTTTCAAACTCTTTCAAAGGAACTTTTTTTGCTTCCATCAATGCAGTATAAAATTTTCTGTATTCCTCTTCTGTCATAGGGCAGTTTAAATAATCGTTGCCCCCTTTGTTGTACCTTGAACCCCAAAAACATTTTGAGTAGTCGATGGTTTCGGCATAGACTATAGGAGCTATTGCATCGTAAAAGGATAGTGCTTCTTCTCCCAGGAAATTGTAGAGATGTTTGGAGAATAGATCTGAAGTTAAAGGTCCCGTAGCGATGATAGTTACTTTTGATATGGGAATTTCCGTTATCTCCTTTCGTATAACATTGATGTTAGGATGTGTTTCTATTTTTTTCGTTATATATTTCCCAAAATTTTCCCTATCTACCGCTAAAGCTCCGCCTGCCGGAACCAATGTTTCTTTGGCTGTTTTTATTACGATAGAGTTGAGAAGTTCCATCTCTTTTTTTAGAAGTCCCCTTGGAGTTGTTTCCTCGATTCCTCCAAGAGTATTACTGCAAACAAGTTCTCCTAAATATTCCGTTTTATGAGCCGGTGTTTGTTTAAGGGGCCTCATTTCATATAGACTTATTTTAAAGCCTTCATTGGCGAGATACCAAGCTGCTTCAACGCCTGCGAGTCCTCCGCCTATAATATTAATTTTTTCCATTTTTATCCTTTTTCTACCAAATTTTCTATCTTTTTGGCTTGTTCGGCTGCTATGAGGGCATCTATCATCTCATCCATTTCACCATCTAAAAACTGTTCCAAGTTGTAAAGAGTTAACTTTATCCTGTGGTCGCTTACTCTATTTTCCGGGAAATTGTAAGTTCTTATTTTTTCACTCCTATCTCCGCTTCCTATCTGAGCTTTCCTTGTAGAGTCAAGATTTTCTTTTTGTTGTTTTTCATATATCTCTTTCAATCTTGCTCTTAAAATCTTCATAGCCTTGATTCTATTTTGTATTTGGGAGCGCTCGTTGGAGCATGTTACAACAAGTCCGGTGGGAGCATGGGTGATTCTAACGGCAGAATCTGTTGTGTTTACGTGTTGTCCACCGGCTCCGGAAGATCTGTAAGTATCTATTTTTAGATCTTTTTCATCTATTTCCACTTCTACGTCTGCGGCTTCAGGGAGAATTGCTACAGTTGCTGCGGATGTGTGAATTCTGCCTCCCGATTCTGTTACGGGTATTCTTTGAACTCTGTGAACACCGCTTTCATACTTTAATCTGCTGTATGCTCCTTTACCCGATATAAGTGCGTTAATTTCTTTGGAGCCTCCAAGTCCGGTTTCGTTTTGGGAAAGAATTTCCACTTTCCATTCTTTTCTTTCGGCATATCTACAGTACATTCGGAAAAGATCTGCTGCAAAAAGTGCCGCTTCTTCTCCTCCGGTTCCGGCTCTTATTTCGAGAATAACATTTTTTTCATCGTTGGGATCTTTAGGAATAAGAAGGGTTTTTAACTTGTTTTCAAGTTCTCCTATTTCTTTTTCAAGTTCTTTTTTTTCCTCTTTGGCAAGCTCCATGAACTCTTCATCTTCTCCCAATTGAATCATTTCTATGGCTTCTTCTATCTGTTTTTCAATCAAGTTATATTTGTCGTATGTCTCAACTATAGGTTGTAACTCTTTATGTTCTTTTGCCAGGTTTTTGTATCTGTTTCCGTCGGAAATAACTGAGGGGTCACTTAAAAGTTTTTCTATATCCTTAAATCTTCTATTTATTTCATTGAGCCTTTTAATTACACTTTTTTCCATATCTCCTTCCAAGTTTTGAAAAATTATTTCTTTTCAACTGTTTTTCTTAGAAAATCTCTCTTAAGTTTTTTGTATCGTTGGAGGGCTAATCCTCTCTGTACAGGTGATAATTTGTCTATAAATACAATTCCGTTAAGGTGATCTATTTCATGTTGGAAGGCTCGAGCCAACAAATCTTCTCCTTCTATAAAAAATTCCTCACCGTTAAGGTTTTGAGCTTTTACTTTAACATATTTTGCCCTTTTAACCTTTTTGTATAGTCCGGGTAGGGACAGGCATCCTTCCTGATTAAATTGTTCTCCTTTCATTTCGATAATTTCCGGATTTACCAGGATGATTTTTTCTTTTCCCTGCTTATCTTTTCCCGAATTCATATCAAGGATGATGATTCTTTTTAATATTCCAACCTGGTTACCTGCAAGTCCGAGTCCTCCGCGTTTGTACATGGTTTCAAACATTTGATTGACTATATTTTTCAACTCTTCGTTGAATTTTTTTACCTCATCTGCTTTTTTTGAAAGAATTTTATGTGGGTAAAGCAGTATTTCCATTTTCTACTCCTTAAACATTGCCGAATATGAAATTATACGATTTTACCTGGTCTTTTTCAGATTTAGCTTCAAGTGTAAAAAGAGCAGATTCCTCGCTTCTATTTATGAATTCTATTAAACTGGAGAAATTTATGACTCCATCTCCGGCAGCTATGTGAAGGTCGTTTTTTCCATCGTTATCATGAATGTGAAACTCAAACAGTTTATCCGAGCTATTTTTTATCCATTCTGATAATGGTAAAGAGGAAAATATCTTCCAGTGGCCTATATCTATGCATATTCCAATGTTTTTTTTATCTATTGCCGATATAAGTTTTAGCAGATGTTCGGGAGTTTCATCAAATACATTCTCTATAGCCAGTCTTGTATTTCCAAATATATCGGAAATATATCTGAAGGTGTTAACGCAATTGCTAAACCAGCTATTGTATATAGGAAGAATTTTTCTTGGATGAAATCCTGAATGGAAAACTATTACTTCAGGGTTTAAGATTTCGGTTATGGGACGCATTTCTTTATACCGTTTTATGGTAGCTTCTCTAACGTAGCTGTCTATGGCTCCCGGATTAAGGTCAATGAATGGAGCATGAAAAGTTACAGGATTGTTATTTATGACTTCTTTGATTTTTGCAAAAAATTTAAGTGGAACATTTTCTAAAACATCAGCTGTAATTTGAAGTTCAACGCCAAATCCGTTTGATACGGCTCGTTCTATTCGTTCAATATTTCTATCTAAAATTTCTTTTCCCGGTATGTGGGCAATAACTTTCATCTTTTCCCTCTCAAATGTTGTAATCGAAATTTATAAAGCTATTAGTTATAGTGCAACAAAAGACTTTGTTAAAATAATGTAAATTTTTTTGGAGGAAGCTATGAGAAAGTTTGTTTATATAGCTACTGTTTTTCTTTTTTCACTGCCTGCTTTTGCAGGTAATGTGGATACTTTTGGAATTGGTTCTACGGCTACATCGCTTGGGGGAGCTTTTTCTGCAACAGCGGATGATCCGTATGCAGTTTATTATAACCCTGCCGGCCTTGTAAACGTAGAAGGGCAGGTTGTCTCTTTCGGTTTTGAAGTTTTAAATCCTGAGCTTAAAGTTGATAATTTCAAGGCTGAGGATGGAGATGGAGCAAAGGTTGTGCCTTATGATGTTGGTTTTAAAGATGAATCTCCTATTCTTCCAGTGCCTTTTATGGGTTATTCTGTAAAATTAAATGAAAAGGTATCTTTTGGTATTGCTACTTATATTCCTTACGGTCTTCATATAAAGTGGGATTCTGATCCTGCCGTTAATCCTGCTGCTTATAACTGTTTTGAGTCTTACTATATTCGTGGTGTTGTTACTCCTGCTGTGGCTTTAAAGGTTAATGAAAGGTTTTATTTGGGTTTTGGTGTTTCTTTTGGGCGTTCAGATGCCGGAACTCAAAGAAGGCTTTATGCTCCTACAATTCCATCTTTACATAACAGAATTATAAAGTCTGAGTTTTCAGATGATTTTAATGTTTCTTTTAATTTTGGATTTATGTATAAACCGCAGGATAAAGTTACTTTTGGCTTAACTTACCGTTCAAGGACGGTAACCGATTTTAAAGGTACTGTTGAAGTTGAAGGTTTCACTAGTGTTGATGCCGAAACCAAAATTGATCATCCTGAGCAGATTCAGGGTGGAATCAGATATACGCCTGATGAAAGATTGTCCCTTGAGCTTGATGTTGTATGGACACATTGGAGTGTGGTGGATGGATATGTTGTAAGGTTTGAAGAGCCTTTACTTGGAAAGACGGAAGAGGTGTTTGTAAGAGACTGGGAGGATACAAGACAGGTTAGGTTTGGTATCTCTTATAAGCTTAATAAAATGGTTGTTTTAAGAGGTGGTTATTTTTACGATCCTTCTCCAATTTCAGATCACACGTTTGATATGGCGTGGCCGGATGCTGATAAGAAAACATACTCTTTAGGTGCAGGTTTCAATTTTGGAAGATTAAAGCTTGACACGGTGGTTCAATATAGTGTTTCTGAGAGCAAAAGAGAAATAGGCGGGGAAAGTGAAGAGCTAAATAGCAGTTATAATGATGGTTCGGTAGCATTGTCAGCGGAAGGAAAGCTGTGGGGCGTTGGGGCAACTGTTTCCTACTCGTTCTAAATTGAATTTTTGCAGGAGGTGAAAGGTGAGAAATTTTTTAACTTTTTTGATAGTGTCCGGTTTGCTTTCTTCGTGTGGTATTCAGCTTGGAAAACTTGATGAAAGCTCTATGACTATTGATAACGAAACAAATATAGACAGAAATGGTCTTGCTTTTGATCCTCAGTCTGAAATCATCCCTTTTCCAAATGATATTTTATGGGCTGCTTCTGGTGGAAATTTGACTTTGCCAGAGGATAAAGGAAATGATAATGCTACCAATCTTTTGTATAGAGCGGTTAACTCTCTTAGGGTAAAAGGATTCAGTCCAAATATGTTTATAGCTGTTCCTCTTATCAATGATTTAAAAATAAAAAACCTGGATGGATATTATAAGTTGTTTGATTTAACAGACTTAAAACTTTGTGCTACTGCTGGAACCGGTTGTGCAGGAATTGACGAAACTTCAAAACTTACATACTTACAGGATAAGAATTATTTAAAGTTTTATCCTGTTGAGTCTATTGATGCTGGGCATCAATATCTCTTCCTTTTACTTGATGGAATTAAGGATGAGATTGGTAATCCGATTATAGAATCCACAATCTATTCTTATCTTGAGTCTAAAGATTCTTTATCTGACCAAATGCTTGAAACTCTCAGAAAAAGCTATGCCTATCTTTATGACGAAGTTTTACCGGCAATAAATCCTTTACTTAATAGGGATACCGTTCTTGAGATGTTTACTTTTACAACAGCAAACAGAACTTTATCTGTTTCAGATTTTTCCGTGATAAATGCTGCTTTAACAAACGAGACAATTGCTGAGAATCTTAAAAATTATATATCCGGTTTGGATTATTCAGTTCTTGATGCTGAATATAAAACTATAGAATCTCAAGCTTTGTCTGTTGTCGGACAGGTTGATTTGGACAATCGTACTTTCACAACACTTTCAATTTTAGATAACAGAATAGAAAACATAAATTATTCTATTTTTAACGGTGAAAATTACACAGATACCGTTTATATCTTTATGCACGGTCTTGGGGGTAATAAAACTCTTGCCGGACTCCTTACACCGGATATTTCTCTCCCTGTTGTGGCTTTTGACCTTCCCTGGCACGGAAGTAGAGTATTAACAGAAGATAAGCTTTATACGAGTTGTAATGAAACAGTTTCAGGAAGTTGTTTTCTTACGGAGAATCCTGGAACTGACAGGATAAATTTTTATCAGTCCATATTTGATTTGAGGGTTCTTTCCGAGGCTCTAAAATCCGGAAAAATAGATATAGATGGGGATGGAAATCCTGATACTCCGACAAATATCTATTTCTTGGGTATGTCACTCGGCAGTATAGTTGGAGCTCCATTTGTTTCTCTGGATAGTGGAATAGGTAAAGCCGTTTTTAATACCGGAGGGGCTAACTTTGCTGCTCTTCTTGATACGGCAGAAAATTCTTTTGTAACCTCTCTGATAGATAGATTAGGGGTTGAGAAGAATAGTTTGGAATACTTTGTTTCTCTTGGTATTTTTGAAACATTGCTTGATCCTGCTGATCCGGTGACTTTTGTAGATTCTTCTATTTCAGATAAAACAATTATTCAATCAGCTTACGGTGATTCTATTGTTCCTTTCATTTCAAACAAAGTTTTTGCTAAGGCTGCTGGATTTACCGATTTCCAGTATATTGATTTTGATAATGTTGCTGTTTCTACAGGCTGGTATATGTTTGGGAATAAAACAGCTTATGTAAATCATGGATTTTTGTTGAATACCGATACAAGCTATTATCCGGAAGTTTCTCTGTATCTTGGGAATGAAACCTTTCTTATAAATGCTCAAAAAGCAGCGAGAGAACAGATAGAAAAATTTTTTGAGAATTAATTTTTAAAGGGGGCAACGCCCCCTTATAGTTTATACTTCTTGAATTGCACCCTTTGAAGCTGATGACGCTAATTTTGCAAACTTTCTTAGCAACTTTGATTTAACTTCTTTCTTTAAAGGTGTAAAGTCTGTGAGTCTTTTTCTGATTTCCTCTTCATCAACAAGAAGTTCAAGTTTTCTTTCGGGAATATTAAGATAAATTTTATCTCCATCCTTTATGATTCCTATCACTCCACCTTCATCGGCTTCAGGTGAGATGTGGCCTATACATGGACCGTGTGTTCCTCCTGAGAATCTTCCGTCTGTGATAAGGGCAACGGATTCACCAAGTCCCATTCCCATTACGGCTGCGGTAACGGCTAACATTTCTCTCATTCCGGGACCGCCTTTCGGACCTTCGTATTTTATGACTATTACATTTCCCGGTTTTATTTCGCCTGCCATTACGGCTTTCATTGCATCTTCTTCACAGTTGTAAACTTTTGCGGTTCCTTTAAAAACTTTCATTTTTTCACTTACAGCTCCTTGTTTTACAACGGCACCTTCAGGTGCAATATTGCCGTAAAGTATCGCTATTCCGCCCTCTTTTTTGTAGGGATTTTCCACCGGTCTTATGACATCTTCGTCCAGAATTCTTCCTCTGGTAGCAATAGTTTTTATAGGGGTTCCCGAGACGGTAGGATTGTCTTCTATCATTGTCTCAAGCCTTTTTAGAACACCCGGGATACCTCCAGCGTAATGAAGGTCTTCCATTAAGTATTCTCCCCCCGGTCTCATATTACAGATTTTTGGCGTATTTTTACTTAGGTCGTCAAAAACTTTAATATCAAAAGGAATTTCAGCCTCATAAGCAATTGCAGGCAGATGAAGTACAGTGTTGGTTGAGCCTCCGAGAGCAAGGTCAACCATAATAGCGTTTTTAAATGCGGTTGGGGTTAAGATATCTCTGGCTTTTATGTCTTTTCTGACAAGCTCGACTATTTTTTCTCCGGAACTTTCAGCTATTCTTTTTTTCTCTGCCAGTGGTGCGGGTGATGTACCACAGTATGGAAGAGATATTCCGAGAGCTTCTGACAAACATGCCATTGTATTTGCCGTGAACATTCCTTGGCATGCACCTGATGATGGGCAAGCGGTTTGTTCGTATTCTAATAGCTCTTCAAGAGATATTTCTCCCGTTTTATATTTTCCTATTGCTTCAAATGTGTGGGTTACTAGGTCAAGTCTTTCCCTTCCTTTTCTTCCTGCTAACATTGGGCCTGCAGTTACTACTATGGCGGAAATGTTAACTCTTGCGGCACCCATAAGCATACCCGGAGTTATTTTGTCACAGGCTGTTAGGAGAACTATTCCGTCAAGTTGATGTGCATTTACAACATCTTCAACGCTATCGGCTATCAGTTCTCTTAACGGAAGAGAAAATCGCATTCCTTCGTGTCCCATCGCAATACCGTCACATATTGCTGGTACTCTTACGATAAAAGGTGTTCCTCCTGCTGCTGCTACTCCCCTTTCTATAAATCTTTCCAACTGGAACATGTCGGCATGTCCGGGGACAAGGTCAGTGTAACTTGATATTATGCCGATAAGAGGTTTATCTATGTCTTCTCTTTTTATACCCGTTGCCATCATAAGAGCTCTGGCAGGAAGTTTCTCAAACTCTCTAAAAACGTCACTTCTCATTCTTTGCAGCCTCCTGGGCTTTCTTGATTAAAATAACCATTTCATCTCTTAGCCTAAGTCTCTCTTTTTTCATTTTTTCAAGTTCGATTTCTTCTGTTGGTGTCAGGTAAGTTTTTCTTTCCATTTTATCTATAATGTCGTCAAGTTCCTGATGTTTTTTTTCAAGAGTTGCAAAGTGGTGGAACTTTTTCCTTGCCAGTTCTTTTAGGTTTTCGTCTCTGTACATCTTTAACCTCCTTGGTTTCTATTTTTAACATCATTACGATGCCGTTATTACCTTTACCGTAGTAATTTTCCCTTATTCCTATTTGTTTAAACCCTAATTTTTCGTATAACTTTATTGCCAAACTGTTACTTTCCGAAACTTCTAGAAATAGATATTTGATACCATTTTTTCTCATCTCTGCTAAAGTATTAACTATCAATGCTTTACCGATGCCTAATTTTCTAAATTCATTCTCAACTACAACAAGATGAATTTCCGCTTCTTCTGTTAAGGTTTGATAAAGTATAAATCCGACAATTTTGTCGTTTAGTACTGCAATTTTGCCACTAATCAAGGGATTCGAGTACTCTTTATCCATGCTTTGTTTGTAGCTGCTGAAGTTCCTACAAATTAGAGAGCTTATCTCTTTTATCTCTTCTTTATCCCAATTTTTTATTTTGAGGTTTTGCATCTGGTCGCCTTATGTATATAGGTTCAATTTCTTCTCTGTATCCGAAAGTCTTAGCGTATAAAGAAGCACATATGGCTATTGATGAGAAAGTCCGTTTAACAAAAATATTTTCTTTTTCTTTAAAAAATTTACCTATAGAAGAGCTTAGGTCGAAATTCCCGGTTATAATAATTTGGCCGGGAAGTTGTTTTATTCTATCTATGACATCTTCTTCCGGAATATCCTCTGGGGGAAAAATATCTCTGTTTTTATCTCTGCAGTAGGTGTAGTAACGGTTTTTTCTTCCCTCTACTATAACAAATACGGGCAGTCCGGAGTTCAGGAAACAGAATGAAAACGCTTCGAGGGTTGATACGGTACCTATTTTTTTAATTTTTTTAGAAGCTTTAAAGGCTTTCGCTATGGATAACCCTATTCTTATGCCTGTAAAGGAGCCTGGTCCTGCCGTAAATATTGCAAGGTCTATTTCGTAAAACCTATTTTTATTGGTACCTAAAATCTGTTGTAAAGATTTAAATACACTTACAGAGTGCTGTTTCGGAGAGTTCCAACTTTTTGAAGCTACCAGTTCATTTCCATTTATTAGTGAAACGCTTCCGACAGGTAGTGATGTATCTATGCCTAAAACTTTCATTCTGCTTTATACCTTTAAAAGTTATTTGGTTTCTAAAGTTTATTATAGCAATTTTTATGAATTCTGTAGTTGTTCGACGATTTTAGTTACGATATAGTTGAAAACGGTGAAATATTGCCGGTTGAGTTTGAGAATTCCTTGGTTATAGAAAATTATTTTTTCCTTTAAAAGTTCCTGAACCATTTGACTTTTTAAAGCGGTTTTCTCAAAAATTTCTTTCTCTTTTATAGATAGTGCTATTCCGAAAATTGTTCTTAAACCCATTCCGATTTTTAATTTTAGTAATTCGGAAGAAGAGAAATTAATCTCTTCCGCTGATAGATTTTTATTGTTCCATAAATTTTTTCTGTAAATTTCAATATTTGAAATATTTTTAAAGTACTTATTGTTTATGAAAGATGCGCCTGCCGGTCCCAGTCCCACATAATTATGTAAAAGCCAATAGGAAAGGTTGTGTTTGCATTCAAAATTTTTCTTTGAGAAGTTGGAGATTTCATACTGCCTAAAACCTAATTTTTCAAGCTCCTTTACGGTAGTTCTATAGAAGTTTTCAAACATTGAATCATTTGATAGATGTAGCCGATTTCTCTTTTTAAACATAGGAGTGTCTTTATACAAAGTGAAACCGTAAATAGAAATATGCTTTAGTTTGTCAAACTTTTTAATGAGACTTATGTCTCCTAAAAGTTCAGGTTCCGTTTGTTCGGGCAAAGCTATCATAAGGTCTGCGGAAACATTTTCAAATACGGAAAGAGCAATTTCCAAAGCACTTATGGCTTTTTCTGCGTTGTGTCTTCTTCCGATAATTTTCAGCAATCTGTTGTTGAAAGTTTGTATTCCAATACTTACTCTTGTGATTCCTGCTTTTTTCAACTTTTGAAGATAGTTTATGTTTATGTCTTCAGGATTAAGTTCAACAGTTATCTCTTTCGGGTACTTTTTAAATCGACCTATAAAGCTTTTGAAAAACTTAGGAGAAAAAAGAGAGGGAGTTCCTCCCCCAAAATAGATGGTTTTAGGTTCCGGTTGGAGATTTCTTACTTTTATCTCTTTTTTAATTAAAAGGTGATATTCATTTTCATCAAAACTTCCGGATTCATCCGAGTAAAAATCACAATAAGGACACTTCTTCTTACAAAATGGAATATGTACGTAAACATGATTTATGTTTCTCATATCTTATCTAAAGCTGTAAGACACGGAAACTGTCGGAACAAATATCGTTTCTGCTCCGAAGAATCTACTAAAGAGATAAGCTCCTCCACCGATGGAAAAAGCCCCGGTCTGTCCGGTTATATCATCACCTACTGGAAGGTCATACTCTATTCCTCCACCTATATAGGGATAAATTATGGAAGTTGTTCCTGCTTCCCCGTATAGATGGACGGTTTGGAGTTCATCTTTTGTGTTAATATAGTATCGGAAGCCAAATCCAAGTCCTGCTGTTATTCCGTAAAGATATTTAGGTGCGCCGTTAGCACTTCTTTCCATTCTTCCGGCGAAAATTGTATCAAGGCCGACACGCCATTGGTTCCCTGGCAATTTAATAGTAGTACTGTTTTCTGCATGTACTTTTAAAGGTGTTGCTAATGTTAAAAGCGATAGTCCTGTTAAAAGAAATTTTCTTATCTGCATTTTTCTCTATCTCCTTATGATGCTTTTTTACTCCTCAATTAAAGATACTATAAAAAGATTTGAAATGAAAGAGGGATTGTTGTAAATGTTTTTTAAAAGGTTTTTTACCTCAGGGGAGTGTATCGTTAAAATAACTTATTCCCAAAGATTTTCATTGAATTTCGGATACTATTTTGTAAATGATGAAATTGCTATCTGAAATAAAAAAAGAAATGGAGATTAATTACTACTCTCTTTGACAGATGGTTGTTAATAGTGTATCTTTAGGCTGAAATGAGAAAATTAAAGCTTAATAGTATAATAGCTGGAATTGTATTTATTACGGTTTTTAGTTGTGGAGACACCGGGGCTTTAGCCTCTTCCTGTGTGTTTACCGGTTCCGATGTTTTAACGGTTTGTTCTATTGATTCGAATTCTGTAAAAGGGAAATTAAAAAATTCGGCAAGTGAAATTCAACTTTTGATTGAGAAAACTTCCAATGAAGTTAAACAGATAAAAAGCTTTTTTTCAGAAATATATTCTTTATTTCAAAGTCTGGTCCTTAATATCAAATATTCTCGAGCTCCTCCTTTCTAATTTTGTTTGAATTCTTAATTTCAGAAGATTAAATTTCAGTCTAATTTGAGGAGGATTTTATAATGATAGATCTTGTTTTAACAAAAATATTTGGAAGCAGAAATGAAAGGGCTGTCAAAAAGTTAAGACCTGTTGTAGATAAAATAAACAGTCTTGAGTCGGAATTTGAAAAGAAAAGTAAAGAGGATTTGCAAGCTTTAACTGAAAAATGGAAAGAGGAACTTTCCAGGCTGGAAGATGAGAAAGAACAATTTAAGTATATGGATAAAATTCTTCCGGAAGCTTTTGCAGCTGTGAGAGAAGCTGCAAAAAGAACTTTAGGAATGAGGCACTATAATGTACAGCTTATAGGCGGAATGGTTTTACATTACGGGAAAGTTGCCGAGATGAAGACAGGGGAAGGGAAAACTCTTGTGGCAACTTTGCCTGTTTATCTTAATGCTCTTGCAGGGAAAGGCGTTCATGTCGTAACAGTTAATGACTATCTTGCAAAAAGAGATGCGGAGTGGATGACCCCTGTTTATAACTATCTTGGAATAACTGCCGGTTATCTTCAAAACAGTATGGAAAAAGATGAACGTAAGGAGATGTATAGTAGGGATGTAATTTACGGTACCAATAGCGAGTTTGGTTTTGATTATTTAAGAGACAATATGGCTTTTTCAAAAGAGGAAAGAGTTCAAGGAGCTCTTTTTTATGCGATTGTTGACGAGGCAGATTCGATTCTTATAGATGAAGCTAGGACTCCTCTTATAATTTCCGGTCCTTCCGAAGAAAATATTGATGTTTATTATATAGCCGATACTATAGTTAGACAGTTGAAGAAAGATAAACATTTTACGGTTGATGAAAAAAACAAAACTGCTATTTTAACGGATGATGGAATAAGGGAGGTTGAGAAAGTCGTTTCAAAAATGACTCAGTTGAAGGATTTTAACCTTTACGATCCCAAGTTTTCCGATCTTCTTCACGGAATTATTCAGTCTTTGAGAGCTCATAATCTTTTTAAAAAAGATGTTGATTATGTTGTAAAAGACGGAAAAGTGGTGATAGTTGATGAGTTTACCGGAAGAATAATGCCCGGAAGGAGATGGAGTGACGGACTTCACCAAGCGGTTGAAGCAAAAGAAAAAGTTAAAATAGAGGCGGAAAACCAGACTCTTGCTACAATAACTCTTCAAAACTATTTCAGGCTTTATAAAAAGCTTGCCGGAATGACAGGTACTGCGGAAACCGAAGCTGCAGAACTTAAAGAGATTTATGGTCTTGATGTTGTTGTTATTCCTACGAATAAACCTGTTATAAGAATCGATCGTTCCGATGTTATCTATAAAACGATGAAAGCAAAATATGATGCGGTTTTTAAGGATATAGAAAAAAATTACAAAGTTGGCAGGCCGGTTCTCGTAGGTACTAATTCTATTGAAGCTTCCGAATATCTTTCTTCTCTTTTAAAACGTAAAGGTATTCCTCATAAGGTTTTAAATGCCAAATACCATGAAAAAGAAGCCGAGATTGTGGCTCAGGCCGGAAGCCTCGGGGCTATTACTATTGCGACGAATATGGCGGGTAGAGGTACTGACATTATTCTTGGTGGAAATTCGGAGCATATGGCAAAACAGGAGCTGAAAAAAAGAGGGATAACTCCGGAAAAGGTTGAAGAAGGAAAATATGAAGAGCTTTTAAGAGAAGAGACGATAAAGTTTAAAAAACAAACGGAAGAAGAGAAAAAGAAAGTGCTGGATTTAGGTGGCCTTTACATTATAGGTACCGAAAGGAATGAAGCTCGTCGTATAGACAATCAGTTAAGAGGTCGTGCGGGAAGGCAAGGGGACCCCGGAGAGTCGAAGTTTTTCCTTTCCCTCGAGGATGATCTTTTGAGACTTTTCGGTTCGGACAGGATTAAAAAGTTGATGGAGATGATGAACGTTCCCGACGATGAACCTATTACTCATAAGATGGTTTCGAAAGCATTGGAGAATGCACAGAAAAGGGTTGAGGATCAAAACTTTCAAATAAGAAAAAGACTTCTTGAATATGATGAGGTTTACAATGTTCAGAGAAGAGTTATTTATGAACAGAGGAATAAGCTTCTTGACGGAGCGGATTTTAAAGATGATATCTTCTATATGATAGAGGAAGTAGTGAGAAGACTTGTAGATACTTATGCTCCGGATACCGTTGTTCCTGATGAGTGGGATTTTAGGGAATTGAAAAAAGCTATTGAACTAAGGTTCGGAATGGAATTTGAGATTCCCGATAGTTTTAAGGAACTTCTTGATATGGATATTGAGAATGCAGTTGACGAGAAAGACAAGTTGTTCCATTTGATTTACGATAGAGTTATTAAAGAGTATGAAGAGAGTGAAAAACTTATTGGAAATGAGCAGATGAGAGAAGTGGAAAGAATAATAATGCTTCAAACTCTTGACCACTATTGGAGACAGCACCTTAGAGCTCTTGACCATATTAAAGAAAGTATAGGATGGCGAGGTTATGCCCAGAAAGATCCTGTTGTTGAGTTTAAAAAGGAGGCGTTTACTCTTTTTGAGGAACTTATTGCAAATATAGAAAACGCGACGATAGATGGAATATTTAACTATTTCAAATATGCTGAGACTCAGTTTGATGAGGAAAATGCAAAGGCCTAAGAAACACTAGGTCTTTACATTTTTGTTTTTTTGTGATAAGGTGGCACCATGGGAGGGAAGAGGATGAGAAAGCTATTGATTGCTACTGTTTTAATCTTGCTACCGTTAACGGCGGCAAGGGCGGATCTTTATGTGGTAAGAAGAGGTGATTCCCTTTATAAAATAGCCAGAAAATTTCATACTAAGATAAAGACAATTAGGAGACTTAACGGATTAAGGGGTAATGTTCTAAAACCGGGACAGCGTTTAATTGTTCCGGGGAGAAGTAGATTTGCAAAACCTAAAAAAAGTGTTGCGACGATAAAGCTTCTTGAGAAAGAAGCTGATAAACTGATTGCAGATAGCAAAAACAGAGCAATCGAAACACTTAAAGAGTTAAATTCGCAGGATATCTATTCTCTTACAGATGTTATTGATACTGAATCAGAACTTCTTTCGGATGCAATATCCACTCCGATGGATGTTCCTTACGATAATTGGAATCTTTCGATTTTGAATACTCCGAAATACAAGAGTTACTTTTTAAAAGTTCTTGCAACTATTTTTAAAAATTACAAGAACACCCCCTATGTTTTTGGATACAACACGCCGGGGAGGGGCCTTGATTGCTCCTCTTTTACTATGAGAGTTTATAGAAAATTGGGGATAAGGCTTCCCCGCACGGCCCGAGGACAGTTTAATGTTGGTTTTTCTGTGAAAAGAAAAGAATTGAAAGTTGGAGATCTTGTTTTTTTCAGAACATACGCAAGGTTTCCTTCCCATGTAGGTATCTATATAGGGAATGAAAAATTTGTTCACTTTTCATCGATGTATCATGGCCTTGCAATTTCATCACTGAATAATAATTATTTCAGAAGGAGATACATAGGAGCAAAAAGGGTTCTAACAGAGAAAAAAATAAGAGAGGTTGTGGCAAAATTGAAGTAGAAGTATAATAAATAATAACAAATAATAAAAACAGACAGCAGGAGGTATGTGATGAACACAAGACAGTTTTTAAAAGTGTCCGTAGTAACAGTTGTTTCTTCAATCTCTTTTGTTTTACCATCTAACGCGAAAGTTAGAGTTACGCCCGATGATTACAAAGTAGCTATTTCTTTGCAGAGAGTTATTGAGTCTGTTGCAGAGAAAGTCAGACCTGCGGTTGTAGATATTACTTCGGTAACTACGGTTAAGTTTAACCATCCTGCTATTCCGCCGGAGTTTAGAGATTTTTTTAGGGAGTTTGGTTTTCAAATGCCTAATCTTCCTAATGCTCCTAAAGAGTTTGAGAAAAAATCTCTTGGTTCCGGGTTTATAGTTAAGGTGAAAAGCGGCTGGGCTTACATTCTTACGAACAACCATGTTGTTGATAAAGCTAAAAAGATTAAAGTAAAGCTTTATGGAGGAAATGTTTACACTGCAAAGCTGGTTGGAAAGGATTCTAAAACTGATGTGGCTCTTATAAAGATAAAAGTTGGCAACAAAGAAGTTCCTACCGTTGAGTTGGGGAATTCGGACAAAATAAAGATAGGGGAACTTGTTGTAGCGATAGGTAATCCGTATAGACTTGACGGTTCTGTAACGCATGGTATTATCTCTGCAAAAGGAAGGCACGGGTTAGGGCTTAATCCGATAGAAAATTTTGTTCAGACAGATGCTGCCATTAATCCCGGTAATAGTGGAGGGCCTCTCTGCGATATTTATGGGAGAGTTATAGGTATAAATACGGCAATAGTTAGGAATGCGCAAGGGCTTGGTTTTGCTGTTCCTATTAATATTGCAAGAAAAGTTATGAATGATCTATTAAAGTATGGGAAAGTAATAAGAGGATGGCTCGGTGTATATATTGAAGATGTCTCCTCCGATGTCGCTTCGAAATTTGGTATAAAATCCGGAGTTGTAGTTACTAAAGTTATGAAGGGGAGTCCTGCGGATAAAGCAGGTTTAAGAAGCGGCGATATTATTGTTTCCTATAATGGAGAACCCCTTAAAGGTGTTTCGGATTTACAACTGAAAGTTACCAACACAAAGCCCGGTGAAAAAGTACAGTTTGGTATTATAAGGGATGGGAAACGAAAAACACTTATCGCTAAAATAGGCCAGATGCCTCATGATAAAGTTGCTATAAGTGCTCTTTCCACTTTTGGTCTTTCGGTTCAGAAATTAACGCCTGAATTGAAAAATAAATTTGGTGTTCCGAAAAATATTACGGGACTTGTTGTTACCGATGTTAAGCCCGGTTCTCTTGCAGATGATGCGGGGCTTAAAGTGGGGGATATTATTATAAGTGCCGGTACGGAACCTCAGAATCTCACGCCTGTTGGAAATATTGATAAGTTCTCTAAACTTGTAAAGAAATCCAAAGATAAAGGGGTTCTTCTGAGAGTTTATAGGAACGGATTTTCATTCTTTGTAGTTTTAAAAGCCGAACAGTAATAAAGGGGCGTTTTTACCCCTATTTA
>Ga0256840_1002327_pt1 | contig 16854 bp, 7 predicted proteins | sample 355202metaG_FD_185969 | JGI IMG/M metagenome (GOLD analysis project Ga0256840, IMG submission 185969) | Hydrothermal vent microbial communities from Mid Atlantic Ridge, Atlantic Ocean - 355-202 | ecosystem: Environmental > Aquatic > Marine > Hydrothermal vents | place: Atlantic Ocean: Mid... | reverse complement strand
TTGGTTTTTAAAACTTCCTCCAAATTATCGTTAGACGCTCCCATGAAAAAAGAATAATTGGCAAGCGAGGTTTCCGAAGCAATTTGATATTTGTCTTCTAGCAATGTTTGTGTGAGTGCGTTCGGGATGGTATTGGGCATTTCCATAAAAGAGGTGACACCTCCTGCCACTGCTGCTTTTGATTCGGTATATATAGTCGCTTTATGGGTAAGCCCGGGCTCTCTGAAATGCACCTGATCGTCAATCAAACCAGGCAACAGGTATTTCCCTTTGGCATCAATGACTTTATCTGCTGGAAGGTGTGAGAGGTTGCTACCGATGCGTTCAATGTATTGCCCTTTTATTAATAAGTCTCCCTGAACAATCTTCTGCTCATTGACTATATTTGCATTTAAAATTAGAATCGTATTCATGTTATTTGTATTTATGGCAAATTAGCGGATTCAATTTTTATATACTAAAAAATGAATAGTTAATATTAATGGCAAAGGAAATCACATCATTCGAAGATTTTAAAATCAACCGGCAATTGCTAAACGCCATTGAAGATATGGGTTATACTGAACCTACGCCCATTCAGAAAAAGGCAATTCCGCTAATGTTGGCTGGGCATGATGTGATGGGCATCGCACAGACGGGCACTGGCAAAACCGCTGCTTTTGTACTGCCGATATTGATGAAAGTAAAATATGCACAAGGCGATGCGCCAAGGGCATTGATTTTAGCCCCCACGCGAGAATTAGCGATGCAGATTGATGCTGATATCACCGAACTTTCAAAATATACCGACCTCAGGCATTTGAGTATTTATGGTGGAATAGGTCCAAAAACGCAGATAGAAACCATTAATGCAGGTATCGATATTTTAGTAGCGACACCTGGGCGTTTTATGGATATTTATAAAAGGGAAGAACTGGTGGTAAAGCAAATAAAAACGATGGTGCTAGACGAGGCGGATAAGATGATGGATATGGGTTTTATGGCACAAATTAGAAGTATTTTGGAAGTCATTCCGACCAAAAGACAGAACCTACTTTTTTCTGCTACTATGCCTGACAAAGTAATTGAACTGTCGCATGAGTTTCTGGATTTCCCCGAAAAAATAGAAGTAAGTCCTGAAAAAATAACCGCCGAACTGGTCAAACAAGTATTATACGAAGTGCCAAACTTCAGGACGAAAGTTAATTTGCTGTCGCACCTTTTTGCTAAGTCCAAAGCATTCAAAAGAGTTATTGTTTTTGTAAAATCTAAAACCAACGCCGATAATATTTTTAAATTTTTATCAAGAAAATCTGACAAGACAATAAGGGTAATTCATGGTAACAAAGGGCAAAACACAAGAATCAATGCCATTGAAGCATTTAAAAGAGGAGAGATAGCAGTGCTCGTGGCGACTGATGTGGTGGCAAGAGGGATTGATGTGAGCGAGGTGAGTCATGTCATCAATTTTGATGTGCCCATTATTTATGAAGACTATGTGCACCGCATCGGCAGGACGGGTAGGGCGCAGCATAAAGGCATCGCCATCACCTTCGCCAATGAAGCAGAATTACTGCACATCACCAAAATAGAAAAACTCATCAAGCAGGGAATCCCTAAAAAGCAATTGCCACATGACGTAACCATAGAAGAAACCGAAAGAGAAGAAAGCACGAAAATTAATAAAGAAATTGACCATTTCAAAAGAAGGGAAAACCCTGATTTCAAAGGGGCATTTCATGAAAAGAAGAAAAGGTCTGGTGGGGATGCTCGTGGGAAGAAGCGGCGTAAGTGAAGAATGGGCAATCACTATTTAGGAGAGCCTCTTTGCACTATGGCATCCAATCAACATCTAGCAATATTGTAAGTGTGTCATTATGGATAGGAATAGAATGGCTAGAAGGATCTACGTCTATTAATTCAGCAATTTGAACAAAAGACCATCTTTTTCGAAATACTAAGGTATTATTGTCCACATTTTCAAGATTACAGTAAAAGTAGAAATTTTCAATATTTTCTTGATACCCATTAATATTAAACATAGCTGGGCTTGCAATAGAAATTATGACGGTATTGTCATCTTCAATTTCAAAAAAGAAATCATGGTATTTATATTCTTTGCTGTTGTAGTAACTAAAGGAAATTTTATATTTTCCAATGGGCAAAGAATACGCGTTGCCGTCTTTTTTGAATTGAAACCCAGATACCTTTAATTTAGAGGCAGGTTCAGGAATTGTGATTTCTTTTTCCCCAACATATTTTGTGTCACCTTTCCATGTTGACATTTCGATTGTGTGGTTACCAGGCGAAACAAAAACATATTCAAAGGTATTGCTTTTATAATCATTATAGACTCCTCCATCTGCACCCCACCGTACATAGTCCCAATCCCCATCAACAGTACAGCGTACTTTTACAGGAGAGACATCGTCTAAGAGTTCCACCTTGAAATCTATTGATTCAACATCAAACTTGTCACTACAGGAGTAATTAAACCCAACTAGAGAAATGATAATTAGTAGGTGCTTTTTCATAGTTTTTTATTTAATAACCGGAGTTTAGCAAAATGGGAAATTATTGACTTCATCTGTTTACAATTTAAACCCTAACCCGAGACCCAAAGACCAATAAGTTTGCCCCTCATTTACCCAAGAATATTTTCCTACAAGTGAAGTAGTCCAATATTCATTTATACTGTATTGGTAATTCAACGTAGGAAGCAAACCAAATCCTTTACTTTTCTCTATGTCATATTCAAAATGCCAGTCATTGGTACCCCAAAAATCTATAACATCCTCGAGAACTACCTCATTATAATAAATTCCTTTAGGAACTGAATTGGCTTCCCACTGATAACTGATGCCAACCCCAGCATTTAGTTGATGCTTGTCTTTTTTGAGCAAAGAAAACTCGCCGCCTACAACTACCTGTGTTGCGTGATATTGTCTATATTCATTCAAATAATTATCGCTTGGATCTGCTGGTATGTGGGTATTATTTAGTTTGTTTAATTGAAGGGTTAGGTAATTATTACCAATCGCCGACTTTGTGGTAATAGATTGAATCCTTCCCATCTTCTTGTTCCCAGAGAACTTGGCAATTCCTGTTTCATAAAATATATGATTCGTTGCGTTTTTATCATCCGCACTTCTTTTAATAGATAAAACGGGGCCTATCGATAAGTCACCCAAAAAAAAACTGGGGGTACTTCTTGCTCGGATGATGTACCCAATACCGAAAGTTTTATTTATATAAAAGGTATATTGTAAAGCTAGATACGCATTTAGTTTTATTGACTGGTAATTGCCAACTTCAAAGTCTGCTATTCCAGTTTCCCAATCTTTTCGCAAAGTACTAAATACCCTATCAAATTCTTCACCAGTCGCTGTTATAATATAACTGTAGACACCACTGCCAGGGCTATCAAATATTTTCATGGCGCGTAGTCCTATTCCTGTATATAATTGTAAACTATTTCTTTTCAGAAATGGCAGTCTCCATTGTACACTAGCATCTAGATACGAAATGCTCATTATTTTTGAAAGATTTTCGCCAAAAGGAAGAGGAAAAGGGTCTGCTTGTGCTTGTGCTGCAGACAAGAATGAAGCACTAATTGACAGGGAAACATTCTTTTTAAGAGGCAATATAGCGTCAAATTGCTGATAATTAATCAGCAATTTGCTGTATAAATCTCGGTAATTTGAAATATAGGTATGTTTATTGGCAAGCCCAATATTAAATTCATTAGGATATTTTTGAGCATAGCTAACGATAGTTTGAAATAAACAGATAATTACGAGTATATTTTTCATGAATTTTGTACTTAACAATGGAAAACCTAATCAAGCTTAATAGCGACTGCATTATATGCAGCAAACACACCATACCCACCTTCAATGTTAGTATAAATTGAACTAGGTTCAGAAAAAATACTTTCATTAGCGGCAAATTGTGCGGCTTTTGTTTTATGAAATTTGTAATACTGCTCATCTACATTACATAACAAAAGTATATTGTAGTAACTGTTATTCGATACGGCAGTATAGTAAAAGTTGGTATTAAATATGGCGCCGTCTGCATTTTCATCAGTAAACATTTCATCAAGAAGATAGTTTGTTCCTAAGTTCCACTGATTCTCATCCCATTCAAACCGTAAATGGAACAAGGAATACCAATTATTTTCATCTGGAATATCTTTCCATGTAACAAAAAGTTTGTCATCAACCCTTTCGCTGCTTATGCTGCTCGTATCTACCTTGTTTATAGGTACGGTACATGTTGACTTTGCCACTAGCCCATTAAGGGTTTTAATATCCAGGAAATAGGTAACCCCTGGCTGAATGGGAAAACTATCAGCAGCTATTGTATAATCTTTAAACTCATGAAATGTAAGTATCACTGTACTATCGCCATTTGAGAGCTTGACAGTAGCATCAGGTATTGGATTGGAACTGCTTTTTTCGAAGGGTACATAACCAACCGTAGGTTGCGCATATTTTAGACGAACAACTATTTCATCATCCTGTGGACTGATAAAACTTTCTACTACTAGTTTATTTTCAATTGCTAAATTGACATCGGTTTCCTTTAAAAAAATATCCTCACAAGAAGAAAACAGAACTAAAATTGATAGGATTACTATAATCTTTTGCATCAGTCTAGAATGTTAAGTTATAAGAAACAGACGGTAATATTGGGAATAATCCGACATATGATAGTTTATAGTCATAGCCTCCTTTAGCAGGTTTTTGACTGGTTGTGTAAAAGAAAGGATTTACCCTGCTATACGCATTGTAAATACTTATTTCCCAGGTTCGTTCTCTATTCTTTTTCTTTTTTTTATGAAATTGGATGCTGAGGTCGAGACGATGATAGGGTGCTGCTCTAAAATCATTACGATTGCCAAACCCTTGAAAAGAGGAGCCTGTTGAAAAACTATTGCTATTCAATACGTGACCGTTAAGGTTGAAATCATGGGTGGGTAATGTTAGGGCATTACCTGTTCCATATACCCATGTTGCTGATGCGGTAGTTTTTGGGTTGAGTTCATAAATTGCAACAAGTGAAACATCATGTCTTCTGTCATACCTGGCAAAGAACTTTTTGCCAGCATTGATTTTATCAAATTGATGTTGTGTCCAAGAAAGTGTATAGCCCACCCAGCCTGATAAACGACCAGTTTTCTTTTGTAATAATAACTCCATTCCGTATGACCATCCTTGCCCTATCACTACATTATCCTGCCAGTCAATTGTTTCAATCCCTTCGGGGTCGTCATTCAAAACCAAAAAACTTGCCCCATCTTTATAGGCGACAATATTGCTCATTTTTTTGTAGAACCCCTCAAGTGTAAAAGCAATATTGCTATTAGTAAAATCTTTTACCAAGCCTACAGCGGCTTGCCAAGAGCATTTTGGGGCGATTTTAGGAGTAGCTGGCACCCAAAGGTCTGTAGGCAAACCAATGCCAGAGTTTGAAAGTAAATGTATATACTGATTCATTTTAGCAAATGAAGCCTTAGCAGCCCAGTTTTTTTCCATGGTAAAGGCAATTGAAATTCTAGGCTCAATATTTCCGTAATATCTATTGGCCACATAAAATGAACCATACCTTAATCCCGCATTTACTCTAATGTTGTGGGCTGGTTTTAAGAGCGCCTCTATGTAGGCACCACTTTCAATAGCATCCGTTATATTTTTTTTAGTATTTACACTATCAATAAGTGTATTTTTGAATACTGTTGCACTGGGCTTAAATCGATGTGCGGTAAGCAACAACCCCAGTTTGAAAGAATATTTTGGGGTGTAGAAAAAATCCAAATCAGTTTTTATAGTAAAATCTCTGATAGCTGAAGAATATTCCAATTCAAATCGGTCATTCTTAAATTTTGATTTGTCAAACACCTTAAACTTATAGTTGGTAAATATGAGTGAAGAATTCAAAAATAGCTTTGGGTTGAATAAATGATTCCACCTGAATGTCCCAGTTGCATTTCCCCATTGAAATCCATTTTTTCTGCTTTCTTGATTGTCTATGAACTTGAATTTAAAAGCATCCTTTCCAAAATAGCCACTCAGGTAAATGCGATTCTTATCATTAATAATGGTGTTAATTTTAGCATTGAAATCATAAAAATAAATATTATTTCGTTCATCTTTGGGAATTAACGGATACGTTAATATATCAAAATAGGACCTACGACCTGACAACATAAATGATGATTTCCCTTTTTTTACTGGCCCTTCTATTGTTAATCTGCTTGCTAATAATCCGACGCCAAACTCTCCGTGCGTCTCATTCATATTACCATCTTTCATTTGCATCTCAACGACAGAGGATAACCGTCCGCCATACCTTGCCGGAAAGCCACCTTTAGTCAGCTCAATACTTTTTAGCGCATCACCATTAAAGGTTGAAAAGAAACCAAATAAGTGAAAGGCATTATAAACGACTGCATCATCTAATATCAACAAATTCTGATCAGCGCCCCCACCCCTGACATACAGACCTGCACTACCTTCTCTTGCACTTTGTACGCCCGGCATAAGCTGCAAGGTCTTTAGCGGATCTTTGATGGACATTAAAGCAGGCATTTTTTTTATTTGCTTTATAGGAATGGATACAACACTCATTCTTTCTGTCTCGCTAGATTTTTCGGGTTTTGCTTCAATAACTACTTCTTGTAGGTTAAATTTGCTAACAACTAATTCGATATCTAACCTGATGTCTTGTTTTAATACTAATTTGATATCATGTCGCTGATACCCTACAAAAGAAAATGATAATTCGATTGTATCTTGCCTTGGTAATGAAAGCGAATAAAATCCATATGCATTAGTGCTGGTTCCTAAGTGTTTATCTGCAATGTAAACATTTACTCCTGGTAGAGATTCTTGCGAACCCTCCTCTTTTACATAGCCATTGATTGTTGCTTTTTGCTGCGCAATGCTTTGACAACATGCAACGAACATAAAAATGAATAATAAATATATATATTTTTTTGTATTCACATTTGAGCGGTGTAGTTATTTTATTGCTGTAATTTCGACAAAATCTTCGTCGTTAATGTTTTTGCGGAGTGATAATTCACTATCATTCAATGTTAATATATCCCAAACATTTCTATCCATAATAAGAAAGCCTTCCTTACTCTCAAAGTCAACTGTTGCCGGATCATTACTATCGAAATCTAACAAAATTCTGTCACCGTCGATGCTATAGAAGTATTTGTAATTTTTACCATTTAGCTGTAACGTCATACGACAACCAGGGGAGTGGTTGTCTTTCTTGTTGCATTTTTCAAAATCAAGGGTAAAGTTATCATTGGTATAAGTTGAGTCGGCAGTGTTTTTCCCATAAAATGTAAGGGATGTGATTTTCCACTTGCCGTCAATTTTTTTGAGAGATTTCACTTCATCACTACAAGAGGCACTGCATATTATGAGTGTTACGAGCATTAATTGTGTTAGTGTTTTCATTGTCATACTTATTACTATTATAAAAGGGTTGGCACACATGTGCCAACCTGCATTAAATTAGGTTAATTTCCAATTTTGGCAAAAAACTTTTGTGGAGAAACATCCCAGCAGTCTGAACCTCCAATATTTGAAGGTGGGTTAGCACACCTATCGACAAGCATTTTACCCATATGTTCGTCTGTCGCATTAATCTCAAACTTGAGTTTTAATGTTTTCTCTCCTATGATTGGAAGTTTAAATTTACCGCCAATTTCAATCTCTTTTAATTTAATGAATATTTGTTGATCATCCTCAACAAAGTCGATCAATACTGTTTCTCCCCAAACGGCTTTGTTCCACCATACTAAAGATGGATTTCCTCCTTGATTGGGGGGCACAGACCACCATTTATTTTTGATATCCTTTCTCTTGTTTGGCTCAAGGTCATCAATAAACCTTACTTCATTTAACTTTGAGAAATCCTTGCTAGGAATAAAAATTCTTACGTCAATTTCAGGCGCCCCAGCAGGCCATCCTTCATACTTGTTCAACCCTTTTTTTGTGAAGTACATCCCTGTCAAATAAAGCCAAGTTTTATCCTTGAAGCAAGTTGGGGTACTGCCAGAACCACCGCCTGGACCACCGCCACTTCCTCCACAATTATTGATATATTTTTTGATATAATAATCATGCTGATCTGTAGAAAAGTAAGGGGCGGATTGTTCAATTTCACACGGTAGTGATGGTGGCAGATAGACGGTTTCGCTTAAATTACTACCCTTGGGTACTGGCACTAGCCTTTCGTTCTGACTAATCACCACCACAGGAAAATCAGGGGCATTAATAGCATCGAGCATGTGAAGGTTGCCGTCACTATCATAGGCCCTTACCTGCTTGGTGGTTGCCTCATCATAGTCTGCATCCATAATTGCAACGAGCGGTGTGAAATTATCAGCATCCCACTGCTCTATGTTAACTGGTACGGCAATTTGTAATAATGGCATATCTGCAGCTATTTTATTTAGTCTTTGGATAGTTCGCTCAAAAGACGTGCCATTTATTGCCAATTGGTCTCTAAAAGCACCACCACTCAGTTGTTTTTCAGCAAATTTGCGATATAAAATATCATAATCCCCGTCAAACTTTAATAAGGCCTCTTCTTTAATGGCATGGCGCATGGAAGATTCCTTCATACTTTTTGCAACCAACCGCGCAAAATACTCTAATGACATATGCGCTCTTTCAAAGGAATGGGCTTCAGTTTGCCTACTCATTAGACTTTGATTCTCATATTGATTCTCACTTAAGTTTACATCTTCCTCACAAGAAATAAGAAACATGCCAATAACTCCCAATACTATGGGTAATTTTTTGAAGAATAAAATAAGTTTTTTCATAATTTTCATTAATTTTAAAGGTTAATTAAATTTAACTACCCTGCCCTTCTTTGTTGTCGTTAATAAAGTGACGGGCGGGGTATATTTTTTTGGTCATTTTACGTTTGGAGAGATGACTAACTCCCCCTTTATGGACTTGCAGCCTGGGCAAGTGCTAAAACTAATGGTGTTTGGTTTTCTGGTTTTATAAGCTAGGGTTAGTGGAACAATTGATGCCACAATACTACACAACAAAAAAGATAATTTATTGGATTATATAAAGAATTTGTCATCTTGGTGGTTTACTTTTGTATCTTGTAAATTACTGATTATCAACATAATACAAATTATATTGGGGGGGGGGAGATTTCTATAAAAAGTACTAAATCGATAATTTTGTCAAAAATATTTTTCTTTTTTGCACCATATTTATAGCAAAAAGGTAAAAAAGCAAAAATATTTTTCCTATCGCTAACTTATTGTACTTTTGGTAGAAATTGGCACAGGAGCTATTTTTTTAGTTAGTAAACTGATAACATAATTGTTATTTATTGCCTCTTTATGTTTTAAATAAATAAGCTGTTCTCATTCCTAAACCGTCAAATTAAACTCCCGTAACACCTCATTCAAAGGAGGTTTTCAAAACCTCCTAGGTCTTCTATGGCATCCAATCAACATCTAGCAATATTGTAAGTGTGTCATTATGGATAGGAATAGAATGGCTAGAAGGATCTACGTCTATTAATTCAGCAATTTGAACAAAAGACCATCTTTTTCGAAATACTAAGGTATTATTGTCCACATTTTCAAGATTACAGTAAAAGTAGAAATTTTCAATATTTTCTTGATACCCATTAATATTAAACATAGCTGGGCTTGCAATAGAAATTATGACGGTATTGTCATCTTCAATTTCAAAAAAGAAATCATGGTATTTATATTCTTTGCTGTTGTAGTAACTAAAGGAAATTTTATATTTTCCAATGGGCAAAGAATACGCGTTGCCGTCTTTTTTGAATTGAAACCCAGATACCTTTAATTTAGAGGCAGGTTCAGGAATTGTGATTTCTTTTTCCCCAACATATTTTGTGTCACCTTTCCATGTTGACATTTCGATTGTGTGGTTACCAGGCGAAACAAAAACATATTCAAAGGTATTGCTTTTATAATCATTATAGACTCCTCCATCTGCACCCCACCGTACATAGTCCCAATCCCCATCAACAGTACAGCGTACTTTTACAGGAGAGACATCGTCTAAGAGTTCCACCTTGAAATCTATTGATTCAACATCAAACTTGTCACTACAGGAGTAATTAAACCCAACTAGAGAAATGATAATTAGTAGGTGCTTTTTCATAGTTTTTTATTTAATAACCGGAGTTTAGCAAAATGGGAAATTATTGACTTCATCTGTTTACAATTTAAACCCTAACCCGAGACCCAAAGACCAATAAGTTTGCCCCTCATTTACCCAAGAATATTTTCCTACAAGTGAAGTAGTCCAATATTCATTTATACTGTATTGGTAATTCAACGTAGGAAGCAAACCAAATCCTTTACTTTTCTCTATGTCATATTCAAAATGCCAGTCATTGGTACCCCAAAAATCTATAACATCCTCGAGAACTACCTCATTATAATAAATTCCTTTAGGAACTGAATTGGCTTCCCACTGATAACTGATGCCAACCCCAGCATTTAGTTGATGCTTGTCTTTTTTGAGCAAAGAAAACTCGCCGCCTACAACTACCTGTGTTGCGTGATATTGTCTATATTCATTCAAATAATTATCGCTTGGATCTGCTGGTATGTGGGTATTATTTAGTTTGTTTAATTGAAGGGTTAGGTAATTATTACCAATCGCCGACTTTGTGGTAATAGATTGAATCCTTCCCATCTTCTTGTTCCCAGAGAACTTGGCAATTCCTGTTTCATAAAATATATGATTCGTTGCGTTTTTATCATCCGCACTTCTTTTAATAGATAAAACGGGGCCTATCGATAAGTCACCCAAAAAAAAACTGGGGGTACTTCTTGCTCGGATGATGTACCCAATACCGAAAGTTTTATTTATATAAAAGGTATATTGTAAAGCTAGATACGCATTTAGTTTTATTGACTGGTAATTGCCAACTTCAAAGTCTGCTATTCCAGTTTCCCAATCTTTTCGCAAAGTACTAAATACCCTATCAAATTCTTCACCAGTCGCTGTTATAATATAACTGTAGACACCACTGCCAGGGCTATCAAATATTTTCATGGCGCGTAGTCCTATTCCTGTATATAATTGTAAACTATTTCTTTTCAGAAATGGCAGTCTCCATTGTACACTAGCATCTAGATACGAAATGCTCATTATTTTTGAAAGATTTTCGCCAAAAGGAAGAGGAAAAGGGTCTGCTTGTGCTTGTGCTGCAGACAAGAATGAAGCACTAATTGACAGGGAAACATTCTTTTTAAGAGGCAATATAGCGTCAAATTGCTGATAATTAATCAGCAATTTGCTGTATAAATCTCGGTAATTTGAAATATAGGTATGTTTATTGGCAAGCCCAATATTAAATTCATTAGGATATTTTTGAGCATAGCTAACGATAGTTTGAAATAAACAGATAATTACGAGTATATTTTTCATGAATTTTGTACTTAACAATGGAAAACCTAATCAAGCTTAATAGCGACTGCATTATATGCAGCAAACACACCATACCCACCTTCAATGTTAGTATAAATTGAACTAGGTTCAGAAAAAATACTTTCATTAGCGGCAAATTGTGCGGCTTTTGTTTTATGAAATTTGTAATACTGCTCATCTACATTACATAACAAAAGTATATTGTAGTAACTGTTATTCGATACGGCAGTATAGTAAAAGTTGGTATTAAATATGGCGCCGTCTGCATTTTCATCAGTAAACATTTCATCAAGAAGATAGTTTGTTCCTAAGTTCCACTGATTCTCATCCCATTCAAACCGTAAATGGAACAAGGAATACCAATTATTTTCATCTGGAATATCTTTCCATGTAACAAAAAGTTTGTCATCAACCCTTTCGCTGCTTATGCTGCTCGTATCTACCTTGTTTATAGGTACGGTACATGTTGACTTTGCCACTAGCCCATTAAGGGTTTTAATATCCAGGAAATAGGTAACCCCTGGCTGAATGGGAAAACTATCAGCAGCTATTGTATAATCTTTAAACTCATGAAATGTAAGTATCACTGTACTATCGCCATTTGAGAGCTTGACAGTAGCATCAGGTATTGGATTGGAACTGCTTTTTTCGAAGGGTACATAACCAACCGTAGGTTGCGCATATTTTAGACGAACAACTATTTCATCATCCTGTGGACTGATAAAACTTTCTACTACTAGTTTATTTTCAATTGCTAAATTGACATCGGTTTCCTTTAAAAAAATATCCTCACAAGAAGAAAACAGAACTAAAATTGATAGGATTACTATAATCTTTTGCATCAGTCTAGAATGTTAAGTTATAAGAAACAGACGGTAATATTGGGAATAATCCGACATATGATAGTTTATAGTCATAGCCTCCTTTAGCAGGTTTTTGACTGGTTGTGTAAAAGAAAGGATTTACCCTGCTATACGCATTGTAAATACTTATTTCCCAGGTTCGTTCTCTATTCTTTTTCTTTTTTTTATGAAATTGGATGCTGAGGTCGAGACGATGATAGGGTGCTGCTCTAAAATCATTACGATTGCCAAACCCTTGAAAAGAGGAGCCTGTTGAAAAACTATTGCTATTCAATACGTGACCGTTAAGGTTGAAATCATGGGTGGGTAATGTTAGGGCATTACCTGTTCCATATACCCATGTTGCTGATGCGGTAGTTTTTGGGTTGAGTTCATAAATTGCAACAAGTGAAACATCATGTCTTCTGTCATACCTGGCAAAGAACTTTTTGCCAGCATTGATTTTATCAAATTGATGTTGTGTCCAAGAAAGTGTATAGCCCACCCAGCCTGATAAACGACCAGTTTTCTTTTGTAATAATAACTCCATTCCGTATGACCATCCTTGCCCTATCACTACATTATCCTGCCAGTCAATTGTTTCAATCCCTTCGGGGTCGTCATTCAAAACCAAAAAACTTGCCCCATCTTTATAGGCGACAATATTGCTCATTTTTTTGTAGAACCCCTCAAGTGTAAAAGCAATATTGCTATTAGTAAAATCTTTTACCAAGCCTACAGCGGCTTGCCAAGAGCATTTTGGGGCGATTTTAGGAGTAGCTGGCACCCAAAGGTCTGTAGGCAAACCAATGCCAGAGTTTGAAAGTAAATGTATATACTGATTCATTTTAGCAAATGAAGCCTTAGCAGCCCAGTTTTTTTCCATGGTAAAGGCAATTGAAATTCTAGGCTCAATATTTCCGTAATATCTATTGGCCACATAAAATGAACCATACCTTAATCCCGCATTTACTCTAATGTTGTGGGCTGGTTTTAAGAGCGCCTCTATGTAGGCACCACTTTCAATAGCATCCGTTATATTTTTTTTAGTATTTACACTATCAATAAGTGTATTTTTGAATACTGTTGCACTGGGCTTAAATCGATGTGCGGTAAGCAACAACCCCAGTTTGAAAGAATATTTTGGGGTGTAGAAAAAATCCAAATCAGTTTTTATAGTAAAATCTCTGATAGCTGAAGAATATTCCAATTCAAATCGGTCATTCTTAAATTTTGATTTGTCAAACACCTTAAACTTATAGTTGGTAAATATGAGTGAAGAATTCAAAAATAGCTTTGGGTTGAATAAATGATTCCACCTGAATGTCCCAGTTGCATTTCCCCATTGAAATCCATTTTTTCTGCTTTCTTGATTGTCTATGAACTTGAATTTAAAAGCATCCTTTCCAAAATAGCCACTCAGGTAAATGCGATTCTTATCATTAATAATGGTGTTAATTTTAGCATTGAAATCATAAAAATAAATATTATTTCGTTCATCTTTGGGAATTAACGGATACGTTAATATATCAAAATAGGACCTACGACCTGACAACATAAATGATGATTTCCCTTTTTTTACTGGCCCTTCTATTGTTAATCTGCTTGCTAATAATCCGACGCCAAACTCTCCGTGCGTCTCATTCATATTACCATCTTTCATTTGCATCTCAACGACAGAGGATAACCGTCCGCCATACCTTGCCGGAAAGCCACCTTTAGTCAGCTCAATACTTTTTAGCGCATCACCATTAAAGGTTGAAAAGAAACCAAATAAGTGAAAGGCATTATAAACGACTGCATCATCTAATATCAACAAATTCTGATCAGCGCCCCCACCCCTGACATACAGACCTGCACTACCTTCTCTTGCACTTTGTACGCCCGGCATAAGCTGCAAGGTCTTTAGCGGATCTTTGATGGACATTAAAGCAGGCATTTTTTTTATTTGCTTTATAGGAATGGATACAACACTCATTCTTTCTGTCTCGCTAGATTTTTCGGGTTTTGCTTCAATAACTACTTCTTGTAGGTTAAATTTGCTAACAACTAATTCGATATCTAACCTGATGTCTTGTTTTAATACTAATTTGATATCATGTCGCTGATACCCTACAAAAGAAAATGATAATTCGATTGTATCTTGCCTTGGTAATGAAAGCGAATAAAATCCATATGCATTAGTGCTGGTTCCTAAGTGTTTATCTGCAATGTAAACATTTACTCCTGGTAGAGATTCTTGCGAACCCTCCTCTTTTACATAGCCATTGATTGTTGCTTTTTGCTGCGCAATGCTTTGACAACATGCAACGAACATAAAAATGAATAATAAATATATATATTTTTTTGTATTCACATTTGAGCGGTGTAGTTATTTTATTGCTGTAATTTCGACAAAATCTTCGTCGTTAATGTTTTTGCGGAGTGATAATTCACTATCATTCAATGTTAATATATCCCAAACATTTCTATCCATAATAAGAAAGCCTTCCTTACTCTCAAAGTCAACTGTTGCCGGATCATTACTATCGAAATCTAACAAAATTCTGTCACCGTCGATGCTATAGAAGTATTTGTAATTTTTACCATTTAGCTGTAACGTCATACGACAACCAGGGGAGTGGTTGTCTTTCTTGTTGCATTTTTCAAAATCAAGGGTAAAGTTATCATTGGTATAAGTTGAGTCGGCAGTGTTTTTCCCATAAAATGTAAGGGATGTGATTTTCCACTTGCCGTCAATTTTTTTGAGAGATTTCACTTCATCACTACAAGAGGCACTGCATATTATGAGTGTTACGAGCATTAATTGTGTTAGTGTTTTCATTGTCATACTTATTACTATTATAAAAGGGTTGGCACACATGTGCCAACCTGCATTAAATTAGGTTAATTTCCAATTTTGGCAAAAAACTTTTGTGGAGAAACATCCCAGCAGTCTGAACCTCCAATATTTGAAGGTGGGTTAGCACACCTATCGACAAGCATTTTACCCATATGTTCGTCTGTCGCATTAATCTCAAACTTGAGTTTTAATGTTTTCTCTCCTATGATTGGAAGTTTAAATTTACCGCCAATTTCAATCTCTTTTAATTTAATGAATATTTGTTGATCATCCTCAACAAAGTCGATCAATACTGTTTCTCCCCAAACGGCTTTGTTCCACCATACTAAAGATGGATTTCCTCCTTGATTGGGGGGCACAGACCACCATTTATTTTTGATATCCTTTCTCTTGTTTGGCTCAAGGTCATCAATAAACCTTACTTCATTTAACTTTGAGAAATCCTTGCTAGGAATAAAAATTCTTACGTCAATTTCAGGCGCCCCAGCAGGCCATCCTTCATACTTGTTCAACCCTTTTTTTGTGAAGTACATCCCTGTCAAATAAAGCCAAGTTTTATCCTTGAAGCAAGTTGGGGTACTGCCAGAACCACCGCCTGGACCACCGCCACTTCCTCCACAATTATTGATATATTTTTTGATATAATAATCATGCTGATCTGTAGAAAAGTAAGGGGCGGATTGTTCAATTTCACACGGTAGTGATGGTGGCAGATAGACGGTTTCGCTTAAATTACTACCCTTGGGTACTGGCACTAGCCTTTCGTTCTGACTAATCACCACCACAGGAAAATCAGGGGCATTAATAGCATCGAGCATGTGAAGGTTGCCGTCACTATCATAGGCCCTTACCTGCTTGGTGGTTGCCTCATCATAGTCTGCATCCATAATTGCAACGAGCGGTGTGAAATTATCAGCATCCCACTGCTCTATGTTAACTGGTACGGCAATTTGTAATAATGGCATATCTGCAGCTATTTTATTTAGTCTTTGGATAGTTCGCTCAAAAGACGTGCCATTTATTGCCAATTGGTCTCTAAAAGCACCACCACTCAGTTGTTTTTCAGCAAATTTGCGATATAAAATATCATAATCCCCGTCAAACTTTAATAAGGCCTCTTCTTTAATGGCATGGCGCATGGAAGATTCCTTCATACTTTTTGCAACCAACCGCGCAAAATACTCTAATGACATATGCGCTCTTTCAAAGGAATGGGCTTCAGTTTGCCTACTCATTAGACTTTGATTCTCATATTGATTCTCACTTAAGTTTACATCTTCCTCACAAGAAATAAGAAACATGCCAATAACTCCCAATACTATGGGTAATTTTTTGAAGAATAAAATAAGTTTTTTCATAATTTTCATTAATTTTAAAGGTTAATTAAATTTAACTACCCTGCCCTTCTTTGTTGTCGTTAATAAAGTGACGGGCGGGGTATATTTTTTTGGTCATTTTACGTTTGGAGAGATGACTAACTCCCCCTTTATGGACTTGCAGCCTGGGCAAGTGCTAAAACTAATGGTGTTTGGTTTTCTGGTTTTATAAGCTAGGGTTAGTGGAACAATTGATGCCACAATACTACACAACAAAAAAGATAATTTATTGGATTATATAAAGAATTTGTCATCTTGGTGGTTTACTTTTGTATCTTGTAAATTACTGATTATCAACATAATACAAATTATATTGGGGGGGGGGAGATTTCTATAAAAAGTAC
>Ga0256840_1002326_pt1 | contig 16863 bp, 10 predicted proteins | sample 355202metaG_FD_185969 | JGI IMG/M metagenome (GOLD analysis project Ga0256840, IMG submission 185969) | Hydrothermal vent microbial communities from Mid Atlantic Ridge, Atlantic Ocean - 355-202 | ecosystem: Environmental > Aquatic > Marine > Hydrothermal vents | place: Atlantic Ocean: Mid... | reverse complement strand
GGTAGCGTAAAATTTGATTATCAAAAAATGCGGTTTAGCGCTTCCAGACAAATTCCGAAAAAATACGCACTAAACTTCTTAATGAAGAAATAAAGCCAAAACCTCTCCAAGTGGGAGAAGGTTAATGTGAGGACAATAAAAAAACCTAGCCACTCAGTATTGCTAGGTTTTAATAAACGATTCGTTTTCTCCTTACCTCAAAAACCACCTGATTACCCATGAATTTCTACCCAACCATATAGAAAAAGAATAAACCCCGATGCCACGCATCATCAGAAAAAAAACTATAACGATTATCTAAAAACACCTCACTCTATCAATGACAATAAAAACACGATTCGCTCCAAGTCCAACGGGTTACTTACATGTAGGTGGTGCTAGAACAGCACTTTTTTCATGGCTATATGCTAAGAAACAAGGTGGTAAATTTATATTAAGAATTGAAGATACCGATTTAGAGCGGTCAACCCAAGCCTCTGTTGATGCTATTTTTGACGGAATGAATTGGTTAGGTCTAACGCATGATGAAGGGCCTTTCTATCAAACCCAGCGGTTTGATCGTTACAAAGAAATTATCCAGCAGTTATTGGATCAAGGTGATGCTTATTATTGTACTTGTACAAGAGAAGAGCTGGATGCGCTAAGGGAGCAGCAAAAAGCCAATAAAGAAAAGCCTCGTTACAACGGCAAATGTAAAGACACTAAACAAACAGAAGGCGTAATCCGGTTTAAAAACCCTGTTGATGGCGAAGTCGTCATTAATGATTTAGTAAAGGGTGATATTGTCATTGCTAATAAAGAATTGGATGACTTAATTATTGCACGATCAGATGGTAGCCCCACTTATAACTTAACGGTTGTAGTTGATGATATGGATATGGGAATTACTCACGTAATTAGAGGGGATGACCATATTAACAATACTCCGAGACAAATAAATATATTAAAAGCTTTGGGTGCAGAACTACCAAAATATGCCCATGTACCAATGATTTTAGGCTCTGATGGTGCAAGGTTATCCAAAAGGCATGGTGCTGTGAGTGTTATGCAGTATCGTGATGAAGGGTTTTTACCCGATGCGCTACTCAATTATTTAGTTCGTTTAGGCTGGTCACATGGTGATCAGGAAGTTTTTTCAATGACTGAAATGATCGAATTATTTGATTTGGAGGGGTGTAATGTCGCGCCTTCGACCTTTAATCCAGAAAAGTTACTGTGGTTAAATCATCAGTATATTATGAATAGTGAGCCAGAACATGTTGCCAAGCATTTAGCATGGCATATGGAAAATCATGGTTTGGATATTGATAATGGCCCAACTCTGATTGAGCTCGTTAAAGTACAAAGAGAGCGTAGTAAAACATTAGTAGAAATGGCGGCATCGAGTCATTATTTTTATAAAGACTTCGAATCTTATGACGAAAAAGCAGCTAAAAAGAATTTTAAACAAGACTCTGATGTTGTGCTGCAGACCATGATGGATGCCTTTAGCGAATCAGGTGAGTGGGATGGCGAAAAACTCCACCAAATTGTGCTAGATACTGCTGAAAAAATGGATTTGAAATTAGGTAAAGTTGCTCAGCCTTTAAGAGTTGCAATTTCGGGAGCAGGGGTTTCACCCGCTATTGACGTTACACTTTCATTGCTAGGAAAAGATAAAACTTTGGCAAGAATGGCAAGAGCTATTGAATTTATAAAAGAGAAAAATAAAGAGTAGACAAAGAAAAAAAAACACGTATAATAATTGAACTCAACTAAGGGGCCATAGCTCAATTGGGAGAGCGCAACACTGGCAGTGTTGAGGTCGGCGGTTCGATCCCGCCTGGCTCCACCATATTGATTTGGTGAAATAGTAAAAAGTCTTAGTCCCCATCGTCTAGAGGCCTAGGACACCGCCCTTTCACGGCGGTAACGGGGGTTCGAACCCCCCTGGGGACGCCATATTAAGAACCATCTACTCAATGAGTAGATGGTTTTTTTTTGCTTATAAAAAGGTTGTGTAATATCCACGAAGTGGATTGAAAGTTACTTGAATAGAAGCAGATAAAGAGCCTTAGATAAGTATCCCTCTCAGTATTTGTAGAAAATCATATTATTGCTCTCAAAAATAGAAAATAATCATGAGTTACGCGAGTCGACCGCTTGAACGGTAAGTTTAAAAAAATTGTAATACCCACTCCCCTTAAAGAGATCCCTCAGCCAACGCCATTTGAATAGCAATAAGAGGGTTAATGCCTTTGCTTGCCATCGTTTGCAAGTAACTTGACAACCACCATTGTTCAGTTCAATCGAGTTCGACTCGATTGATTATATTTAATGGGTCGTCATGATGTCTGTGACAAAACGGTTTCTCCTTGTTAGGGGGTGGGCATTGAACGTGCTTTTCTTACCCGGGGTAATTGAGATTCCATTCCTTTATATAACCACTTAATTTTAAAGGTAAATATTAATACCATGCTGCTTGACATATACCCCTTTACTACTAGTATAAATAAAACAGAACATAATCTCAATTGTAACTGGTGGACATATGAAGGAAATAATACAGCGAATAATAACTTATTCACAGAAACAATATGTAACAGTTCTAGTTGCATTGGCAATAGTTACTGGAATCAATTATTTCATTGTTATTGATAAATTAAAAGAACAAGAAGGAAGTGCCATATTGCTCAAAATGAGTGCTGAGCAAAGCAATTTGGTTTATGACATTAGTCTTTTAACGATAGAAATTCCTTTTTCTAGCAAAAAGGAGTTTATTGAAATTAAACATAAGATATTCAAGGCTAGATCATTATTAAAAGATACTCATCATATGTTAAGAAGTGGTCGAAAATTCATTCATAAAGATGGTCGGCTACGTAGTGTTCTAAGTATACTACCCCGTGATCTGGTTAAAATATATTTTGAAAAACCAGTTGAGTTGGATAAACGAATTGAAAATTACGTTTCGACACTCAACAAAATTTTAAAACTTGATCACGGTGAACTACAAAGAGAAAACCCTGATCTCAAGAAGCTTAATCATACTATTTTACCTAGTTTATTAACCGCTTTAGAAATGGTTTCTAGTTACCACCAAAAACGTAGTGAATATGTGGTGGGACAAACTATTATCATGCATAATTTAGGATTTTTTATAACCTTAGCCGCTTTAGTTGCTGTAGGGTCTCTTCTCCTTCAACCATTGGTCGATAATTTAAAACAAGCATTACTGAGTGCTAAGGCAGAAAAAACATTTGCAGATAATGTGATTAATACAGCAGCAACCCTGATTATAGGTGTTAGTCCAGAACAAAAAATTATACTTTTTAATAGTTATGCTGAAGAACTCTCTGGCTGGGGAGCAGAAGAAGTTATTAATCAAGACTTTTTTCAGCATTTTATTCCCGAACATGATCAAGCATCATTACAACAATTGTTCGTTGGCATGATGAATGGAAGTATTGAATTTGCAGATGAAATTGAAACAAAATTACGGGTTCAATCGGGCGAATTAGTTGATATTGTATGGCACACAACCCTAGTAAAATCTCTAGACACTAATGAGCCCCTAATGTTTTTGGCAACGGGTTTGGATATTACGGAACGTAAAGAAGCTGAAATTAACCTCCAAACTGCCAATGCTGAAATGGAAGAATTGAGCTTACGCTTACAATCAGAAGTTGATTTAGCGGCTACTTTACAGCGCTCTATTCTACCAGCCCCCCAGATTGACCTACCTGGTCTTCAAGGCTTAGCCAGTCTATTAACTTCAAGTGAAGTAGGGGGAGACTATTATGATTACTTTAAAGTAGGTAGTTATACTAGTACCGTCATTGTTGGGGATGTAAGTGGGCACGGTGTTGCCGCAGGAACCATGGTTAGTGCAGCTAAAGCGGGGCTTTACCCCTTAGTTCATGAAGGCGTGAGTGATCCTTCTGAAATATTGCAGTCATTGAATGAAACTTTATTAGCAACGGCGCATCAATCCTTATTAATGACCATGGCTTGTGTAACATTAGATGCTCGTAATGGACTATTAAAGTTTGCCAATGCGGGGCACGTATTACCTTATTTATGGAAACATAATGAAGGACATTGGGAAATGCTTGAAGCAGCTGGCTTACCTTTAGGTAAAAGCTTAGATGCCGATTATCGTACTTCCGCCATTGAAATACAAATGGATGTTGGTGATCGCTTATTCCTTTTTACTGATGCCATAGTTGAAGAGGAGTCACCAACAGGGGAGGCTTTTGGTTATGATCGATTAGAAGACATTCTTAATGAATGCAGTGATACTGATCCAGCTTTATTTCAGGAAATTTTATTAATTGCACTACAGCAGCATTGTGAAGTTGAGCACTTTGGTGATGATGTTACTATGCTAATTGTCAATCATACTGATCGTGTTTCTGAAGGCTCCTCTGTCTCAGAAGCTAGTGATATTGTACGTCTTAGTGAAGCTTTTTACCGTCAAGGTAACCATCCCATTCCAAGAATTCCACGTGAATTTATTGTATTTATGGCCGAAGGTGAATGGTCAGATTTATTACCACGATTTGCACAGGATGGTATTTGTCGTGTGTTACCTAATCACAATGAATTTTGTAAAAGTATTGGCTGGGATCACTTGCTCAATCAACATCATCAAAGCCCTGATGATGATTTGTACACCCTTATTCCCCATTCCACCTTAAGTAGACAATTTCAACTAACCCACACGGATGATAAAATATTTATTATGGAAGAAATACAGTCGTGGCTATCTGATCAACAAGTCGTTTCCCAAGATCATATTGATACCTTTATTGTTGCCCTAGATGAAATGATAGAAAATAGCTTATATGCAGCTCCACGTGATGGTAAAGGTGTTCCTTATTATAAAAAAGGTACTGCCCGAGAATTATCAGAAAATGAAGAAGTACGTATCGATATCGCCCTAAAAGATAATAAACTTGGTTTGATGATTACCGATAACTGGGGAACACTAACACCAGCAGTTTTCCTTAAGAGTGTCGCCAGTGCAATGGATGGCGGTGTAGAATCGGGTGTTGGTGGTGCTGGTTTATATATGATGTGGCGAATGTCAGATTATTTTCAAATCAGGGTTTATCCACAAAAACGAACCCAAGTAAGTACGCTATGGAATTTAAGTGAGCAAATTAATATGGATACAGGCACGGGCTTTCAATTTCTTTATCATAGTGATTATGATGCAACTTATCATCAAATTGAGGGATAAACCATGACTCTTTCAGACATTTTAACGATTAAACAACTTTCTAACAAAGACAATTGTTACCACTTTAATTGTATTGGATCCATTGACGCCCATGCTGAAGAAGCTCTAAAAAAATTTAATGAGATACCTGAGAACACTACTGTTATATTAGATTTTAAAAATATAGAGCGTGTTAACTCTATGGGATTATCCTTACTATTAAAAATATTTGAAGAATGGGAAAGCAAAAGTATTAAGATTGAAATTAAAAACCTTAACCGCATGGTTAACATGCTATTTAAAATTACAGGGCTGGGACGTTTTCTGCAGGCTGGAGATACAAAAGGTATTAGCGCTCCAAATCGTACAAAAATTATACGCCCAAAATCAGAACAGGGATCAGGACAACCTACTACCGTAATCAAACCTGCAGAAAATGCCAAATTAAGTTTTGTTGCAAGTTTACAATCTGGGTCACAATTGACGGGCTGGTATTTATTTAATACATATATACAACGACGGCTTCAACGTGCCATTCATTTTGAACAAGAGCAAGATAAAAAATCAGGCAATATCGATTTATTCTTTGCTAAACCCTTTGAAGCTTGTTCGATAATACACAAAAAAAACTTTATCCCTATCATGCGCCCTATTGGAGAAGCCGATGAAGTTGTTATTTTGGTACGTGAAGATGATAGCCGTGAATTAACTGATTTTACGAACATTAATGTAGTGACTGCCAGTGAAGGTAGCTTTGTCTATTTATTAGGTCGATTTCTTTGTGATGAAAATGGTCTTGATTCAGAACAATTTAGTTTTCATTTTGCAGGTAATGAAATTAAAGCCTTACAAATGCTTATTCGTAAAAAAGCAGATGTCTTATTTATGCTTAAAAAGACCTACGATGGGCTCTCCTCGTTTGGTAAAAAAAATATTCGTATAGTTGATGAAAGTAAGACTGATTTTGCTTTTCATCAATTTTGTGTCGCTCCGTATATGAAAAAAGAAGCAAAAGAACTCACTACAATATTAGAAGCCATGGCAAATGATGATAAGGGGAAAGAAATACTTAAAGATATACAGTTTGAAGGCTGGTGTGTACCTGATGAAGGAGAGTTAAAAATGTTACAAATGGTCTATGAGCGCTATGCTTTGGACTAAAATATATTTTTTTGTTCCTATGCTCTGCGTCACAGCTATTAAGTTAAGGCCTAGGTTTATTGGGCGTAGTGTTTTAAATACAGTAAAATTATTATTCTTTTAGGCCTTCTCTTTAGAAAACCAATGTTTTCTAAGCAGATTTTAATTCTTTTTCCAGTGGATGACTTTAGTCAGCTGATTTTTTCAACCTACCAGTTTTTAGCTGGTAGGTTGAGGTTATACTTACCCGGTCATGATTGCGGGTTTCTATCGGCCGATTTGTGTCGATAGACAGTGTGAAGTATATGTTAAAACCATGTTTAGGAACGTGCATGAAACAACTTCCCGATTTCTAACTTGTCTTTTTGCTTCAGGTGGAATGATCTCATTCGTTGCGTAGCTTGCTATGCGCCTCATGAGATCATTCCACCTGAAACAAAAATCCTACGTTATAATTTCGGGAAGTTATTCCATACACGTTCCTTAGTGTAACCACATCATAATTTAGAAAAGTCTTAATTAAAGATCAAATAACTATTCCTGATTACGTACGAGTCTCAGCCATTTTATAAAAACACCGATTCAACTGTTATACGTCATCTCGGCAGGGATTACCGAGATCCAGAACCCAAGGATGGGATGATTGTATAAACAAGTATCTGCTAATTATTCAGATCGTACATCCCTATACACTGTATACCAGCAATCCCTGCTGGTATACAGTGGAACTGGTGTGCTGTATATGGCGGAAGCTCATGGGTAATCAGATAACTATTTATTTTCCATCGAGCTTATAAATGAATTTGCTTCGTTAATAGAATTTTCCATTGCTGAAATTAAGGTGGATACATCGGATTGAATTCCCCTTAATTCATCTTTTAAAGATGAGATGGCTCTAGCGTTTAAATTATGCTTTAAATAAAGTACTTGGTCTTTAAATACGGCTAAAACAGGATCTAGTTTAGTTTCTGCACGTTTCATTGCTTTGATGAGCTGCTTATATTGTCTTTTTGTAGAGTCAAGTTGCTGTTGGCTGTTACGTTTTAGTGACGCACTACTATACTGGGTGATCTCTTCTTCCCATTCTTCAAATAATGCTTCTGATACATCTTCAATATCAGTTATACGTTTACGCACTAATTTTGCCTGGGATACGCTGTCTTGGTATTCGTCGTTTAGTTTATTGTAGACCGCTTCCAAATCGCCACCACTAAAATTGGTGACTGCAGTAAATTGATCCAAAGCTGATTTAAACTGTTCTTTAGTTTCTTCTTGAGTATCTCGTGCTTTTTCAACACGATGAATCATCAGTTCTCTTTTAGGTATTCCTACGCTCTCTAAAGCATTGTAATACATGCTAGAGCAGGCAGTGAGCGTGAGCAAGGTTAAAGTTAAAAAAATACGGGGGATGAAAGTCATATTTGTTCCTTAAGTAATGGTTTATTGATTATATTAGAAATACTTGAAAACGTATAATAAGTTATAATTTTGGGTTATTTTAGATCAGCCGAATATTCAAAGAATGTCAGAATTACTCACAGAAATGCAGCGTCGCCGCACTTTTGCCATAATTTCCCATCCCGATGCAGGGAAAACAACGATTACTGAAAAATTATTACTTTTTGGAGGTGCTATTCAATTAGCAGGGTCTGTCAAAGGGCGTAAAGCAGCGCGGCATGCTACTTCTGATTGGATGGAGATGGAAAAAGAGCGGGGTATTTCTGTGACCACCTCAGTGATGCAGTTTGAGCATAAGGATTGTATTTTAAACCTGCTTGATACACCGGGACATGAAGATTTCTCAGAAGATACTTACCGTACTTTAACGGCGGTTGACTCTGCACTAATGGTGATTGATGTTGCTAAAGGTGTGGAAAATAGAACTATTAAATTAATGGAAGTTTGCCGACTTAGAACAACTCCTATTCTTACCTTTATTAATAAAATGGATAGGGAAGGGAAGGAGCCGATTGAGTTATTAGACGAAGTAGAGTCTGTCCTCAATATTAAGTGTGCGCCTATGACCTGGCCTATTGGAATGGGGAAAAGGTTTAAGGGGGTCTACCATCTGTACAAGGATGAAGTGCTTTTATTTAGTGCTCAACATGGAGGTAAAATTGTTGAAGCTGAAGTGATTAAAGGCCTTGATAATCCAAAACTGGATGAATTATTAGGTGACCAGGCAGATGAGCTTAGAGAAGAAATTGAATTGGTGCAGGGAGCAAGTCATGAGTTTGATTTAGATGAGTATTTGGCTGGTGATTTAACGCCTGTCTTTTTTGGCTCAGCTATTAACAATTTTGGAATTATTGAGCTATTAGATGCTTTTGCAGAGTATGCTCCTCACCCTAAACCTAGAATGGCTGAACAGCGTGAAGTATCACCTGAGGAGCAAGCATTTTCTGGGTTTGTTTTTAAGGTTCAGGCAAATATGGATCCTTCACATAGAGATAGGATTGCTTTTTTGCGTGTCTGCTCTGGTGTGTTTGATAAGGGGATGAAAGTTAATCACGTACGTCTGGGTAAGAAAATTCAAGTAGGTAGTGCTATTACTTTTCAGGCTGATAGTCGTAAAAGTGTAGAAATTGCTTATCCTGGCGATATTATTGGCTTGCATAATCATGGAACCATAACCGTAGGGGATACTTTTACCGAAAGTGAAACCTTAAAATTTGGAGGAATTCCATTTTTTGCCCCTGAACTATTCCGTCGTGTGGTATTAAAGGATCCATTAAGATCAAAAGCATTGCAAAAAGGGTTGGTTCAGTTAACTGAAGAAGGCGCTACTCAATTATTTAAACCTTTAAAAAATAATAATTTAATTTTAGGTGCAATTGGAGTATTGCAGTTTGATGTAACGGCTCACCGTCTTAAAAGCGAATACAGTGTTGAGTGTGTTTACGATAATATTGGCGTAAACACGGTACGTTGGGTTAACTCTGATAATGCTAAAAAACTAGAAGAGTTTAAAATAAAAGCCTTTGAAAACCTAGCAGAAGATGGGGGGGGGTATTTAGTTTACCTAGCACCTACTCGTGTCAATTTACAACTGACTGAAGAACGCTGGCCTGAGATATCTTTTAGTGCAACCAGGGAGTTGTAGCTAGTTTGCAATGACGGCTAAGGTAACACGTAAAGAAACTATCAAAAGTTCTTACACTCTGCGTCATTGTCTTAAGGTAAGGGCACTGTAGGATGGGCACGTAGTGCTTCCTTTGCCTGCCCTTTAATTACTGAACGCTCTGGGTAGTTTATGTATTTCCAGCTCCCTAAGGAACGTGCGCGAAATAACTTGAGCAACCGGCACTTTTAAGTGGTCGCTTGGTCAAAACCAAGAATATTTTATAAATAGTAAGGTGAAATTTGAATTTTTTTAAAGGTACCAAGAAAGCTAATTTAATTGTTAAGATCGCTGTGTTTTTTGTGATTTTTAGTAACTTTTCATTTTATACTCATGTTTTAGCCGTTTACCCTTTAGGGTTGAAAAATTTAGGCTTTTTAGCCTCTTTAGTTGTTGTATTAACTTGTGGTATTACCCTTTTTTTTACTTTGCTCTGTACAAAGTATACAACTAAGCCGATATTAATCTTTTTTCTGATAGTGACTTCACTCACTAGTTATTTTATGGATAGCTACGGTGTGGTTATTGATGACACCATGATTGATAATTTAGTAAAAACTGATGCCGCAGAATCATTAGATTTAATTAGCTTTAAATTGTTTTTATATCTGTTTTTTCTGGGTATTTTACCCTCGGTTTATGTATATAGAGCTGAGATTGATTATGGCACTTGTAAAACAGAATTTTTCTGTGGTTTTAAAAGAGTCTTTATCGCATTATTTATTGTTGTTATGGTCGCTTTACCATTAAGCGGTTTTTATGCATCCTTTATCCGAGAACACAAGCCGTTAAGGTATTACACTAATCCTACCTACTATATTTTTTCAGCTATAAAGTACCTTAATAAACAATTTAAAGTTGATCGTAATGTTCCTATGGCTACCTTGGGGGAAGATGCTTATATCGCAAAGGAAAGTGTTGGACGTAAGTTAATTATTCTAGTAGTAGGAGAAACAGCAAGGGCTGACAGATTTTCATTGAATGGGTATACTCGAAAAACCAACCCTTTACTTGAACAAGAGCAGTTATTTAGTTTTTCTGATTTTCACTCTTGTGGCACCACAACAGCTATTTCAGTACCGTGTATGTTTTCTTATTTTAATCGGGGTGATTTTAGTAATGAGAAGGCAGCGCAAACAGAAAATCTACTTGATGTATTAGCCTATGCTGGGGTAAATGTATTATGGCGAGATAATAATTCTGATTCAAAAGGTGTTGCCTTACGTGTGCCCTATGAAAGTTTTAAGAATAAAGCTAAAAACACTATTTGTGATCCCGAGTGTAGAGATGTTGGCATGTTGGTTGATTTACAGGATTACATCAATTCCAATGAAAAAGGCGATATCTTTATTGTTCTGCATCAAATGGGTAACCACGGACCTGCCTATTACAAGCGATACCCGAAGAGCTTTGAAAAGTTTAAGCCTGTTTGCATGACTAATCAATTGGGTGATTGTAGCGTAGAAGAAATTAGTAATGCTTTTGATAATGTTATTTTATACACTGATTTTTTCTTATCAAAAGTTATCACTTTATTAAAACAAAATACAGCAGAGTTTGAAACAGCGATGTTCTATATTAGTGATCATGGGGAGTCGCTTGGAGAAGGGGGGATGTATTTACATGGATTGCCCTATATTATGGCACCAAAGGCTCAAACTCATGTTCCCGCCATTATGTGGTTTGGAAAGGGGTTTGATATTAATCAATCCGTTCTTACTACTAGAAAAGCTGAAAAATACAGTCATGATAATATATTTCATACAGTATTAGGGCTTATGGATGTGAAGACTAAGGTGTATAACAAAGATATGGATATTTTGAATCATTAAATTAGTAGCCAAAAGACAGCATGATAAACTCTGAGCCTCTATCAATATGTTTCTATATAGAGGCTTGCTTTTAGCTTAGAAATCGGGAAGTTGTTTCATGCACGTTCCTTATTCTCATTAAAAGAAAATAAGCCTAGGGATTGCTTTTTTATCAGCAAATAAAATAGCATTTTGCTGAAAATATATCCCTAACTGACAAGCATCTAAAAATGAAATTCCAAGTAATAAAAGGCTTTTTTCAGGCGTCCACTCACCTGTTGGGTCAACTCCATACCCTTGGTAAACGGTGTAATATTTAGCCGTTGTTCTTTTGCTTAATTTAGTATGTGCTTGAATATTTTGTTCAACTGATGTGACTTGACTGTATGGGTTAAATGCTGAAATAAAGGCGGCTGTGTTTTTATTGTTTTTTTGATATAAATTATTTAGTTCTTTTGATCGGCTATTAACCTTTAGAGTAAAGCTCTCTGCAGCATCTTGCACAATATAATTTGTATTTTGATAGGCGGTTATTAAATCTGTAGGCATGATTGTTTTTTTCTGCTCCCTTATTGTTCTGACACGATATGGCTGCAAAACGATAGCTTGGCAGAACATTAAATTTTAAATAGAATTTTTAAATTGTGTTAGCGTAGCTCTCTTTTTATTAAATAAGGTAAGAAATTATAAATGAGTAATGAAGTCATTAATCAAGAACCTTCACTGGCAAGAGCAAAAGAATTTGAACAACAAGCTAAAGAAGGGCTGGATCAGTTAAAAATAGGGCAAGATAAGGTTATTATTGCCTGTCACAAGATGAGAGATACCAAGGCTTATAAGGTGCTTGGGTTTGACTCTTATTATGCTTGGGGAGAAAGCGCTTTAAATTTAAAAAAAACCAGGCTTAATGAGTTGGCTGTAGCGGGTGAGGTACAGCAAGAGTTGTTGTTAGGCATGGAGCAAGATGTAAAATCGCCTAATTCTGCACCTTCTTTTGAAGGTGTTACAGCTACAGAAAACCGTGATTTATCCAGTGATGATACATTTTCTGAGATTGAAGATGATAAGGATCAAGATAATGTGATAGGTGTCGAGACTAAGCCTTCTCTTAATAAAGCGCCTGACTTATCTGAAATTAATACCCCTCAATTAATTGCTTTGGCCAAAGCCCCAAAAGGTGAGCGACTTGCAGTACTTGATATGGCGGCTACTGAGGCTAAATCAGAAGATAAACCTTTAACCACTAGTACCATCAAAGAAGCTGTTTTAGCATCGGCTAAAGCTGTTGACGATAATGAGCCATCAGCTGATGAGCAAGCGATGGTGATAAAAAAGCAACATAAACTAGCAATGGGCAAAGTGAGTAAGTTAAATGAGGAGCTTGGGGCGCTAGATACTTCTCAAGTTAATAGTGAAGAGGTTGAAAGCTGGAAGACATACCTTGAAGAAATCAAGCAATCAATTTCAGCACTTGAGCAAGCATTAGGCTATTCAAACGATTAATAATAGAATACATTTTGTAACTATTCAGCATCTTTAGTGCTATGTTGTGTAGGAGCGTCCGCCCTCGGCGCGAACATAATTGAAGGTTTTAGAGAAAAGAGCATCATTTTATTCGCGCCGACTAGTGCATGGATGCACGTAGGTAGAGCAATGCAGGAGCAATTGCCGAGGGCGGACGCTCCTACATCATCATTGAATAGTTAATACATTTTTGCTGTTTTTATGCCTCCCTTGGCTAAAAGGGGGGCATTGAATTACGCACTCAAAGACTTTAATATCGCTTGTAAGCTTTCATTGGCATCACCAAATAACATGCGGGTGTTTTCATGCACAAATAAAGGGTTGCCAACACCCGCATAGCCTGCAGCCATACTACGTTTTAAAACAATAGTAGTCGCACTGTTCCAACATTCTAAAACAGGCATACCTGCTATTGGGCTATTGGGGTCATCTAAAGCCGATGGATTTACAATATCATTTGCTCCTATCACTATCGATACATCAATATTGGGGAAATCCTCATTTATTTCATCCATTTCAAATACAATATCGTAGGGTATTTTTGCTTCAGCGAGTAAAACATTCATATGCCCAGGCATGCGACCAGCAACAGGGTGAATGCCAAAGCGCACAGTTTTATCTTTAGAGCGAAGTAATTTACTTATTTCATTGACGGTGTGCTGAGCTTGAGCAACAGCCATTCCATAGCCGGGAATAATCATAATGTTTGTTGCATCATCCAATAGCTGTGCGGCTTGTTCTATATCAATAGGAGATATATCACCTTCAATTGTAGCTACTTCACCACTAGTGGAGCCAAAGCCCCCCGCGATCACACTGAGAAAATGACGGTTCATCGCTCGGCACATAATGTAGCTTAAAATGGCACCGCTACTACCGACTAATGCGCCTGTTACAATCAATAAGTCATTGCTTAGCATAAAACCAGTAGCCGCCGCTGCCCAGCCTGAATAGCTGTTTAGCATAGAAACGACGACAGGCATATCAGCACCACCAATTGCCATGACCATGTGAACACCAAAAGCGAAAGCAATAAGAGTCATAAAAATTAGAGCAACTGACCCACCTCCTGACTCTGCAGCGGATAAAAAAACATTGCCTAGCCAAATAGTCAAAATTAATAGGGTTAAATTAAGCCAATGACGCGCAGGAAGTAAGACAGGCTTTCCATCAAGCTTTCCACATAATTTACCAAAAGCAATAACTGAGCCTGAAAAAGTGACTGCACCAATAAAAATCCCTATATAGATTTCAACTTCGTGGATGGTTTTTTCAACCCCCAGTAATCCATTGGAATGATCCAGAAAATTGGCATAACCTACCAATACAGCAGCCATACCTACTAAACTGTGCATGATTGCAACCAGCTCTGGCATTTGCGTCATTTCAATTTTTAAAGCAGCTTTAGTTCCAATAAAACCACCGATTGTGAGAGCAATAATCAAGATGATATATGAATCAACTTGATCGCTGAATATAGTGGCAAATATGGCTATGGCCATGCCTGCCATACCGTAATAATTACCTTTGCGAGCTGTTTCCTGATTACTTAATCCGCTAAGACTTAAAATAAAAAGAAAAGAGGCAACTACATAAGACATAATAACTAAACCTTGTGACATTGTTCTATCCTCTTATTTTCTAAACATTTCAAGCATACGGCGAGTGACTAAAAACCCGCCTGCAATATTAATAGAGGCAATTAGAATTGCCAGTCCTGATAGTAGGCTGACCAGAATGCCTGGGGTGGAAATCTGAACAACTGCACCAATAATGATAATGCCACTAATGGCATTGGTTACACTCATTAAAGGAGTATGTAATGATGCAGAAACATTCCAAATCACTTGGTAGCCTATAAAGCAGGCGAGTACAAACACGGTAAAATGAGACATAAATGAAGCTGGGGCAACAGTTCCTAATGTGAATAAAGCACCCCCAATAACAAGTAAGGGGAGAAGTTGCTTAATAGGTTCTGGAATAATGCTCGGCTTTTTTACTGCACTTTCTGTGACAGTTTCTTTTTTTGGGGGGGTGACTGAAACTGGGAGTGGGGGAGGTGGCCAGGTGATTTTACCTTCCTTAATAACGGTGGTGCCACGAATAACATCATCATCCATATTGACATTAATAATGCCATTTTTCTCAGGGCATAATTCAGTTAATAAATGTTTTAAGTTGCTTGCATAAAGTTGGCTGGATTGTGCGGCTAACCGACTCGGTAAGTCTGTGTAGCCTATTAAGGTCACATCATGCTTAACAACCACTTTGTTTTCTTCTGTTAGCGCACAATTTCCACCTTGTTCAGCGGCAAGGTCAACAATAATGCTACCTGCTTTCATCGATTTAACCATGCTTTCGGTAATTAATTTAGGTGCAGGTTTTCCAGGAATTAGAGCGGTAGTAATGATGATGTCAACTTCTGCAGCTTGTTTGGCAAATAAAGCCATTTCAGCCTCAATAAACTCTTTAGACATGGTTTTTGCATAACCACCTTCTCCTGAGCCGTCTTCTTCAAATTCTAGCATTAAGAATTCTGCATCCATACTTTCAATTTGCTCTTTAACTTCAGGGCGGGTATCAAAAGCACGTACAATAGCGCCCATACTTTTAGCCGTACCTATCGCAGCCAGGCCGGCAACACCTGCACCAATAACCAGTACTTTTGCAGGAAGCACCTTTCCGGCAGCGGTAATTTGTCCGGTAAAAAAACGCCCAAAATGTTGAGCGGCTTCAATCACTGCACGATACCCGGAAATATTAGCCATTGAGCTAAGCGCATCTAGTTTTTGTGACCTAGATAGTCGGGGTACACAGTCCATGGCTAAAATAGTGGCATTTCTTGCTACCAGATTTTGTATAAGCTTATTGTTTTGGGCAGGCCAGATAAAGCTTATTAAATGACTGCCTTTAGGTAAAAGATCCGTCTCATCCATTGCAAATTCAGGATGTATTTCTGGAGGGCGTACTTTTAGTATAATATCGGCATTTTTCCATAAAGTTTTTGCATTTTTTCTTATACTACATCCCGCTTCTTTATAAGCGTCGTCAGAAATATTTGCTCCAAGCCCTGCGCCACTTTCAATACTGACTTCAAAGCCTAGCTTTATGATTTGCTCAGCAATCGTGGGTGTGGTTGCTACACGTTTTTCACCCGCATGTATTTCCTTAGGTATACCAATTTTCATTTCGCCCCCTAGATATTATCGATAACTGCTTCCTGCAGGATAGGAGAAAGTGAATGACATTACAATAGTTTTTTTGTTCGTCGTTATTTATTATGAGTTTACCCACGGAGAGTCTCACTGGCATCAAACACACAAATGATACGCTTCATTCCTCAGTACACCTCACCTCAACTTGTTTAACTTGGTGCCCCTAGGTCATACTTTTATCTCTTAATAGGGCATAGCAAAATTATAATGCTTGGGTATGATCATTGCTATTAATCAACTTTGGGGAGTATCTTGATAGTCAATAAGGAATATAAGTAAAGCATTAAAAAATAAGCTAAACTAAAGTTAATTGAAATTAGGGCTGTTATTGGTTGAAATGTGAAATGAAAGTATTAGTGGTTGATGATAGTAGAGTGATACGATTATTAGTTGAAGAGTGTGTCTCTCCTTTGGGGCATGAGCTTATACAGGCTGAGGATGGTGATGAGGCTTTGTCGTACATTAAACAAAACCCTGTTGACTTAGTGCTAATGGATGTGGAAATGCCTGGAAAGAACGGTTTTCAGACAACTGCGGCCATAAGGGCTTTAGAAATTGATGATTGGTTTCCTATTATATTTCTTACTACAAAACAAGATGATGATTCTTTTACCAGTGGGATTTTAGCGGGAGGGGATGCTTATTTATTTAAACCGATTAACCCATTAAGGTTGCAACTGACAATTACTGCCATGCAACGTATTTATCAAATGCGGCAGAAATTGCAAACAGCGCAAAAGGAATTGGTTTCTGTCAATAAAAAACTAGAGTATCTGGCACTGTATGATGAGCTGACAGGGTTGGCTAATCGGCGAAATTTTGATGAAACATTGCTGAGGCAATTTAACT
>Ga0256840_1002325_pt1 | contig 16876 bp, 16 predicted proteins | sample 355202metaG_FD_185969 | JGI IMG/M metagenome (GOLD analysis project Ga0256840, IMG submission 185969) | Hydrothermal vent microbial communities from Mid Atlantic Ridge, Atlantic Ocean - 355-202 | ecosystem: Environmental > Aquatic > Marine > Hydrothermal vents | place: Atlantic Ocean: Mid... | reverse complement strand
ATTTAAAGGAGTGTGTAATTAATAAACTGGATAAATCAATGATACTAAGTATTGCAAACATCAAGTGGATTTGTTGATTATGAATATATTAATTATCCGTACCGACAAGCTAGGTGATTTTATTACTGCTTTGCCTACATGTAAGCTACTAAAACAGTATAATCCAAACTTCAAAATCACTGTTTGTGTCGCCACTTTAAACAAGGATTTGGCACAGAGTTGCGATTTTATTGATGCAGTGATCGTAGATGATACTCCAAGTGCTTTTGCGCTTGCAAAAAAATTCAGACCCCATCAGTTTGATATCGCTATCGCACTCTTTTCTAACACTAAAGTCGCTCTTGCTGGGTGGCTTGCAAGAGTTCCAAAACGCATAGCCCCTGCTACAAAATTAGCACAAATTTTTTATACCCATAGGCTTACACAGAGACGCTCTGAGGTGAAGATGGCAGAATATGAGTACAACATAGAGTTAGCCCGCAGTCAATTTCCACAAATAAAGCCTGATTTTGAGAAGCCTCTGTTACGATTTGATCCAAAAGAGATTGAAAAGAGCTATCAAAAATTTTGTAAAAAATATGCCATTACAAAACCCATTATCGCCTTTCATGCAGGTTCTGGTGGCTCAAGTGATGCAAACTGGACCTTAGATGAGTATCTTGAATTAATCCAATCTGTAGATACAAAAAAGTTTCAAGTTCTTATGACTTTTGGACCCGATGAAGGTGCGCTGAAAAAAGAGGTAATACAGAAAGCATCAGGGCTTGATATCATCTTTTACAGCTCTCAAGAGGGTCTAGTTCATTTTGCGAAACTTTTGGCATCTTGTAAGCTCTTTGTGAGCACCTCTACAGGGACATATCATCTTGCGGCTCTTGTTGGCACTCCTACGATGACCTTTTTTGCAGACTCTCTTTTTGCTTCTGTGAAACGGTGGAAAGCGGTGAGCGAGGAGGCTTTGCAGCATCCTTATATGTTATCTTCTGATAGAAAAAGAAGACAAAAGCAGTTTCAAGAGGTAAAAAAAGCGCTTATTGATTACCCAATATTATAAATAAAAATGAAGATTTAATCTCTATTATTAGTGTATTGCAGAATTCTCTTCTCATTGGATTTGTAATTATATTTGGTCTATTACTTAAAGAGCATACAGCCTACTTCCCTTTAAGTTTTCTTTTGAGATTTGTCTTGGCTTGTAGTTTTTGCGCTGAGGCGAGAGCTACTTCAATAGCTCTGCTTTCATCCAGAGAGGCTAAAGAAGCATACTCAGAAGCTAAGAGTTTTAAGTCCTCCTCTTTTGCCCAAAATTTGGCAAAGTTTTCTAAGCCCTCATAGCCTTCTATCTTCTTAAACTCCATGCGATTAATATCAACCAAAGAGAAGTGATAGCCTTGCTCTACTCTTGTGATTAAAATATTTCCAGGGGAGTAGTCCACATGCCAAACACCCTTTACATGTAAGTCGTAAGTAAAGGCAGCAAAAGCTTGGATGACCTCACTCCAATCGTCTATCTTATGGTGAAAAGCCTCTCGAATAGTAAAATTATACGCCTCATATTTGGCAAGGAAATAACTCTCTTTAAGAACTCCAAAACGGTAAAATTCAATAAAACCGATAGATTCTGGAGTGTTTACATGTAAGGCTTGAAGCGCTATGGCGTTGTCATACGATTTACGGGCTTTTCCATCACGGATATAGGCATAAGCGAACTGATTAACAAGATGGGGCACTTTAAAGGCTTTGATAACAACTTTTTCTCCTTCAATCTCTGCTATACGGAGTTCGTTGCGTGCTTTGTGGATGCTCTCGTTTGAAGCGTTAAAATATCTTTGTATATCAAATAGGATATTTTTAAAATTTTTAAAATGACTGCTGATTTTATATCTGTAACTCAATTTTTTTCCTTTTTCATTCTCTCATAAATCTCTTTGGTACTCTCTTTTTTAAAGGCGATATCCATATGGTCGTTTGAGTCTCCAAGTTTTCTCTGCGCTACTGCATAAGGCATTGGATTAAAATGTATGTTTTTCATGCTTTGAGTCAAAATTTTATTGATACTGTTTATAATTGTACTATCTTTTTGCACTAAGCTTACATGTAAGGGTCCATGAAGATAGCTACAGTGCAATTTTTTTGTGCCACACAGAGCATCTATACGCTTTAATATCGCTATCTTATCACCATCTACGCCCTCTTTAAGACGATTACTCTCTCGAAATTTTTTCTTGGTATTTGCGTAAGTGGCTGCCTTTATTTTTAAAAAATCGTTCGCTGTATCAATACTATAATGAGGCTCCTTAGTCAGATACTTTACAAAGCAATTAAGCTCTTTAATATTCAAAATATAGGCAAGATATTGTGAATAGATATTATCAATAATAGCTTTCATATCACTCAGTGGTGTCACTCGTGTCTTGAAATAACTCGTTAGTGAAAGTGGTCTATACCACACATCAAAACTCTGCATGATAAGAACATTTTGTATCTCTTTATGCTCTTGAAGTGCGCGTTGCATCATATTATAAGTGCCTATAAGTCCATAACTTCCTGTAAGCGCGAGATTGAGTGTCTGACTTTTACTTAATTGTGAAAAGTATGAAGCATCAATTGCATTCCCAGCAGAACTATCACCAACGATAATAGTTTCGACATCTGTATGAAGATTTTTTTTCAATTTTTTTAACTGGTACTGCAAAAGCAGAGTGTTTTCATTATATGCAAAATCTTGTGAATGCAAGAGTGCTGCTATTAGCAGTAGCAAAAATACAAAGGCAACAATGATAAGTGAAAATTTTTTTGCTCTCAAAACATTCCCTAAAAATTAAAATATAAAAATTCACTAAAAGAGCTTAACTGTTCTAGTGCAAGATAGAGTAAAACTAAGGTAAAAAGAAGATTTTTATAGCTTAGCTTAAAACGCTTATGGAGCTCATAACTATTTTCAAAAGCCAAAACAACAAGAAAAGCCAAAGCTATCCATAGTAAGGTTTTAGACTCGATATGAAAACCAAGACTCCCAAAAAACATCCCCTCCAAAACCTTCACAGCATCACCCCACTCTTTGGCTCGAAAAAAGACCCAAGTGATATTGATAAAGTTAAAGGTGATAAACCAAGCTAAAACCGTAGGTAATTTAAGCCCTAGGGTTTGCCAAAGTCTATTTATCACTAAAGCTACACCATGTAAAAATCCCCAAAAGACAAAACCCCATCCTGCTCCGTGCCAGATACCTCCTATGATAAAGGTTGTTAAGAGGTTTGTATAAGTTCTGAGTGAGCCTTTACGATTCCCTCCTAAGGGGATATAGAGATACTCTTTTAAAAAGCGTGAGAGTGTGATATGCCAGCGTCTCCAAAACTCTTGGATACTGAGGGCTTTATAGGGGCTATTAAAGTTTATAGGCAGTTTTATATTAAAGAGCAAGGCTGCGCCTATTGCCATATCTGTGTAGCCACTAAAATCAAAATAGAGTTGAAAGGTATATGAGAGTGAGGTAGCCCATGCCTCTATCATATTTAAACTTTGTGCTATATCAAAGCCATTTGTTGCCCATACTGCAAAGGTATCTGCTATGATGACTTTTTTAAATATTCCTATAGAAAAGACAAAGAGTCCTGTAGCGATATTTTTATATCTTTTTACTAAGTTCCAGCGTGAGGCAAATTGAGGCATCATCTCACTATGGTGTACTATCGGTCCTGCTATAAGTTGTGGGAAGAAGGTGACAAAGAGTGCATAATTTAAGAAGTCATACTCTTTTGTCTCTTCTCTATAAGAGTCCACAAGATAGGCAATCTGCTGGAAGGTGAAAAAAGATATTGCAAGAGGAAGTGTTACATGTAAGAGTGATATATCTGTGTTTGAGAGAAGGTTTATATTTTCTATAAAAAAGTCTGCATATTTAAAGTATCCAAGCAGAGCCAAGTTTGCAACAATTCCAAAAGTCAAAAGGTATTTTTTATCTGTTTTTATATGGTAGAGCTTATTATTAAGGCTATTTCCTATGACATAATTAAAGAGCATAGAGCTTAGGATAATAGGAAGGTAACTTATATTCCACCAGCTATAAAAGAAGAGTGAGGCAAAAACCAAAAAGGCTTTTGCTCCGAGAACTAAGCGTCTCTCTAGGAGATAGAAGTATATAAAAAAGCTTAGTGGTAAGAAGAGAAATATGAACTCGTAGCTGTTAAAGAGCATCTAACTCACTTGCTTATAAAAGTATCTATATATTTTTGCACCACAGCCTTAGGGGTATATGGTTCTAAAAATTTCTGATGTTTTATTCGTCCACTCTCACCTAAAACCTGCATAATCTTCTGCGCAACTTCTTCAACATCAAAATCTGTTAGATTATCTGCCAACTCTCCTGACATGATATCAAGCGTACCGCCTCTACCTCTTGTGGAGACTATATCAACTCCACATGCCAAAGCTTCTAGCAAGACATTTGGAAGTCCCTCGTTTTTGGAGGTAAAGACAAAGAGATCTGCTCCTTGTAACCACGGATAAGGATTTGTCAAAGCACCCGTAAAATGGACACTCTCCTCAACTTCAAGATTTTTGGCTTGCTCCTCTAAACTTTTGCGAAGCCCTCCATCTCCCACAAGTACAAGCTTATGTCTTAAGCCTAGATGCTTTTGCGCATAAGCAAAGGCTTCTATAAGTAAAGAGATATTTTTTACAGGCGCAAAACGGCCTATATTTATGATATATTTTGCATCAAAGTCTATATCATAGGCTTGTGAGCGTTCTTGAATAAGTTTTGTGTTGATAGGACTAGGGATTACATGTAAGCTTTTTGGCACAACGCCACTTCTGCTAAATCCAGGTTCAATATCTTTTTTTACACTTGGTGCATTACAGACTATCTGTTTGTCTGAAAAGATTTTTCGCCTAAAAAAGTCACTTAAAAAGGTATTGTACTCTCTGAGTATATTGACCTGCTGTATCACAACTTCTGGCTCATTATATCGCCAAATCATCTCAAAAGTACCCTGACCACGTATCAAAACAAGATCAAACTTTCCAAACTCTCTCTCTAAAGTTTTCATCTTCCACATAAAAATAGGAGTCAATAAAAAACCTTGAAAATAGAAATAACTGTGACGAATAATCCCATTGAAAAGTTTAGCAAACAGATTTAAAATTGCCCCGATACCACTTTTTTTAAGAATTTTCTCTATCTCAAAAAGATGCACTTTTACAGACTCATTTGGTGATAAGGCTCTATCTTTATCTTTGAGATAAATAAGATGACTCTCATGCCCTTCAAGCGAAAAAGTATCCGCAAGATTGATAGCTGCTCTCTCCATACCGCCTATTTTTAAGCTTTTAACAACAACAGCTACTCTCATAAATCCTCTTTATCTGCATAAAACTCTTTATACCACTTGACAAAGGCTCGTACTCCCTCTTGAAGTGGTGTAGAGGGTTTATAATTAAATTTTTCTATCAAATCTGTCACATCAGCATAGGTTGAAACAACATCACCTGCTTGCATAGGAAGCATCTCTTTTTGTGCCTTTTCACCTAGTTCATTTTCTAGTATCTCTATAAAATCCATCAGTTTTACAGGATGATTATTACCGATATTATAAATTTTATAAGGTGCGGATGAGATATCTGTTCGTGGATGAGAAGCATCCCAAGAGCTATCTGGTTTAATGGGATTATCAAGGATGGAGATAAGCCCATCTACAATATCCTCAACATAGGTAAAATCCCTACTCATCTCTCCCCCGTTAAACACTTTTATAGCTCGTCCATTTAAGATGGCATCACTAAAGAGCATCGGAGCCATATCGGGTCGTCCCCAAGGACCATAAACTGTAAAAAAACGCACACCTGAAGCTTGTATGCCATAAAGATGCGCATAGGTATGTGCCATCATCTCATTGGCTTTTTTTGTTGCGGCGTAGAGACTTACGGGGTGATCTGTGCTATCTGATGTCTTAAAAGGTTGTGACTGATTAAGCCCATACACTGAAGAGCTTGATGCAAAACAGAGGTTAAGTACATTATAATGACGGCACCCTTCTAAAATATTTAAAAACCCCATGGCATTGCTCTGGATGTAGGTGCGCGGATTTTCTATGGAGTAGCGTACCCCTGCTTGTGCTGCTAAGTGGCATACAGCATCAAATTTTTCTTCTTCAAAAAGTGAATCTACTAATTTATGATCTGATATATCTATCTTTTTAAAGGTGAAATTGGGATATTTATCTGATTTTGGATTTTTGATATCGTCTATTCCAAGCTCTTTTAAGCGTCCCAATTTGAGATTTACATCATAATAGTCATTAAGATTATCTATACCGACTACGCTATCGCCACGCTCAAGCAGTCGCAATGTTAAAAAGTAGCCAATGAAACCTGCACTTCCTGTAACTAGATATTTCATTGAATTCCTTATTTTTTGGTGCCTTAATGATGACATTTTAACATAATGTTTATATCATATACGCTAAAATCGAGTAATGAAAGCAGATATAACAGCAACTATCATCACTCTTAATGAAGAGAAAAATATAAAAGAGTGTATTCTCTCCCTTAAAGAAGTGTGTAGTGAGATTTTAGTTATTGATTCACTTAGTAGTGACAAAACTTGCGAGATTGCTGAGGCACTAGGCGCTAAAGTTATAAAACAGAGATATCTTGGCGATGGAGCACAAAAAGCTTTTGGAGAGCCTTTGGCAAAAAACTCATGGATTTTAAGCATAGATGCTGATGAGCGTCTTGATGGTGATGCAAAAGAAGCCATCAAAAGTCTTGATTTACAAAATGTAGATTTTGATGCCTTCTCTTTTGCACGCAAAACTTATGTTGGCAAAAATTTTATAAAACTCTGGTATCCCGATAGAGTAACACGCCTCTACAATAGAGAAAAATGTACCTACTCCACGCAAAGTGGTCATGCAAAAGTTCAAAGCAGTAATACTCAAGCACTTCCTGCCCATATACTGCACTACTCTTATGAAAATTATTCACAGATGATACTGACAAGTCATAAGTTTATCACCCGTGGTGCATGTATCGCCTACGAAGATGGTAAGCGTGCCTCTCTTTTCGACCCTTGTCTGCACGGTTTAGGAGCACTTTTTAAGGCACTTATCTTAAAAGGTGGATTACTCCACGGAAAAGATGGCTTGAATGTCGCCATAATCTCCGCTTTTAGCTCTTATATGAAATATGCCTTGATATTGGAGATGCAAGAAAATGAATAAAAAAAATCTACTAGAACTCTGTCTTTCGCCTGATTTGGGTGGTTTGGAACTCTATATGGTGCGAGCTGCTAAGGCATTAGATGACTCTTTACATGTAACGAGTGTCATTAACGCAAATGGAAAACTTGAGCGGTATTATAAAGAGAGCTCTTACGCCTATGAGATGATAGAGAAAAAATCAAATATATTTATGTTTTTTGCTGCAAAAAAATTGGCAAAAATTATTGATGAAAACCATACAGATATAGTTCATTTGCACTGGACAAAAGATATTCCTATCGCTGTTTTAGCCAAAAAACTTTCTAAATCTAAGCCTAAAATTGTGCAAACTCGCCATATGACTATGACACGCTTTAAAAATGACTTTTATCACCGTTTACTGTATAAAAACATCGACCTTATACTTCCTGTAACAAATCAGGTTAAAAAGCAACTAGAAAAATTTATTCCCCAAGATATACGCCCAAAAATTGAAGTTTTATACATGGGTTCTGATAGTCCTAATCCTTTACATGTAAAGGATATTGAACATATACGACATAAATACAAGATGAATGGTAGGTTTATAGTTGGCTTAGTTGGGCGTATCAATGAAGCCAAGGGTCAATATCTTCTTATAGAAGCCATAGCAAAATTAAAAGAGAGAGATATTCACGCCTATTTTGTGGGTCATGAGATGAAAAAAGGCTATATAGATACTTTACAAATTCTTGCTAAAAATCTTGAGGTCTCTGAGCGCATTCACTTTTTAGGATTTATGGATAATCCACATGAATTTTTTCAGATTTGTGATACTATCATCTTAGCCTCCAAGCGTGAAACTTTTGGTCTTGTTCTAATAGAAGCAATGCAGATGCAAACTGCAGTTATAGGCTCAAACAGTGGAGGTGTTGTTGAGATTATTGACGATAAAGAGACAGGACTGCTTTTCGAGCAAGGCAACAGTAGTGCACTTGCCTCTGCTATCAAAAATATTTATAATGATAGAAAATTTTTAGAAAAAATTGCCCACAATGGCAAGCAAAAAGCAGAGAAACTTTTTTCCAACAAGAGACAATTTCAAACACTTCAAAATATCTTAGAGAAACTATAAATGTTTGTAAGTGTAATCGTTCCTACTTATAAAGACACAGAGGCTCTTTGGCTTATACTTGAAGCCTTGGAGAAACAGACATATAAAAATTTTGAGCTTATTATTGCTGAAGATGATAATGATACCAATCTTAAAGACTCCCTCAAAAATCACAACTTTAGCTTTCGCATCAAACACTACACGCAAGAAGATAAGGGCTGGAGAAAAGCTAGAGCACTCAATCAAAGTATTTTACTGAGCGAGGGAGAGTATCTTATCTTTTTTGATGGAGACTGCTTGCCTTACTCTACTTTTATCCAAGCGCATGTCTCGCTTATGGAAAAAAATCGTATTTTATGTGGCAGACGAGTGAATTTAGGCGATAATATCAGTCAAAAACTTCGTGAAAAAACCTTACATGTAAGCGATATAGAAAAAAAACTATTCTCATTCTACAGAGCCTTGAAAGATGATGCTGCAAGACATATCGAGCAGGGAATTTTTCTCTATAAATTTCCATGGATTTACAATAAAATCATCAATATCCTTGACAAAAAAAAGCGTCTTGTTGGATGTAATTTTTCTCTTTATAAAGAAGATATAGTAAAAATAAATGGATTTGATGAATCCTATCCATCTGGAGATATTGCTGATGATGTTGATATAGAATGGCGATTAAATGCCATTGGTGTTACAAATAAATCTTGTAAATATGCAGCAAATTTGCTCCACCTCAATCATTCAAGGTTTGATAGAAAAGAGGCTCATAAAAGGAATTACACTCTTATGCTAGAGAAACAAAAAAACAGTCTCATTAAGTGCAAAGATGGGATTATAAAATGCAACTGCTTGGATTAAAACATAGAGATAAAATTATCACTAAAATAGTATAATGCTTTTCATGATTCAATTAAATCTTTTCTTACATGTAAAGCGTTTGCTACTATCGACATTTGTATTATTGTTCTCTTTTTTAGCAATTATGAGCGCTGTACGCCTTTTTATCTTTATAAATTATAGTTCTCAAAATATTGAAAACTATCCTGATTTACTCTCTGCCTTATGGCTTGGGTTAAGACTTGATGCGAGTATTTTGGCTTATGTTATGGCTTTGCCTACCTTATATCTACTTTTTCTATGGCTTATAAAGGCTTCTTGGATTGTTGAAAAAAGTTATACAGTGCTTCAATATTACCTCTTTATTGTACTTATGTTTATTAGTATTTTGCTTATATCTGATGTAGCCTACTTCTCATTTTTTTCAGAGCATATAACTCTGATGATTTTTGGATTTTTTGATGATGATACTCAAGCTCTTTTTGAAATTGCTAAGAAAAACTATAATCTTTTTATCATAATCCTCTCATCACTTTTATATAGTGGTACACTCTTTTTATTTATACGCTATCTGTTTAGAAAACGCCCTCTAAATTCTTTAGAATCATCTACTCTTAAACAATCAGTTTTTTTTCTTCTGCTTATCGTAGCTATTGGGCTTATTGGGCGTGGTTCTATCGGGCTTTTTCCTTTAGCAAAAGATATTGCTGATGTTTCTGATGACCCATTTATCAATAAGCTACCAAAAAACGGAGTTTATGCTATTGTTGATGCTTATGATCAGTATAAAAAGAGCAAAGATGGCAGTTATGATTTGATTAAGATGAGTGGCTACAAAGGGAGGATTGAAAAAGCTTTTAGCCTACACTCCAAGAGTACTTCCTCGTTATCACTCACAGCGCATGTAAGAGATACAATAAACAGAGACAATCTTCTTGCAAACCTTGTAAAAACAACTCCAAAAAACAGTTTTTTAGAAAAAAATCCTCCTAATGTTGTTGTGGTTATGGTGGAGAGTTTTGGACTACCAATTTTACAGTATCAAAGTGAGGAGTTTGATATCTTAAGACGGCTGAAAAAACATTTTGACGAGGATACACTTTTTACTCGCTTTATCTCTAGTTCTAACGGTACGATAGTTTCGCTTGAACCATTACTCTTAAATATTACCGCGCGCCCTCAAAGCACTCCACTTGCTCAAAGTAAATACCTCAACACCTCTTTTAAGCAAGCTGGTGCGCAGGTCTATAGAAATGCAGGCTACGAGACAAGCTTTGTTTATGGGGGCGACCTCTCTTGGCGAAATGTCGGAAGCTTTATGAACAGACAAGGGTTTGAGCATGCGTATGGAAAAGCCGCCATCTCAAAAGCCTTACATGTAAAGAGTAAAGAAGCCTATCATGATTGGGGTATATACGATAAATATAGCTACGATTTTGTCTACAAAAAACTCAAAAATGCAAAAAAACCGCAATTTATTTTTCTGCTGACAACAAACAATCATCCCCCTTATATTCTCTCAAAAGAGTATACATCTAAAAAGCTCCAATTCTCAAAAAACTTGAAAAAACATATTGCAGGTGATATAGGGTTGGCACGCAAAAGATTTCAAGATTATCAGTATGCGCTTGATATGGCAGGGAGATTTATGGATAAAATCAAAGGAAGTTCTCTCGCTCAAAATAGCGTCGTTGCCATCACAGCTGACAATAATACAGTCGAGGGGATAATGAGTTATGATAGCTATTATGACGAAACAAAAAAAATTCCTTTTTATCTCTATATACCTCCAGCCTTCCAGCCTAAGAGTACTTCATCGCTATCACTCACAACATATGTAAGCGACATAAACACAAGCGTAGTAGGTTCACATAAAGATATCTTTCCCACACTCTACAATCTAACACTTTCACAAAGAAAATATCTAAGTATTGGTACAGATCTGCGAGATACAAAAGCTCTTCATTGTGGCTTCAATGATGCTGGGATAATTATGGCGCAAGATGGTGGATTTAAAGCTACAAAACCAAAAAGTAAGCTTCAAAAAGAGTGTGATAGTTATTATAAAGCGACTTTGGCAGTCACGGAGTATCTCATCAAAACGCAAACACAAGTACCAAAACTCTCAAACTAGCTATAATACATTTATGAAAGATACTTTTAAACGCTATTTACCTTTTTTTAAAGACTACAAAGGCTACTTCCTTCTTGTCTTGGTTGGAATTATCCTTACTGTTGTTGCTACTGCTGCTACGGCGCATATTATGAAGCCTCTTATGGACGAGATGTTTATCAACAGAGATCCCGATATGCTTGTTTTCATCCCTCTTGGATTGATTGGAATATATATTATAAAATCTGTCGGGCGTTATATTCAGGCTGTTTTTACAAGCTATATAGGTCTGCATATAGTAACAAGATTACGCGAGATACTTTTAGAAAAAATCCTCTATCTTGATATGGAATTTCTCTACGCAAACCGTAGTGGTGAACTTATCTCTCGTATCACAAACGATATCAACCGCGTGCAGTATTTTGTCTCAAATATGCTTCCTGAGCTCCTTCGTGAAACCCTTACTGTTGTCGCACTTGTTGGCTATGTTATCTATCTTGATACTTCACTCTCTTTTTACGCTTTTATCGTGATGCCTCTGATTATCTATCCACTTATTCGCATCGCAAAACGCCTCAAAAAACTCTCCCACCGCTCCCAAGAGAAAAATGCTGATGTTGTAACTCGTCTTACTGAAGTTTTTAACAATAATGAAGTCATCAAGGCAAACGCAGCCGAAGTCTATGAGATGAAGCGTTTTACAGATGAGAACTGGCACTTCTTTAAAATCAATATGAAAGCGGTCTATTCAAGCGAATTGGTCTCTCCTTTGCTTGAAATCATTGCTGCTTCTGGACTTGCAGCTATTATTTATATTGGTGGTCAAAAAGTATATGACGGCTCTATGAGTGTGGGTGAATTTACTGCATTTTTAACTGCTGTTGGGCTTGTTTTTCAACCTATTCGCCGTATCGGTTCGATTTATGGAAAAATTCAAGATGCACTTGCTGCGAGTGAACGTATTTTTACCATCCTAGACAAAGAGGCAAAGATTATAGATGGTTCAGTGAAGCTTCAAGACGATATCTCTCATATTAAGCTCCAAGATGTTTCACTTCATTATGGCGAAAAAACAGCCCTCGAAAATATAAATCTTGAACTTAAAGCAGGTGACACTATTGCTCTTGTCGGTGATAGTGGTGGGGGCAAAAGCTCTCTCATTAACCTCCTTATGCGTTTTTATGACCCATCATCTGGCTCTTTACATGTAAACCATAAAAGCATATCCACATATACGCAACACTCTTTGCGTCATCATATATCTATCGTTACACAAAGAGTCTATATTTTTCAAGACTCCCTTGCTGCCAATGTTGCTTATGGTGAAGAGATTGATGAGAAAAGAGTAAAAGAAGCTCTTGATTTAGCAGATGCACTAGAATTTGCCCAAGGTCTTCACAAGGGAATCTATACCCAGATGGAAGAGTTTGGCGCAAACCTCTCAGGTGGACAACGCCAGCGTATCGCCATAGCTAGAGCCATCTATAAACACGCCTCACTGTTGATTCTTGATGAAGCCACAAGCGCACTAGATAATGCAAGCGAACAGCGCATTCAAGACGCTCTTGAAAAATACGCCAAAGATAAAATCACCATCATTATCGCTCACCGCCTTGACACCATCAAACATGCAGACACCATTTTACTTTTTCAAGATGGTAAGATTGTCGATTCTGGAAATTATGAGCACCTACTAGAGCACTCCGAAGAGTTTCAAAAACTGCTTAAATAAAGGGCAAACAATAACTGATGATATAGTCAAAAATCAAGAGGTGATTGTACAATGTCTTTGTTCAGTTCTTTAACTACATGCGTATAAATCATTGTCGTCTCTATAGACTTATGCCCCAAAAGTTCTTGAATTGTTCGAATATCTGTACCATTTTGCAAAAGATGCGTAGCGTAAGAGTGCCTAAAAGTATGAGCAGTAACTCGCTTATAAATACCACATAACTCAACAGACTTTTTAATAGCACGATTGATGTTAATGTCATTTATATGATGCCGTCTTGTAACTTCTTCTCGTTTGTCATAAGATAATTTTTGTGCAGGAAAAAGATACTGCCATCTGATATCTTTACTTGCATTTTTGTATTTGAGAGCTAGACTATGGGGCATATAAACACTCCCATATCCATCCAATAAATCTTTTTCATGAACTGTTTTTACCCTTTGAATCTGCTCCTTTAACTGCTCCTTGAGCTTCAAAGGGAGTGGCACAATCCTATCTTTAGTCGATTTACTTTCAAAAATATAGATATTGTCATATTCAAAATCTATATCTTTCACCCTAAGTCTTAAAGCCTCTTTTATCCTAAGCCCACAGCCATACAATAACGAAACAATAATCCCATTCGCCCCAGTAATATTTGTAAGTATCTTTTTCACTTCCTCTATGCTTAAAACAACAGGAATCTTCGTTCTCTCTTTTGCTCTAAAAGCTTGAATATTAAAAGATGAAACATCTACACTAAGCACTTCGCGATACAAAAACAATATCGCATTAAAAGCCTGATTTTGAGTAGAAGGAGCAACATTTTTTTCAACTGCAAGATGAGTTAAAAATGCTTCAATCTCATCTTTGCCCATCTCTTTAGGATGCCTCTTGTTGTGATACAAAATATAACTTTTACACCAATACAAATATGTTTTTTCAGTAGATTTACTGTAGTGTTTCAGACGAATTTTATCCACTAAAATATCCAATAATTTAGGCTTTTCCATAAATACTCCAAGTATCATAGTTGTTGTTTTTATCTTTAAATTAATGGTAATTATAACATAATAGAACTTATGAAAGTGAGATTATGATGTTATGTATCAAATTAGATTAAGTTAATATCACTTTCAGGTTATTTGGACTATGATGATAATTAATAAATAGTTATATCCAAATTGAACTTTACCAATTTTTATAATTTATTTAGATACAAGAAGTTTCATATTACTTGTTAAATAACTTATTTTTAAATATAATAGCAAAAAAAGGAATTCTATGAAAATCATATTACCAGTAGCTTTATTTAGTTTAATAGTTTTAAATGGTTGCTCATCTAATAGTTATTTAGAGTGTGATTTAGAATCTAATAAAAAAATAATATTAAAGATTATAAAAGAAAATCAAAAAAATATTGATTTTGACATAGCCTTAATTGATATATATAACAAGTCAATTGATAAGAACACAGGAAATAGAGATTGTCATGCAACATTAAACATTAGAACATTTGATAAATCTTTTAACACAGATATTGATTACAAGGTCATAAAACTATTAAATTCTTCTTCAACACATAAAGTGATAGTTCAACAATACAATCAAACAATTGGAAATATATTCTACACTCAAATTCAGCCATATTCTATAGCAAGAAAAAAAGGCTTTTATTCTACAAAAGAGTATAATTTACATTTAAAAAAAGAAGAAATTAAAAAAACAATAGCACAGAAGACAACTTTAAAGATTTCCTTAGAAAAAGAAAAAGGAGTTTTTCAAAATCATAATTTTTATCTTGTTCAAAATGATAAATATCCTTTAGAAATACTAACAATAAAGCATAAAGGAGAACACCTTATTCTTAAAATTAAAAATATTTCAAGTGCAATAATCAATATTGGAAATTTAGATTTTTTCACAACTATCTATAATTTAAATTTCAATGAAATAAAAGAAATTGTTGCATGTAGTGATTTTCAAATTTACAATGATAATGATAAATTAAAACCTGGACAAATAGAAACAATTTTATTTAGCGATTATCTTTCTAAAGATTTATCTGATAAATTAAATAGTAATATCAATTCATATAATTTTTTGTTTTCCATCAGACGTCTGAAAGATAATGGTTCTTATAGGTTTTTTATAAAATATAATACACAAAAAAAGTATAATAGTTATAAGTATAATATTTCAAAATACTCTTTAAACAGTTTAACTAAACTTACAGAAGAAATTAATGAACTACAAAAAAATCTTAAAAATTTAAAGTAAATTACCTTAAAGTTACTCTTATCAAGAGTCTCCAGTTTTAGAAAAAAAAATTAACTTTATGAGATATTGGCTTACTCGTTTGGTTGAGTTCACAAGTGGTGTTTTATTATAAAATATATTTTAAAGAAATTTATAGAGGCGGATATAATTTTTAATGATTAAAAAATTAGAACATATTATTGAACAATATGATAAATATTCAGTTAAATACATAACTTGGCAACTAATAAGAAGAAGCAAATGTATTCATAAGTTTTACATGCTAATATCAGCATGTGCAATTATAATAATATCTTATTATTCTTATAAGAATCAATGGATTATGATATTATCATTTATTCCAATGATATATTTTGTGACACTCCTTTTTAAAATTGAAAAATATGTTTATAAAAAATATTATAAAGAGTATCCTTTTTTAATTCAAAGGTATATAAAAGACAGACAATTTTTAAGATTTCTACTTTTTAAAAAAAATTTAAAATATAATTTAACTAAAGATGAAATAGACTCAATAATTCATATTATTTCAATTGATTTAGATTCATATCAAATATCATTAATTACTAAACATCCACTAATAGTTTTTATATTTGGTGTTATTACAGCAGTTTTTTCAGGACTGATGAGTCAAGATTTTATTTGGAAAGATCCCAAGCATATACTTATTATAGGGTATCTATTACTTTTAATAGTTTTCTTTAGTGCTTATTCTATATCAATATTTAAAACAAAAGAATATAAAATATACGAACTGAAACAGATGCTACTTTGGCTAAAAATACATAGTGATATAACTTATGTCTCGGTGAGTGAATCTCCACAAAAACAAAAAGATATAACAAAACCTCGTAGCCAATAAATGCCCTAGCGGGAATTTATTGGCTAGAGTCAACCGTTATACATCCACAACAACTTATCTGAAATTTTACAATTTAATATAAAAATGATATACTTCTTATATGAAGTTTGAATACGACACAAAGAAAAGCTTATCAAATAAGCAAAAACATGGTATTGATTTTGAAGAAGCAAAGCTTCTTTGGAATGATGATAAAATGGTTGAAATCAGAACATCTTATGAAGATGAAGAAAGATTTATTACCATTGGAAAAATTACTGCAAAAATGTATGCAGTAGTAACAACTTGTCGTAAAGAAAACATACGAATTATTTCTGCACGAAGAGCAAGAAAAAAGGAGATTGAAATTTATGAAAGCTGAAGAATTTGATAAAATATTTGATGGCAATGAAGAAGATATTATTGATTATCTTGATCTATCAACAATAAAAAGACCAAATTTAGAACCAAAAAGAATTAATATTGATTTTCCTATCTGGATGGTTAAAAAACTTGATGAGGAAGCGAAGCATATTGGTGTGAGTCGTCAAGCTATTATAAAAACTTGGCTAGCTGATAAGATAATGCAAATTGAACATCACAAAGTGGTTGTATAACAAGTACGAGGAGACTAATAATTTACCCTAGCGGGAAAATTATCGCTCTCGACAATCGTTATAACAACAGGGACTAAATGAAAGAGAATCAAAACCATTTTATATCTTTTGACTATCCAAAAAATAAAGACAAGACTATCAGTAATTTTGTATTGAAAATATTACTAGCTTTATTTTTGGTT
>Ga0256840_1002324_pt1 | contig 16877 bp, 13 predicted proteins | sample 355202metaG_FD_185969 | JGI IMG/M metagenome (GOLD analysis project Ga0256840, IMG submission 185969) | Hydrothermal vent microbial communities from Mid Atlantic Ridge, Atlantic Ocean - 355-202 | ecosystem: Environmental > Aquatic > Marine > Hydrothermal vents | place: Atlantic Ocean: Mid... | reverse complement strand
CTGATGGCCAAAGTCAAGCCAAAAATAGAACAGCTCTTGGGGGTAGATCTGGCAGCATATAGAGGAAAACCCTTAGGAGAGGATGAGGACTGGACGGCTGAAACCATTCCTCTAAGAAATGATGATATAATTCCTCTGAAAGGGATGCCTGGCTATTTCATTGCCTGGGGGGGAGAGCTGGAAAACTCTGCTGAATCACAGGCCCAGCTTGCAGCAAACATACCCATCTATTTCGGAATGATGATACTCATAGTAATTTTCATGTTCAATGCTATAAGGCAACCTCTCATTATCTGGTTGACTGTACCCTTGGCTCTGATTGGCGTGACAGCAGGACTGCTGTTTTTGAAACAACCCTTTGGATTCATGGCCCTGCTGGGCCTTATGAGCCTGTCAGGCATGCTCATCAAGAATGCCCTGGTGCTAATAGATCAGATTGATATCAATATCCGAAGCGGCATGCCTGGTATGCAGGCCATAATGGAATCAGGAGTATCCAGGCTCAAGCCGGTGATGATGGCGGCACTTACCACAATGATGGGGATGATTCCTCTGTTTCAGGATGCCTTTTTTGTGTCCATGGCAGTAACCATTGTGTTTGGACTCGGTTTTGCCACTGTCCTGACACTGGTATTTGTGCCAGTGTTATATGCAACCTTTTTCAAGATAAAATAGATCATTGCAACCGGAGTTAAACCATGTTGAGATATATAGTAATCCTGTTGGCCCTAACGGTGGCAACTCACCCGATTACCATCCAGGCATCTGCTCCCAAATGTCAGACAGATCTCCTGAAATCCAGGACAATAAAAATCGGCCTGTTGACAGATGGCAACACAGCAAAGGACAAAGCCCTTGCAGAGCTGTTTAAGAAGGAGTTGAAAACCATCCTATCCCCGGATATCAGTGCCAAATTTTCCAGACATTGGGAGCTCTCTGCTGATGGAGATATTTATAGGGCTCAAAAGGCCATAAACAAACTCATGGCTCCTGGAGGACCTGACATCATCATCACCTTAGGGATACTCTCTTCCACTGCTGCTGCAACGAAAAGGCTGCGAAAATCAGTGGTCGCACCTGTAATCACCAGGTCTCTGTCCAGACAGATCCAGCGAGGGAAACCCAATCTGACCTATATAGATACTGCCCTTTACATGGAAAAGGATCTGCCTGAGTTCTTGAAGGTGGCCAGGTTCAGCCATATGACAATTATTTTGGACCACCGTGACCTGAACGGCATCAGAAATCACACCCAATATATCCGGGAGATTGAAAAGAAGTTCAATATAAAAATAGATCTAATTCCAGCAGGGAGCAGTGCAGAAGCAGTTCTTCGCAATATTCCTCCCGGCACGGATGCAGTCGGAATAGGTCCTCTCTGGCATTTCACTCAACCTGAAGAAAAGAAACTGGCCCAGGGGCTCAAGGCCAAAAGAATTCCTGGTTTTGCCTTATGGAGCTTGAAACAGGTTGAACAGGGACTTCTGGCAGGAACCGAACCTAAAGACAAAGAGATCTCACTTGCAAGACGAACAGCAGTTGCAGTCCTGGATATCTGCAGAGGTACAAGGCCTGAAGATATAAAAGTTGCCTTTACAAGGAACCGTAACCTTACCATAAACATGAAAACCGCAAGGGCAATTGGGATCTATCCAAGCCTTTTGCTCCTTACCAGGGCAACAGTGATCAACCAGGAGGCTCTTCAAGAGGGGCGGAGGCTTAATATCAGACAAGCAGTACAGGAGGCTGTGAGTGCCAACCTGGAGCTGAGATCTGCTGAGATAACCATCAAGGCAGGAGAGCACAAGGTGAGGGAAGAGATGGCCGGTCTGCTTCCCAGGATAGATATCGATACAGGGTACCGAATCATAGACGAGGACCGTGCCCGAAGATCAGGCGGAGCCACTCCAGAAAAGGCATGGACTGCCGGCGCAGGTGCTAAGCTCCCTCTATATTCAGAAAGCAGATGGGCAAAATATACTGCTGAAAAATACCTGCAGGAAAACCGTAGATACCGGATGGAACAGGTCAGACTGGATATCACCTATGATGCATCGGTAGCCTATCTCAATGTTCTCAGAGCAAAAACCCTGGAGAAGATCTACAGGGACAACCTGGAACTAACCAAGGCCAACCTGGAGCGGGCCAGGATCAGGGTAAACACTGGTGCTGCCGGACCTGATGAGGTCTATCGCTGGGAGTCCAAGTTCGCCAATGACAGACGACAGCTTCTTTACAGGGAGTCCGAGACAATCAATGCCATGGAGGCCCTCAACAGGATCCTGCACCGTCCAATAGAGGAGCAGTTTCAACCAGAGGAGACCAAGCTAACCGATCCACTGTTCATAGTGGGAGACAAATTCTTTTTCACTCTCATGGAGAACCCGCTGCGTCTCGGAAAATTCAAGAAGGTGGCAGCTGCACAGGCACTGGAAACGAGACCGGAACTTCATGCTTATGATTCTGCTATAAAGGCCAAAGACCGGCTGAAAACCGCTGCCAGGAGAGAGATATGGCTGCCCGAATTCAGCCTAGAATGGCGCCTGGACCACTATCTCTCTCAAAGTGGCGAAGGAGAGAGAGACGGTAACGGACTCAATGACAATGACTGGATGATCGGTGTCTTTGCCCGGATTCCTCTGTTTGAAGGAGGAAGGCAGATGGCAAAGGCTGCCAGGCTGGAAAAGGAGGTCTCAGGACTTCAGACAGACAGAAACGCCCTGGCAGAATATATAATTCAAGGGGTCCTGGCTTCCATCAACAGAACCAGGGCATCTTATCCATCCATCGACCTGACCAGACAGGCAGAGATAACTGCACGCAAAAACCTCAACCTGGTAACGGAATCATATATCCAGGGAATCAAAACTATCATCGATCTGCTGGATGCACAAAATCAATTTCTTAATGCAAAACTGGAGGCAGCCAATGCCGTATACAACTTCCTCATAGATTTCATGGGGGTCCAGAGACAAACAGGAAAATTTTTCATTTTCATGCCTGAAGCAGAGAGACAGGAATGGCTCACCAGGATAAGACGTGAACTGGATATGCATCCACAGACAGCCATGCAACAATAACTATCTGCCCTTTTTCTCCCATTGATAACAGCCGGAATTGTACGGTTACTCTGTTCGATTCCGGCATTTTTATGACAACCTAACAAAAAAAACTTTTTCCTGTATCCTTCCAAAGGAACCGGTTTAGATAGAAGGAAGTCAAATTAGTTGACATTCCAATGAAATTTGTTCCAGAATTTAAGTTCATTATCTCAAACAGAAACAGATCAAAGGGCGGGAATGGAAAGCATATTTACCTTTAATCAAGAGAAGCTTAAAAAAAACATCCTTATCTCACCTGGCAGAACTGACCTTATCACAATTCCCTATGCTATTCCCCTACTGTTTTTCATCTATCTTTCCATTCAACTTACTTTAAGAGTCCTGATACAACCTGGACTGAACCTGGACGAAGCTGAACAGATGATTCTGACCCAGTCCTTCGAACTGGGCTACAATGCACAGCCGCCCCTTTACACATGGCTGCAGATGCTCTTTTTCCAGATATTCGGAAAAAATCTCCTGGCCCTCTCCATCCTGAAAAGCTGTTTACTCTTCTTCACCTACTTCTTCACATACAGGGCAGCTCAATCCATCACATCCAACCATCTTCTGGCAAACATGGCGGCCGCAGCCACATTTTTTCTTCCGCAGATATCCTGGGAATCCCAAAGGGCACTGAGCCATTCTGTGCTTGCCACAACCATCAGTGCATGCACCCTGTATCTGATCCTTAGACTCCGGAACAGAAAAAAGGCCACCAATGGAGACTACCTGCTGTTGGGTGCAGTTGCAGGACTGGGACTGCTTGCAAAATACAACTATGCCATATTTCTATCAGCGGTGTTCCTGACCTGCCTTATAGACAGGAAGTTAAACCGGTTTTTCCGGAACCCTAAAACAGCCCTCTCAATAATAGCATTGATGGCTGTAGTGGCTCCACATTCCATCTGGCTTTTCCAAAACGCGGAGATGATCTGCTCTTCACTGAATGACAAACTGAACCCTGCCCCAAGCCCCTTTGAAATTCGGGGTCTATTCTCCTTTTTGAGGGCTGTAGCAGGATTTGCTGGTCCGATGATATTGGTAGTTCTCTGCCTGTTCAAAAGATCAATGATCAAGAAACCGGATGAAACCGTAAGAAACTATATCTTTATTGCCACTATCTTGCTGGTCCTCTTCACCCTGTTTACAGGGACAACTAAGTTCAAGGACCGATGGATGCAGCCCATCTATCTGCCAGTGGCACTGTTAATGGTCAGCATGATAGATCCTGACAGGATCACGGCACAGATGAAAAGGAGATTTATCTTTACGGTTTACACGACCATGATTATCACGATCTTACTGTTGTCAGGACGGTTCCTGATGCCGGATCTCATGAAGAATCCGCCAAGGAGCAGCTATCCGTTCAAAGAGATCGCCATGGAGATAGATCGGCTGAATATCCACCCGGACCTTCTGATTACAGAGTCCAACTTTATTGGAGGTAACCTGAAACCCTTCTTTCCAGCCTTAACCGTTATAACACCTGATTATGCACCTGAGCTACCGAATGCCAAAAATGTCTTGGTAGTGTGGGAAGAAGATCCGCCCGACTGGATTAAAGAGAATTCCAGCAGTGTGAAACAACTCTTTTCCATAGCAAAACCTTTCCCCAAAAGCCACAAGGTCTATCAGCTCCATTTTGCCCGGGCCAGCGTTATTGATGAACACAGGGCCAGTGTGTTAGCGGCAAAGCCGAACATTGTCCATATAGAAAACCAGTTTTGACTTGGGTGCAGTGACAAAAAAGAGCAGGCTACGGATCTTGCCCATCTCAAGGGGCCGGCCAGTACCAGAAGTGGTCATCTCCAAAAGGTCCAGGATCAAGGTAGATGGACCTGGTGGCACAGAGAATGTCTGGTTAAACCTGTCACTGTATGGTGGTGACCTCCTGTCATCTATCCTGCAGGTAAGGCTCAAAGGAGTTGATGCCGGATTGTAAAAGTCTATCCTGAGCCAGTGCCACCCCTTCCAGGACCTGACGTCATCAGTAAAAGGGGCAAGGCTTATGCCTTGATATCTCCTTTTCTCCCAGGGATACAACTCCACTCTTAGGCTGTGGGCTCCATGGGTGGAGTGGTTCCGGTCAAGCTGATACCAGGAATGACATTCCCATGTCAAAAACCGTTCCAGATCATGTTCGTCTTCAAAATCGTGGAGGAGAGTACAGCTCTCACCTCCTGAAGCACTGGCGAACAGACTGATGGGAAAGATCACCAATATCAAATGACAAAAAAGCAGCAGTAGAGGACCAGATAATCCGAAAAAGAAGATACTGCTAAATCTTTGCAATATTGGCATATTGCAGATGAAGCACCTTGCGACCTGCTGCATCAAACTCCACCTCTACCCTGTTACTGTCAATGATCTTTGAAACTGTCCCCTTTCCAAATATGGAATGGCGAATCCTGTCCCCATCTCTAAAACCGGCAGCACCAGCAGATCTCTCTACAGACCTACCTCTTCTCTCTTTTTCTGCAGTTCTCCTGTAAGCAGGCGGCCCCTCCAAGCCTTCTGCATTACCGACCGGCTGTGTATTGACAGGGCCCCTACTCTGAGATGAAGCAGGCCTGCCCTTTATGGGTTCCAGCAGATTATCAGGTATCTCCTGGAGGAAACGGGAAGGCCTGGCAGGCATTAAACCTGCTCCCTGCATATTGATAAATGCAGGATAACAAAAATAGAGATGGTCCCTGGCCCTGGTAGCTGCAACGTAGAAAAGCCGGCGTTCCTCTTCCAGTTCCTCTGTTCTCGCTGCAGCCATGGGTGATGGGAAACGTCCCTCTGCCAGGGAGATGACAAAAACCACCTTCCACTCCAGCCCCTTGGCAGAGTGCATGGTAGAAAGCACCACCTTCCCCTGATTCTCCTGCTCATCACCAGGTTCCGGCGGATCCAGGGCAAGATCTGCCAGAAACTCCACGGCATCATCATAGTCACTGCTCATGGCCTTGAGCTGCATCAGCTCCTGCAATCTTTTTGGATAGTCATCGGTGTAGTGTTTTTCCAGCAGAGGCCTGTACCACTGCAAAAGTCCATCTACTATCTCTGGAAGCTCTCCGCCACAACGGGAAAGCTCCAGAAGCCTTGCCCCCATCTCTCTCACCTTGGGCACCCAGGCAGCCCGGGAATTGAAACGGCTCAGGTACTCCAGAGGGGCATCGGATCTTATCATCTCGGCATAAATCTTTTCAGCACTCTTGGGACCGAGGCGGTCAAGAAGGAGCAATGCCCTGGTGATACTCAACCTGTCCAGGGGATTTATCATTACTTTGAGCAGGCTGAGAAGATCCTTGATATGGGCGGCATCCACCAGACGCATGCCACCCCGCTTCACAAACTGAATACCTGTGTGCCCAAGGGCTGTCTCCAACTGAAATGAGTGAAAGGCGGCCCTGAACAGTACGGCTATCTCCTCTGGTTCAATACCGTCATGGAGATGTTTTCTTATCCTGGCAGCAACAAACTTGGCCTGATCCGACTCATCAGATGCCACGTACAGCCAGGGAGGATGTCCCCCCTTCCGCTGGGCCACCAGTTTCTTTGTAAATTTCTGCCTGGCATTTGCAATTATGGCATTGGTACAGTCCAGGTTGGGCTGGGTACTGCGGTAATTCCGCTCCAGCTTTATGATTCGGGTGCCCTGGAACATCTTGGGAAACTCAAGGATGTTGTTGAAATCAGCCCCCCTGAAAGAGTAAATGGACTGGGAATCATCCCCAACAGCCATGACGTTTTGCCTGTCCCCGGCCATGAGATAGACCATCTCTGCCTGGGTGCTGTTGGTATCCTGGTACTCATCTACCATCACATACTGATAGCTGTCGGCAATGGTCTCCCTCACATCAGGATTGTCTTTGAGAATCATCAGCCACTTCAGGAGGAGATCGTCATAGTCCATCAAGGCATGGGCAGCCTTGTAATTGATATATGCCTGCTGGAGCTGCCCTATGGAGGGGAGCTGATCTGTGAATTGAGGGAAATGACGCTCTACCACCTGATCTATGCCGATCCCTGCATTGACACTCTTGCTGAACATGGAGACAAGAGCAGCCTTGGAGGGAAATTTCTTCCCTTTACCTATGAACTCCATCTGCCTTCCCAAAAGATGAACCAGATCCTGGCTGTCTGACTGATCCATTATGGTAAATCCAGGAGGATAACCTGCCAGATGGGCATAGCGCCTTAACATCCTGTGACAAAAACTGTGAAAGGTTCCGCCAGCCACTTGCACACAGGCATCTCCTCCGATCCTGGCCGCCCTCTCCAGCATCTCCTGTGCAGCCTTTCTGGTAAAGGTCAGCAACAGTATGGAGGATGGATCCACTCCCATTCCAACCAGCCGGGCCACACGATAGACCAGGGTACGGGTCTTGCCGCTTCCTGCTCCGGCAATTACCAGCACCGGCCCCTCCGTATGGAGAACAGCCTCCAATTGCTGGGTGTTCAACTCCCTTTTGAAATCAATCTCCATGCAAAAACCTTTCAGCAAACAGTAAAAATTTGAAAAAGAAACAGAAAAAAACTGAAACAAGAGGAGCAGAGACTACACGCCGCCAGAGATAAGATGGGAGTCTCTTTCATAGTTCTCCCTCTCTTGGCCGTTCTCCTCAAGAAATGATTGAATGGGAAGGATGAAATAGAAATTGTTACCAAGAGGTACCTGTTCGCACCCTACTTCACCACCATGAACCTCGATCACCTTCTTCACGAAATGGAGACCATGTCCACTTCCAGGATTATTTCCTGTATTGTCCCCCCGAACCCCCTCTTCAAACACAAGTTTTGCCTCTTCTCCTGAGAGATGCGGTCCGGTAGTAAAAACACTGAACTTTACCCCATCCTTTCCAGGGCCAAAATAGTCTGGCAGAAGGGCACGGCCCAAGGCCATGAATTTTCTCCTGTTTCCATGATGATCTACAACCTCTGCACAGTATTTCTCTGCATTGGAGAAGAAATTGGCATATACCTGGGAAATAAGACCAATATCAACTGCCAGAGGCATATCCTCATCAGGCACACCTCCAAGGCGATCATCTATCTCTATCCCCTGCCGCTCCAGCCTCGCCCTGTATCGCTCGAGCTGTGGTTCTATGATTTCCTTTGCGAAGTTACAGGGTCTGCGCCTCAGAACCAGCTCTCCCTTCTGAAAATGTTCACGGCGCAGCAGACTCTCCAGAAACAGGCTTGTATTGCGGAAATGTTTTTCAATATCAACATGACACTTCTGCAGCTCTGTAAGGGTCTTTGCAAAGGATTGCTCTATCTTCTCAACAGATGAGGCATAGGAGCATCCCTGCTCCCTGGCCTCCTTAAGGTGATCCCTGAACAATACCAACTCCTCTGCAAGTTCCTTTATCTTTTTGTCAACAATATTGAAAAATACCCTGTACTTTATGTTAGGCATAAGGACATTGTGCTCGATATCAGCTACCAATGTATTGATGAACTTGAGATGCTCCTCATTGGAGAGGGCCAACATCTTGTAATGATAGTTGTAGCCGATTCGGTTGGCATACTTCTGAAAAAAGAGCTTGTCCCGCTCATCCATCCTCCCCCTGGGAAACACCTCCAGCATACCAATTATCTCTTCTGAATGGGCCAGGTTCTTCACTGCAAAAAGACGCCGGTTCCCGGATATTGGGACAAAAAAGGAATCCCCATGTTCATATGGTTCCTGGGAAATTTTGACAAAATCATGGGGTTTCAATCCACAGACATTCAAGGAGCTGATAGAATCACAAACAGTGACCAGGTCTCCGGACTCACTGTCCACAAGATAGAGGCAGCAGTCAAATCCAAGGAAATCCTTGGGGACAAATACTGCTACTCTGTAAAAATTATCCAGTGTCTCAAACTCCTGGGCAAGATCGAAAAATGCGCGAAGGGTATAGTCCTGCTCCCGAGAAAACCCATACCTGTAGTAATCATCCTTTTTCTTCTTTATTTTGGAAAGTACTGCTGCCAGCTGGGGAGGATCGGCAGGAGTACAGAAGAGGGAACCCATTGGGAATCTCCTAACGCCCTTTTACGGCTTCCTGTCTCTGAAAATCCTGTTCTATGGCCTGAACCATAGACTCTATGGTGTACTGTTCCGGTATTATATCCACATCAATTCCATGCTTACGGGCAGTCTTGGCGGTCACCGGCCCTATGCAGGCAACACGCGCCTGGGACAGAACCCTTTTGATGGTTTCGGAAGGAAGGGCCTTCATGAAGTTGTCCACGGTAGAAGAGCTTGTAAATGTCACCACATCCACTCTTTCCTCCTGAAGCAGCTCAACCACCTGGGGTGGTGGCTCCGGAATAACAGTCTCATAAAGAGGGACTATATCCACCTCTGCACCCATCTCCCGTAACCCTATGGGAAGCACATCCCGGGCTACCTTCGCCCTTGGAATCAAAACCTTCTCACCTTCTATTTTAAGGGTTTTAAACGCATCCACAAGACCCTCTGCACGAAAATCCTCAGGGATCAGATCTACCTTCAAGTGCAGGTCATGAACCGCCTGAGCAGTGGCAGCTCCTACCACAGCAATCTTCACAGAGCCAAGGGCACGAATATCCAGGCCCAAGGCATCTATCCTGGCAAAGAAAAATTTCACTGCATTAGCGCTGGAAAACACGATCCAGTCATAGGTGACCAGCCGTTCAATGGCATTGTCCACTGCAGCGGTATCCTCCAGAGGACGCACCTCTATGGTAGGACACTCTATGCAGCCTGCTCCCTTTCTCTCCAGCAGATGGATGAGTCTGCTCGCCTGACTCCTTGTTCTGGTGACCAGAACACGCCTTCCCAGCAACGGCCTGGACTCAAACCAGTTGATCTCATCCCTGACCTTCACCACGTCTCCAACCACTATTATGGCTGGAGGAGTAAACCCCTCCTCCTTCACCTTTTGAACAATGTTCTCCAGGGTTCCTGTAATAGACTGATGCAGAGGTGTGGTGCCCCATCTGATCACTGCTACCGGCGTATCCGGACTCCTTCCAAACTCCATTAGCTTGTTGGTGATGGTAGGCAGATTCGACATCCCCATAAGAAAAACCAGGGTGCCAACTCCCTTGGCAAGACCTTCCCACTGCACCGGGGCCTGCTCCTGTTCCATTCTGCGGTGACCTGTAATAAAGGCGACTGAAGCTGCATACGCCCTGTGGGTCAAGGGAATGCCTGCATAGGTGGGCACTGCAATGGCAGAAGTAACCCCTGGCACTATCTCAAACTCTATCCCCTCCTGCTTCAGTTCCTGGGCCTCCTCGCCCCCCCTGCCAAAGATGAACGGATCACCGCCCTTGAGCCTGACAACCATCTGGCCTTCCCGGGCCTTATCAATTATCAACCTGTTGATATCTTCCTGGCGCACCAGATGGCGCCCCATCCTCTTGCCCACGTAGATCTTTTCTGCCCTGGGATTGACAAAATCCATGAGCCTCGGACTGGCCAAACGATCATAAATCACCACATCTGCCTGCTCCAGAAGCTCTCTGCCTCGCAATGTCAACAGCCCAGGATCCCCTGGCCCGGCCCCTACCAGATATACCTTTCCCTTGCCCTTGTTATCATCCATTACTGTAAACTTCCTCGAGTATCTCTCCTGCACCAGATGACAAAAGTTTCTCTGCCAGCTCTATCCCCAGGTTTTCAGCCTCTGAATGCCTGCCCTTGACCGTTGCCCTGAGCATATTGCTCCCATCTTCCCTGGCCACAAAACCTGTGATTTTCAGCCACTCCCCCTCTAAGGTAGCAAGAGCCCCCATTGGAACCTGACACCCCCCCTGCAAACGGTACAGAAACCCCCGCTCTGCAGTAACACAGCAGGCAGTCTCCTGATGATGGATTGCAGACAGGATATCTCCCACCCCATCATCATCGCTCCTGAACTCCAACCCAAGAGCCCCCTGGCCCACCGCGGGAATCATCTCATCCACTGGCAGGAGTCCTGTAATCCGGTCCGAGATCCCAAGTCTTTTCATTCCTGCTGCGGCAAGGATGACTGCATCATAGAGACCCTGGTCCAGCTTAGAGAGCCTGGTATCCAGGTTGCCTCTCAATGACTCGATCTGCAGATCCTGGCGGATGCTTCTCAACTGTGCCATCCGCCGGAGACTGCTGGTACCTACCCTGGCTCCAACTGGCAGTGCTTCCAGGGAGGGGGCATTATTTGAGACAAAGGCATCCCTCACATCCTCCCTGACAGGGAAAACAGAGACCTCCAACCCGCCAGGAAGCTCTGCAGGAACATCCTTCAGGCTATGAACGGCAAAATCTGCATCTCCCCTGAGGATTGCATCCTCGATCTCCTTTACAAAGAGCCCCTTACCTCCAACCTTTGCCAAGGGAACATCCAGGATCTTATCCCCCTTGGTTGTGATATGAAGCAGCTCAACAGAGAGACCAGGCCATGCAGCCTCTATCTGTTTCTTGACCCAGTTGCTCTGAGTCAGGGCCAGCTTGCTCTTTCTGGTAGCCAGTACCAGTTTCTCTCTTCTATCCATGAGCTCAACCACTGCAACTGCTGCAACTGGTGGCAGTACATCCCTTACACCCACCGCTGCTGCCCTTCTTGCCTGTACCCCTGAACTGGGACCCTGATTTCATGGCAAACAGAGACATCTTCTTCTCCGTATTACCGGAACCACACTTCCTGCACTTGACTACCTCCCGGGAATTGAACACAAGCTGTTCAAACTCCTGGCCGCAATCCCTGCAAACATACTCATATATTGGCATAACTTCCTCCTGTTGAATAAAGTTCATTACTGCTGGCGGATTACCAGATCCGTGCAGCACAACCGGCCGAACTCCTTCCTGACCATCAGGCCACAACCCTATTTTCTACGAGACAGAGAGGTATCGAGCTCCTCCAGAACTGCAGAAAAGAGCAGAGGCAGCATCAGCTCATGATGTCCTGTTATGCTGAAACCCTTTCCACCCTCCAAGGTAGGCCTGGAAACCACGTTGGTCAATGGGCGATACTGCCGGATGAAGTCAAGATTCACTGTGGTGAAATGTTTGACCTGATAACCTATATTTCTTACTGCTGTCAACGCCTTGAGAAACACCTCTGGGAGCAGAACCGCTGACCCCACATTGAAATATACCCCCTTCTCAAGTTCTTTAACAAGGGAGCAGTATATCTGGAAATCCATGTAGGTAGCCCTGCCTATATCCTGGCCCCGGGCATCAGGATGGATATGGATGATATCAGTACCCATTGCCACGTGGACTGTTACCGGGATATGGAGCCTTGCAGCAGAGGCAAGCAGACTCATCTGGTTGTATGGGAAGCCTGCGTCAAGCAGACCTCTGCCCACTGCCTGGCCCAGCCCAAGCCCCTCATTGGCTGCCGTAGCGATACAGCCATTCAGGAACTCCCCGGTCTCTCTTGCAGCCCCAAATCTGCCTTCTCCAAGCACTGCAGCAACATCCTCAGAGGTCTTGCCGGCCATGGCGATCTCTGCATCGTGAATAATGCCTGCACCATTCAGTGCAATGGCCTTGATGATCCCCTGTTCCATCAAGCCTATCAGCAGTGGATTCAGGCCTACTTTTATCACATGGGCACCCATGGCCACCATTACCATCCTGTTCTCCTGAACTGCCGTGGCAGTGATCCCTGCAATCTCCAGGAGATCAGATGCGGCGAGCTGTCCTGGCAAGGATTTCAGAAACTCTCTCACAGAGAGTCCGGCCTGCAACGGAGCAGCAAAGTCATCCACACTAACCTTGCTCTCCCTGTCATAAAGGGAATAGGTCTTTAGTTCCTTGAAAGAAAACGGTTCAGGATAGGACATGAGACAACCTCTCTGAAAAGCTGTTACCAATTATCGAATTCACAATGAGCCCATGGCAGTGCCAAACATGGCCTGTTCCACCAGATCACAGATGATATGTGCAAGGAATATATGCACCTCCTGTATCCTTGGCGTATCTTCACTCGCCACATTCAGAAGAATATGTGAGAGCCTGGCCATCTCCTGCCCATGGCTTCCTGTAAAACCGATACAGGTCATTCCTCCCTTTCTGGCCATCTCCATTGCCCGAATCACATTGGTAGAGCTGCCACTGGTAGATATGGCCCAAAGAATATCCCCGGGACGCCCAAGGGCCGCCACCTGTTTCTCAAACACCTGTTCAAAGCCAAAGTCGTTTCCGCAGGAGGTAAGTATGGAGCTGTCAGTGGTAAGGGCCAGGGCTGCAAGGGGCACCCTGTCCATACGGAACCGGTTGACGAACTCTGCTGCAATGTGCTGACTGTCTGCTGCGCTGCCCCCGTTGCCACAGATGAGGATCTTACCCCCGCTCTCCAGGCATGCAACAATCATGGAGACCGCTGCTGCAACGGTATCTGTGTGTCTCCTTACAGTTGCTGCCAGGGCATCCTGCAGTACTTCCAGGGCACTATCTGCCAATTCTCTCGTTCTCTCTTCTCTCATATTCATCATGAGTCAGTCCATCCTGTAACAATACTACCATCAACACCATGAATGGGTGGAACAAGTTGCCCACTTTTGGGAAAAGGATGCCCAATACAACATCTCTTTCCCGAGCAACGACCGCCATTCTAATGGAAAAACCCTGCCATTTTAAGGGAAAACTTGTTCATTTTAAGGGAAATAGAAGGGTATCAGGAATGAAAGAGTGGAGAAAGTGGATCACATTCCACTACACGGCACACCTCTTGCTGTAGTTTGCCTGAAAAGGAAACAGAAAAACCGGAACAGAGCGAGAGGAAAATGAACACCCCCTTGACAATTCTTGACAATCTCTCCCCTATCACCCCTGGAGAAACCGGCGGCAACGGACAGGGCCATTCTGTCATAAAGCAGAGTGAGGGAGGCAAGAGATCGCACTCTCTCAGGACAGAAGGCAAACAGATAGGAAGACACAGCACTGCCAGCAGAAGGAGCAACACCAGCAACAGACAGAATGATTTTCCCAGGATACTCAGGAACAAACTTGGAGAAGACCATGAGAACACTGCTGTTGCAGAGAAGATTACGCCTTCAACGCTTAAAAGACTGGCCCGCAAGGTCCTGGATGGAGAGCCATTGAACACGGCAGAAATGGAGCAGATTCTCTCTGCCATCAGGGAACAGATTGAGGCCATGCTCAAAGGAGAAAAGGGGCCCTTTGATGCCATCTTCACCCCTGGACAACAATCTTCACCAACGGCTGCACCCTCTATTACCATGGTGAATCCATCTTCTGGAGAACAGGCAACTGCCAAAGATCACAACATACCCCTGTTGGCCAATATGCTTTCCCCCCTGGCCAAACAGGTCATGGCAAAAATTTCCCAGGATCCTCGCCTGAAGGAAGCCATGATATCTGACACCAACTCCAGGGATCAGCAGGAGATCAAAGAGCTGATGCAGGAGATAGCAGGGCTCAGAAAAAGACTCCTTTCTGCAGGGGTTAAGCCGGAACTGAATCAGGCTAACCAGATGACAACAGGAGAAACAGAGAAAAAAACGGCATGTGTTTCCCGACCTGCATCAGCAAATAACTCCAATATAAATTTCTACCCTGCAGAAACAGCCTCCAAAAACGAAAAAGGGGGAGAAGGCAAGGCCTTTGATGGTCAAACCCATAAAGAACTTGCGGACAGGCCTGCAACACAGGCAGAAACTGCTGCCCTTAACAGTGGCCAGGACAAAAAAACGGGTGGCAACTCACTCGCATCTAAGGAGACACCCGTAATCCACAACCAGGAATCAGGGCAAAAAAAGGATAAAACCCGCCGGACTTTTTCTGAAGAAGCAGCAAAAAACAGTGGATCCCGCTTGGACGGGAAAGACAATAAAGAGATGGCCAGAAATCAGATGGCTACCAACGAGACCGGAGCATCGCCCAAGGAGCCTGGGCAGCCCGGCGAACACTCCACCAATAGATTCAGACCGGTGGAGATGGCCGGCAACCATCAGCCCAAAACCGGCACCGAGACGGCTCAAGGCTCAACGGGCACACACAACGGCTCTTTCACCGTTGAAACCAAGGAGGCCGGCGGCATAACAGGCAGAAACGGTGCCGCAGGTTTTGAATCCCTGCGCTCATCTGTATCTGCCCAACTCTTTCAGGGAATCCATGACACTATAAGGATAAACCGGAACAGGGCAGTCCTCCACCTCAATCCGCCAGAACTCGGCAAGGTGAGGGTAACACTATCCCTTAGCCCGGGGAACCAGCTCCACGCCACCTTCATCGTGGATCATCCTGATACGAGGCAGATAGTGGAGTCGAGCATGACACAGTTGAGACAGCAGCTTGCAGAAAACGGATTTACTGCAGGAGCGCTGGACGTGGGCATCGGTCACAGGGAACCGGGACAGGATTTTTTTTCAGGCTTTCAACAATCTCACCACGCTGGCGCAGGATCTGGCATAACCAGCACCACAGAAGAGGATTTGCCAGGAAAGATGGTGGAAACAGACAACAGGCTTCTGCACGTGATAGCATAGGAGGTAGAGCGTGAGCACCCAGGGAATAATAAGCAGCAGCCCGGTCTTCCAGCCGGACAAGGAAAAGGATGCCATTGAGTATAAAACTGCCCAGGAGAAGGGCTCTCTCTCCAAGGATGACTTCATGATGCTCTTTGTAACACAGCTACAGTATCAGGACCCCATGTCACCCATGGAAAGCGCAGAGATGGCATCCCAGATGGCCCAGTTCAACATGCTGGATCTCATGTATGAAAACAATGAGGCCATGAACAATCTGGCCAAGACATATCAGACATCAACCGGCCTCTCTGCAGTCTCCCTTATAGGACACACGGTCCATCACAAGGCTGACAGCATGGTGCTGGAATTCCAGGGAGAAACACGGGAGCTGTTTCTGGAGCTGGGATCTGACGCAGCAGATGTTGCAATAGAGATCCGGGACAGCTCTGGAAAGCTGGTGAATATTTTGGAACTGGGATCAGAGCCGGAGGGCCGGGCACCTGTACAGTGGGATGGCACTGACATCAACGGCAACCCCGCAGAGCCAGGAAAATACTACATCAGGGCATCTGCCATAGATCAGCACGGAGATGAGATAGACTCTGATCTGTGGCTGCCTGGAAGAATAGAGGGGATCAACTACCAGGATGACGGCTCCCCGCTTTTCCGGATTAACAATGGCTCTGTAATAGGCATTGAGGATCTTCTGAGCATCAGCTGATCTCTCTACAAAATGACAACTAGGTTTTCAACAAGAAAATAAAGGCGAACAGGAGGTTTTTATGGCACTAACAAGCTCTCTATATTCGGGAGTAAGCGGTCTGATAAACATGGGCAATGCAATGCAGGTCATTGGAGACAACATCTCCAATGTAAACACCACCGGTTTCAAGGGGGCACGAGCCACCTTTCAGGACATTATGGCCCAGAACATCAACACGGCACGGGGCGGTTCCCAGGTAGGCCGTGGTTCTGCCATGTCGGATGTGGCCCCGCTCTTCACCCAGGGCTCCTTTGAGAGCACTACATCTGCCACGGACCTGGCCATTGCCGGCAATGGTTTTTTCATGGTCTCAAACCCCAAGATAGAGAACAGCGTTTATTTTACCAGGGCCGGCCAGTTCCATGTGGACAAGACCGGCTACATGGTGAATCCAGCCGGCCTTAGAGTGCAGGGATGGAAAATGGAGGAGCAGCCCAATGGAACTGCAGAAATAGTTGGCGCCATAGGGGATATACAGATAGTGAACACATCTCCTCCGGTGGCTACCAGCCAGGCAACAGTTGCAGTAAACCTGGACAGCAGAACTACCGGACCGGTAAACAATG
>Ga0256840_1002323_pt1 | contig 16908 bp, 14 predicted proteins | sample 355202metaG_FD_185969 | JGI IMG/M metagenome (GOLD analysis project Ga0256840, IMG submission 185969) | Hydrothermal vent microbial communities from Mid Atlantic Ridge, Atlantic Ocean - 355-202 | ecosystem: Environmental > Aquatic > Marine > Hydrothermal vents | place: Atlantic Ocean: Mid... | reverse complement strand
TCTTCCTCTTACAAGGGAAGACATTTATAGGGGCTGGTAATATTTTAGTCTCAAATAAATGTAGTAAAAATACTACATGATCCTAAGGCAGAGGGTCTATACCCGGGCCTAAATCTATCTAAAGCCTAAATAATGTATTAAAAATAATACAATCGTCATAAAAATAATACAATTTTGGTTAATATGCTAGCCACAAGGTGTGTAGGGAGGAGATCCTTGTTTTTAAGAACGTTTTATATGAATATTTAATTTTTTGAGTTTTTTGTAGAGATTTGGACGTATGATGCCTGTCTTTCGGGCGGTAAGGCTTATATTCCCTCCACACTTTTCTAAGGCTTTTAGCAAATATTCACGCTCGAATTTTCTTTTGGCTTCGGCATAAGGGAGAAGATCGTTATTTTCTTTGGGAGCTAATGTTTGGGGAGAATAAGATACCTTAGTTAGTTTCCCATCATAATTTAACGATTTTGTGGTAATTTGGGGACCTGTTTCTAAAAAAATAGCCGATTGGATTACATTTTCCAGTTCGCGTACGTTTCCGGGCCAGGAATAATTACACAATAATTCCATGGCCTTTGGGGTAAAACCTTCTATTTTTTTATTTGCCTCTTTGGCATAGCGATGCAAAAAATGCATGGCCAATAAAGGAATATCTTCCCTACGTTCACGCAATGGTGGTATATAGATAGTTATTACGCTAAGGCGATAATAAAGATCTTCTCTAAATGAGCCTTCTTTTATGGCCTGTCTTAAATCTTTGTTACTGGCTGCTATAATGCGTACATCTACTTTGCGCGGAGAATTACTACCCAAGGGGATAATCTCTTGTTCTTGAATGGCACGTAATAGTTTAGCTTGTACTTGAGGGCTCATGTCAGCTACTTCGTCTAGAAAAAGAGTGCCACCATTAGCTACTTCAAAAAGTCCTTTTTGGTCTTTATACGCTCCAGTAAAAGCTCCTTTTACATGACCAAAAAGTTGGGATTCTAACAGAGTTTCTTGTAAAGTAGCTGCATTTAGGCAGACAAAATTTTTATTTTTTCTTGAACTATTGTAGTGTATAGCCTTAGCAACTAATTCTTTCCCAGTCCCTGATTCACCTTGAATCAGAACATTGCATGGACTAGTAGCTGCTTTGCTAATTAAGTCAAAAAGATCTTGCATTGGTTTGCTTTTACCAATTATATTTTGAAAACTATATCTTCCTTGAATTTCTGCTCTTAGGTGACTCATTTCTAATAGTAGTTTACGCTTATCCCAAGCTTTGTTAACGAGACGTATAAGGTCATTTTTTTGAAATGGTTTGGTTATAAAATCATAAGCTCCTTTACGCATGGCTTCAACAGCTTTTTCTATAGTTCCATAGGCAGTTATTATAATAACAACGATATTTTCATCGAAGGTTTTTATATAATTTAGTAGTTCTAATCCATCCATCTCTGGCATCTTTAGGTCTAAGAAAGCTAAATCAAAATCTTCCTTTTCTAGCAATTGTTGAGCATAAATTGGGTTTGTGGTGGAAACAGTATCGAATCCTTCTTTTTGTAAAATGTTCTCTAATAGTTCACAAAATCCCTGTTCATCGTCTACGATGAGGATTTTACCTTTTTGGATCATTTCCTTGCTCCTCTATAGGTAATATTATGCGAAAGGTACTTCCTTTACCTGGATAGCTTTTTACTCTTAAAATGCCATTATTTTGTCTTATTAATTTCCAACAAATGGATAATCCCAAACCAGTTCCTTTTTTCTTGGTAGTAAAAAAGGGAGTAAATATCTTTTCAAGATCTTCAGAAGCAATTCCCATGCCAGTGTCTGATATGTCTATGCAAATGGCAAAAGTTCCTGGCTTATATTGTTTGGTCTTTGGCATACGCTGTGATGGGTCTTGTGTTTCAAGAAGGTTTTGAGAGCTTTGTGTGATAGCTAAACCAAGTTCATAACAATCTTGGGTCCGAAGTCTATATAATTTAGTTGATATATGTAAAGTCCCTCCTTCTGGCATTGCGTCTATAGCGTTATTAATAATATTTATTAAAACTTGTTCTAGTTGGTCCGGGTCTACAAGACATAAAGGTAATTTATTTTCTAATTTGGTTTCTAATTTTATATTCTTTGGTATACTATAAGATATAAGTTGTATAGTTTCTTGAACTATTTGATTTATATTAATCCATATTTTTTTGGGTGCGGCTGGTCTGGCAAAACTTAATAAATCTTGTATGATTTTTTGTGCTCTCTTAAGTTCTGTTTCCATCCTTTTTAATTTATTATAATGAGGATTATCTAGTGAAAATTCATCTAGTAATATTTGAGTAAAGCCTAATACAATTCCTAGAGGATTATTTAATTCGTGAGAAATCCCTGCCGCAAATTCTCCCAGAGCCATTAGACTTCCTGCCTGTAATAATGAATTCTGTGTTGTCTCTAAGTCTTGTTTTGTTTTTCTTAGCTCTCTTTCTAGCTTTTTTATTTCTTTTTCTCTTTCTTTTATGATCTCTTCTTGGTTTAATATTTTTTCTTTTTGTTGTTTAATTATTTTTATAGCTTTTTTAGTAAATTCTTCTATTGTAATTTTGTTGCCTTCTAAGGCTAATTCTTTTTCCAGAGCGTTTATTAATCGTTTTATAGTCTTGTTAGGTGTTATTTTCTTCTTTATGTATAAACTAAATATAGTTACCCATAGTATTATAAAAATAGTTTCTGTAACCCATAGCTTACTATTAATTTTATTTTTGGCCAATTTAGCTATTATAATATACTTTTTAAATGGTATTATGATGTATCTCTTTTCAAGATTATATATTTCTGTTTTTTGCATCCTGGCGAATGTTATTTCTTCTTTTGTTATAGAATTTTCTGGTATTTCTTTTGTTTTTACTTTTAATTTTTTGTCAATTATTATGTAATATATTCCGTCTTTGTTTCTGTTTTCATTTGTTATTAATTTTTCAATATCAGCGTAGTGTATTATGTTGTTTATGTATTCAAGAAATTTTTCTGTCTGTTTTTTCTCCCACCACAAAAAAATAAATCCTTGTGCTAATAAAAATGATAATAATAAGAAGAATAGTATAAAAAGTTGTTGGTTTTCTTTTTTCATCGGCAACTATCTTTTTGCTTATTCATCAAAGATTTGTTCTCTGTTTGATTTGTCATGTCCGGCTTTGTTTGCATGTCTTTTTTGTCCATATTGTTATTTTGCATGTCTATCATTTTGGTCATGTCGTTGTTTATGTTCGTTGCTGGCGTAGTTATTATTGTGGGTGAATATCCTCTAGTAAAATTTCCTTTATATTTACTTCCCGGTTCTTCTTTGATTGTGTCTATAATAAAGTGTGTTAGGTGAAGTTTTTCTATTTCTTTATATCTTTGTTTTATGATATTGTTTAATGGTTTCGGCTTATGAGGTATTCTTTTCTTTTTAATTAATGAATATTTTCCTGCTTCAATTAGGACGAAATGTTTTGGAAAATTAATATTATAAAATACTACAGCTCCTCTCCATACGGCCACGAAACATTCTCCTTTTTTTGATAAGTCTACTATAAATTTGGTTCCTGCAACTCCTGCAATACCAATTGGTGTTTCTACTATAAATGGTAGTTGGGGATATTGTGGATCTATAACAAAAAAAGCTTTCCCTTTAAACATTTTTATTACGGTTCCAGTTTTTTTATTTTTCTTTAGGTATGTATTTTGTTTTATTAGTTTTTCTATTTTTTTTGTTATTGATATTATTGATATCTCTGAGTTATCTTTTATTCGGACTAGAGCTTTTCTGTTTATCAAAATATCAATATATGAATTATTAAGTGTTTTGATCTTTGTTTTTAATTTTAGCTCCATCCATTTGTGGGGTACTATCCAGTTTTTGCTTTTGGGTGGTAAGATTAATACACTTCCTTTTGTCTTTACAACTAGATATTCTATCGTTTTTGCTTTAATTGTTTTGGGTAATGTTATAAAAATTATGATTAATAAGATATTAATTAATTTTTTCATCTTGCCAGTCTCCTTTTAAATTTAAAAATATTTGTACTAAGCGTGGATCAAAACGTTTTCCCTCGTCTTTTCTTATTTCTTCGTATATCTCTTTCTTTATTGTTTTCCAAGTTTTTCCCGCACGTTTTTTTTGTTCTATACTAGTGGCTATGCCTTCAGCTAAGCCTATTATTCGTGCTTCAAGAGGTATTTCATTTCCTTTTAGCCCCTCTGGAAAACCACGTCCATCAAAGCGTTCATGGTGATTATGTATTATTTTAGCAATCACGTCAAATTTTGAGACCTCTTTTAGTAAATCAGCCCCTAATTGGGGGTGAGTTTCTATCCACATACGATCTTGAGGGCTGGTTATCTCTTCCCAAATCAGTCGTTCAGGTAGTCCAAATAAACCGATATCGTGTAATAATCCTGTTTCGTAAATTATTTTTTGCTGTTCCGGATCTAAGTCTATATTTTGTGCTATTTTTATTGCCAGTCTTGCTACAAAGAGTGAATGTTCGTATAATGTAGGAGATTGTTGAGAGAGCTTTTTTAACCACATATTTATTATGCCCTGTTTAGTGTTTTGTATTTCTTGGCGTAAGGCTTCTCTTTCTAAAATAAGCCTAGCGTGTGAAATAAATTGATATATTTTTGATTTTTCTTCCGGATTAAACTTTTTTTTGCGTAAAATGATGTAATATGCACATATATTTTTTTCGTTAGTGGTTATTAGTAAGTAGTGATCTTTTTTTTGTTCTTTTAAAATATCTTCTATCTGTTTTTTTAGTAAATCTCTGTCTAATATTTTGTTGGCTTTTATCTTGATAGAAGCTAAACATTCCTCTTTAGGAATGCTTAGGTAGATGTTTCTGTCTCCCAAAAGAAATAAAGCATGTATTTCATCCGCCTGACTAAGGCGCTTTATAATATTACAAACATCTTCAAGGGAAAGATTTGGGGAAATAGAGGTCAAAGTCCCTAACTGCATGGTCTGTTCTAACAGGTTTTTTCTATATAGCCATGCCTTATAGGCAAACACGTTTAGAAAGGCAAAGGATAAGGCGAGAGCCAAGGGAATGGGGGGAAGGATTAGGTTGAGTAGTAGGTAATTTAGGGCACCTAACCCCCAAATAAATAGATAAGCAGGGAGGAGGAGCCAGCACACCAAAATTATAGGGGATATTTGGGCGATAACCGTTGCTATTAGAGAAAGGGTTATGGTCAATAATAGGTTTAGCCAAGATGGCGTAAGGGCTGGTATTCGGTCCTGAAGGATTGAATTTACAATTTGGGCCTGTATTTCTACTCCGCTGGTAGGTCCCTCTCCTACAAAGGGGGTTGCCCATTTTTTAGCCACTTTGTTGGCCGTAACCCCTAGTAAGATAATTTTTCCCTTGAATATATTTAAGGGAAGACGGTCTCTTAACACGTCTGCAGCACTGACAGAGGGTATAGAACCTGGGCCCCCTTGGTAGCCAATAAAAAAATTTCCTTTTTCATCAATCGGTATAGATAGTGAGTTAAAAATTATCTTATGAGGGGCAAATATAATTTTTTGGGGGCGCTGGTCTTGAGCGGCTAAGGCCAAGGTTATACCAAAAGCTGGGAATATTTTCTGGGCATTAGCCACGAACACGGGAACGCGCCGTGTAAGCCCATCTGGATCATAATTTAAAATGATATGTCCTAAATTAAAGGCACTATTTCTGAGTAGGGGGGTTGGTTCTAGTAGTCGTTCTATAAATAGGCCATGGTTTTTTATATAAATTCCGGTATTTTCGTCGGTGTAGACCGGTAATATTGTACGCATTTTCTCTAGACTGGCAGCCAGAATTTTGTCATCAGCACGCGGCTTATCATAGATAAGGTCTATACCTAAGGCGCGAATATCGGCCTGGGCGATTTTATTGATCAGTTGGGCCTGGATAGATCTAGGCCACGGCCAAGGGCCTATTTCCTGTAATGATTGGTCATCAATGGCCACTATCAACACTTCATTGGGGGCGGGTTTAATGGTGGCGCGCATCCTTATCCAGCTATCTAAGCAAAACAGATCAATACTCTGCCAGGTAGCACGCAAAAAGGGTACCTGGAACAAAAGCCATGAAACTAAGGCCGCCACTGTCCCTATTCCTAAGACTCTTTTCATTGTTAGAAATCTACGTAATATCTTTACCAAAATATATTACTAAGAGCATAAAACAGGCGACAATTGAATAATGTCATAGCGAGCGCCTCTGCTCCCTGTCATGGCAAGCGAACGTAGTGAGCGCAGCAATCCCTGTCCTGAGCGCAGCAAAGGATCTAGATCTCTTCGTCGGCCCCTGCGGGCCTCCTTGCGATGATAGGTGTGGGCGAGACCATTCGGGCGTATAAGTCGCCTCGTCATGACACTTTGTCGGATAAAATATGTTCCCATTAGTAGTATCTTTTTTCAGTTTTAGAATGGGCCTGGGTATAAGTTTTTTCTTATAGGTTTAATGCAAATATCTTGCCAAGTTTTAAAGGCTTTGACATGAAGAGGGTTTTTTACTAAAAAACTTTAATAAATTTCAAAGGGGGAATGGAGGTGTTTTTATTATTTCTTGTTTTAATCTTTTTTTTTAATGTCAATGCCGATGCTAGTTTGTTAAATAAACATTTATTGTTTGAGCCTCGTATATCTTCTTCTTTAGAATATGACGATAATATTTATTTTACATCTAATAATGAAGTTAGTGATTGGCTTTATTATATATCTCCGGGTTTTTCTCTAACAATGGGAGATAATTTGTCCAAAATTAATCTCGATTATGAGTATCAAAAAGTATCTTATTCTAGAGGAATTCCTAGAGAATCTAATCGTCACTATCTTGAGTTAGATTTTAATAGACTATGGGCTAATAGGTTTTCTTTTATTTTTAGGGATAATTTTATGCGCTCGGAGGATCCAGCTATTATACAACAAGCGATTGGTGCTATAAAGTATGAAAAACTTAAGTATGATTATAATGTTACTAATGTTCAGTTTAGATATTCTTTGGATAGAGATTCCTATTGTTCTCTAGGTTATAATTATATGCTTTTTAATAATCGCTCCTCTGTTGTCGAAAATACATCAAGTCATAATCCTTATTTAGATTTTGTGTATTGGTTTTCTTTCCCTTATGGTTTTCATGTTCATTCAGATGTTAATTTTGGCGAATTTGATTATATGCCAGACTTTGTTGAATATCAAAATTATATTTCTGTTTTTTATAGGAATTCTCTTGAATCTTTAATTTCTATTAAGTTTTCTATTTCTAATATGTACTTCTCCTCTTCTTTTCCAGATTACGATATTTATGACTTTTCTATTGGTTATTCTTATGCATATTCAGATAGTTTGAACTTTTCTTTAGGGGGTGGTTATTATTATCAATATATATCTTTTTTCGATGATCAAAGTGGTCCAAGCTGTTATTTTAGGCTTAAGTGGAAAGAGGATGAGGTAGATTTGTCCTTTGAGGCTAGTTCTGGTTATGATGAGATCTATTTTGATGGTGAAGATTTAGGTTTTTCTAAATTTTTGCTTTTTGGTCTTTCTGGTCATTATAGCTTTTATAATTATGGATCTTTTTTTGTAAATACTTCTTATAGGGTAGATAACTTTCCCGAAGCTTCTTTAGAGACAATAAGGGAATATAGTACGGTGTTTTCTTTTGCTTGGGACTGCCCTATAACTAAATTTCTTAGTGCCTCTTTTGAATTTATGCATTTAAATCGCAAGTCAAATTTAGATGATTATGAATATAGAGATAATCGAATTACCTTTAAGGTAAATCTTAGTCGATCTTTTGTGTGGTAGGGTTTTCTGGGAAATATATCTTTTTCTTTAAATCTGTTTTTTGAAAAAGTTTGATCAAAGTATAACATAATGCTTTTTCTGGTATATCCAATATTGTCTCCTGTCTGTATTCTTTTCGTTTTCTTCTTCCTAGTAAATTTATAATTTTTATTCCTTTTTTTTCTTCTAGGATTATATCCAATATTTTTTCTCCTCTTTTGTCAATTAAAATCGGGTCAGGTAATAATAAAAGTGTGTAATTTTTGTTTTCGAGTGCCTTCTGTAAGGATTTTTCTAGATTCCATATAGATTTTATTTTGTAGGCTTTGATTATTAGATGTTTCTTTAAGTATTTTACGTAATAATTTAGTGGTTCAGAATATATAATAACAAATTTTTGACCATATTTTTCTAATATAGAATAACCTGGTAGGGGCGATAAAAATGGTCCAGGTAGCTCCTGTGGGAAAAATATGTTCGGATATAATAGGCCCGAATAAATAACTTTTTGTTTTTTACATCGATGTTTTAAATACTTAGTGATGGCTTCTGGTCCAAAAACCACTAGTTTATCCGTGTCACATAAATTTTCCCCCTCTATTTTTTTTGTACTATAATCATCTATAGAACAGTTGTTAACGAAATTCAAACAAGTTCTGGTGCAAAATATTCCTATGGTATTGGCTTTTAGGGATTGACTGTGTAAAACTATAAAAAATAGTATTCCTATAATGATCTTTATCTCTTTTTTTAACATTTTTCTTCAAAAATTTAGTTTTAAGCTGGCGTATATAGTTCTTCCCGGCCAAGGATAAGGAGGAACACTACCTGAACGGTAATATTTTTTGTCCAAAATGTTTTCAATTTTTAGTGAAAATATACATTTTGGTCTAATATTAAAATTAATATTGGCGTCAATTAATACATAAGAAGGAATTGTATTCCCTGAATGATGTATTGTTTTCCCATAGGCTCTTATTAATAAAGCGCCAAAAGTATTTATAGGGAGAGGTAGTTTTTGGCTAACGCCACCTTTTAGCATCCATCTTGGTATGCTGCATATATAATTTCCTAAAACACATGGAATATTAGCATTTCTTATAGTAAAATATTGGCTGTAATTAAAAAAGGCTATCGAATTTTTTGTATGATATTTCCCTTCTATTTCGGTACCTAGTAATTGATAGTTTCCTTTGTTTGAAAATGTTCCCATTGTCGGGTCATAAATTATTTGGTCTTTCAATTTTTGATAATATCCTAAAATTCTTAAATAGTTCCGAGAGTTTTGGTAGTAGGTCCAAGAGATCGTAATGTTTTTAAGTTTTTCTGGATATAAATTATCTGTCGCTCCGTATCCTAGCAGAGGGTTGGCCATTTTGTAGAAAATGGGTGGTGCTTTAAATGCTTCTCCATAGGCAATTTTTAGATAGTAGTTCTGTTTAATCTTTTTTATTAGAGAAATACGAGGAGAAAGGTAAGATCCAAAGTCTTCGTAATAGTCAATTCTTGTTCCTATATTTAGTAAAAAGCTCTTTAGCATATATTTGTATTGGGCAAACAATCCTATATTGTATTTGTCCGGAGGAATAATTTTTTCTTTAGCGAGTCCCGAAGAGGAGAGGCTAGATATGGTGTAGCCTTTTATATCCTCTACATCTATTTCACCTCCTAGGAGGATATGGTTGGGAATATCCAACCAAAAATTTAGGCCGTAGCCCCAGGAATCCATTTTGATGTCTAGATATACGGGACCTTTGCTTTCCCTTGCGGTGTAAAGTATTTGGGGAGAGTGGAGGTGAAAGTGTCTTATACTGGGTTGTAATTTTAGGACGATATGGTCTCCCCATTGGGCTTTATAGGCTACCAAATCTAGGTTAGCCTTTTCCCATGATCCAAAGGGAGAATGATCTTCGGGTAATAATACTTGACCATATTTGCCTCTGGGTGTTTGGTATTGGTGCTTAAAGTGCCACCAAAAGAGTCCCTGTTCTGTGTCTTTCCCCCAGTGGCCAAGTAAGGCGTAATTGTCAGGCGCAGGGTGAATATATTGTTCTCCAGAAGCTGGTGGTATGGCATAATCTTTATCTGCTTCTATGTGAGCCTTAGGCCCGCGCCTGTTCCAAAAATGGCCCAATAGATAAAATTGGTCTTTCTTAACGGATAAGTCTATTAGCTCCTGTTGGTATTCTCCTCCTTCTAAGAACAAGGTCCCATGGCCTTGGGGGGGTTTTCGTTCCACATTGATTAAGCCTGTAAAGGCCGAGGTGCCGTATAAACTTGAGGCTGGTCCGCGGACTATTTCTATCTGTCGTATATCGGTAAGGGGATAGTCATAGTCGTTTATAAAAGAATGAAAATCAGGAATAGTGAGACGTATTTCGTTTTCCAAAAACAACAGATGGGACGTATTAGTCCTAAACACCCCCCGGTGGGCTATTACGCGCTCATTTACGTCTTGGACCAAGTAAAAAGAAGGCTGGTATTCCAATACATCGCGGATGTTTTGCCAACCAAATCTTTCTAGTTCTTCTTGAGTAATGACGGTGGTGGGCCAAGGGGTGTCCTGCACTTCTTCGGCCCATAGCGAAGCAGATCTTACCCAAGTTAGTTCCTTAACCGCTAATTCATAATAAGAAGCCCTGCAAGGAACTACAGAGAAAAGATAAATTATTACTAAACAGATGATACCGTAAATATTGTTATGGCGAGTGGACATCTTTTTGTTTATGGCAAGTGTCATTATTTTATTGGCCATTGCAAGCGACCGCATTGAGCAAAGCAATTTCGAAACAATCACGTGAGATCGCCACGGAGGACTTTGCCCGCCTCGCGATGACCGGCTAGGGAGAAGATCGTGCAGACGTACAAGTCGCCTCGCGATGACGCTTTGTCGGAAAAAATATACTCCCATTAGTAAAATAAAGACTATTTTAGGCAAGAGCTTACCTCTTTTAATATTTTTTTAATTTCGGTCCAAGAAAAAGGTTTATGTAATATTTTAAAATTCTTTTTGTTCTCAAATATTTTTGTAGTTTCTGAAGATAATAATCCTGTATGTCCAGTCATAAGGACAACGTGATAATCATATTCTCTTTGTTTGCTAATTTCTCTTAGTAACCATTCGCCTCCCTTGCCAGGCATAGAAAGATCTAAAAAGATTATATGAAAATTAGGGTCTTTTTTTATTTTTTCGTATGCTTCTTCTGCTGAAGAAGCTAGGGTTACGTGATGTTTGTCTAGATTCAACAGTTCTCTAAAGTTTTCTAAAATAGATTGTTCGTCGTCGACCACTAGGATCCTTAAGGGTTTTATTTTTGTTTCAAGCTCTTGGGCAGGCTTTGGCGGTTTTTTTGGGGGAGGAGAGATGCTTTGCTGGGGTAAAATGATACGGATACGGGTTCCGTGGTTGGGGTTGCTCTCTACTTCTATGTTACCCTTGGCCAATTTCACTAATTGATAGACGGCAAATAGACCTAAACCAGTCCCTTGGCCAGGAGCTTTGGTCGTAAAAAAGGGGTCAAAGATCCTCTTTTTTGTCTCCTCATCCATACCCTTTCCGGTATCCGAAACTTCCAGGATAACATTTCCTCTTTCCGCGTAGGCCTTGAGGGATATCCTTCCCGGGCCTGAGATGGCGTCTTTGGCGTTACTTACCAAATTGACAATAATGTCTTGTACTTGTTCTGCGGAAAGATGGACTCCTAACCCCTCTTGGGTGTCTATGGTGAGCCTTATTTCACGCCGGAGCCCGTGCGACAAACTTTCTTCTAGGTCTTTGAGTATTTTTCCTAGGTCGGTTTCGTATTTGGCGCTAATTTTTTCGGTGCGAGAAATGGTCAAGATTTTATTGGCCAGGGCAGCTCCACGTAAAGAAGCCTCTTTAATAGTCTGAAGCTTATCTTGGGCCTTTGGGCAATTTTTGTCTTGGCAGGCGATGGAGGCCACTTCTAGATTGCCAATGATAACCTGAAGGAGATTGTTAAATTCGTGGGCATATCCCCCAGCCAGGGTCCCCAAGGCCACCAATTTTTCTGATACCGCCAGGCTTTCTACTAGTCTTCTTTCTCGGTCCAGGGCCTTTTTAACTATTTCGACGAGGTGATCAAACTCAAAGATCCCCGTTGGTCCGGGTAACTCATTGGCCGATAGAGATTTAGTAAGACGCTCAAGGGGGCGACCCACCAGATAATAATAGATAAAATAAGTAACGGCCAAGGCGATTAAGGCCAGAAAGATCCCGGCACAAAAGAATAGATATATTTCGTTCTTAAAAGGAGTTATGGCCTCCTCTTTTGTTCTGAATACTAAGAAAGATATCTTGAAGGGATCAAAGTAGACATATTTAAACATTATGTCCTTGTTTTGAAGATATTTCTTAAGGCTAGGGGGCGAGGGTTTTTTGAGTGCTATTTTAGGCGAATTGTGAACATGGTACGAAAATAAGTCTTTATTTAGCCAGATAACAAAAGATATCCCCTTTGTTTTAAAAAAATTTTCCAGTTTGGTTAGGGCTTCTGTGCGTCTTAGGAGAAACATCTCTCTAGGAAATATCTGCTGAGCAGGGTTGGTGCTGAGGAGATAATCAGTATATGTATTTTGTAATAGCAATCGAGCTTTATAAGAGACGGTCTCCAGGTATACTTCGTTATTTTTTAGCGCTAAATGTTGGATACTTTTCCACAGTAAGCTGATGCTTATAATTAAAAAGAGCAAAAAAAAGACGAGATAGGTTATTATAATATATCGTCCTAAAGACAAAGCCTTTTGGTGCATGATAATAGTCTTCCCCCTATTCCCCCTCAGAAAAGGCATTTTTAAATACCAAGCCTTAACTGTCAAGGAGTATTCTTCAATTAGATACGACCCAAGTTGTTACATTTTTAATAAACTACTAAAATACAAATTTTTTGTTTTGAGAGTATGGAAAACATGTTATCTTTTCTGGTTAAGAGGATATCCTCTAAGAAATCTGAACAAGGAGTTTTTATGCGTAAGGTTAAGGTAGGAGACGTCGTAAGCATTCATTGTGAAGGTAGGCTTGAAAATGGTGAAGTCTTTGAAAGTACTGCCGGGGGACCGCCCTTCCAGTTTTTGGTGGGGTCGCCAGAGATTATCTCTGGTCTTTCAGAGGCAGTGGTAGGGATGACTGAAGGGGAAGAAAAAGAAGTGGTGCTCCCTCCCGATAAGGCCTTTGGTGAAAGAGATGAACGCCTGGTTAAAGTTATCCCAAAGGATTCGCTCAACCTGGACACAGAGCCTCAGGTAGGCATGATGTTAAACCTGGTCTTTAATACAGAGCAAGGAGAAATGACTTTCCCTGCTACTATTACCAACCTCGATGACCAGAACATCACCATCGACCTGAATCCACCCCTGGCTGGCCAAACAGTTATCTTTAAGATCCAAGTAGTAGAAATTCAGGAAGGGGAATCTCCTATTATTCAGCCTTAGATAGTTCGGCCCATACCTCGGGGGAGAGCTTAAAACTGTGCTCTTCCCCGGGGAATTGTCCTGTTTTTACTTCCTTGATGTATGTATTGAGTGCTGTGCGGCACACAGAGGCTAAATCTGCGTAAGCTTTAACGAATTTCGGGCGAAAGCCTTCAAAAAGCCCTAAAAGGTCATGGAGAACCAGAATTTGGCCGTCTACGTGTTTGCCGGCGCCAATACCAATAGTTGGTACAGATATTTTCTGGGTGATTAAGGCGGCAAGCTCTTGTGGTACACATTCCAATACCAAGGCGAATATTCCAGCCTCCACCAGGGCCTGAGCATCAGCCAATAATTTACGAGCTGATGCCACGTCCTTACCTTGTACTTTGTATCCTCCCAAGAGGTTAGCACTTTGAGGAGTAAGGCCAATATGGCCTAAAACAGGAATACCTGCTTTGACAACAGCCCTAACCCTGGAGGCCATTTCTTGGCCGCCTTCTATTTTGACGGCTTGGGCCCCTGCTTCTTTTAAGAAGCGTCCCGCGTTGAAGACGGCGTTTTCGTCGCTCACTTGGTAGGAAAGAAAAGGCATGTCTCCTACCACTAAGGCCCTTTTGGTGCCCTTTACTACGGACTTGGTAAAGACAAGCATCTCTTCCATGGTAATGGGTAAGGTGTCTTCGTAACCCATCATTATCATGGCCGCCGAATCACCTACGAGGATTAAATCGATGCCTGTTTCATCCAAAAGCCTGGCAAACTGGACGTCATAGGCGGTTAAGGCAGTGATCTTTTCTTTTCCTTTTTTGGCTACGAGTTCGGGGATAGTAAGCCTTTTGCTGCGGGTCATTTAAAGACTCCTTTTAAGGCCTAGGTATTGATAAGCACGCTTGGTTAGCATTCTACCACGCTTGGTGCGACGAAGAAGCCCACACCGGATAAGATAGGGTTCATAGACATCTTCTAGGGTTCGAGGGTCTTCGCAAAGGGCGGTGGCCAGGGTCTCTAGACCTACTGGCCCACCATCAAATTTTTCCATAATGGTACGCAACAGGTTTCGGTCAAAAGGACCAAGTCCCAGGGTATCTATAGCCATTAATTCTAGGGCATAGGTGGCCACTTTGGCGTTGATAATTTTATAGCCCTGAACTTCCGCAAAATCTCGAACCCGTCTCAGTAGCCGGTTGGCCACCCTAGGGGTGCCGCGAGAGGAGCGCGCTATAACACGGGCCCCTTCTTCGTCTATAGGAATTTCCAGGATAGAGGCGGTGCGCTGGACAATGTCTTTTAATTCGTCTTCGGTATAAAATTCCAGCTTAAAGGAGATACCGAAACGATCTCTAAGGGGGGCAGATATCAACCCGGAACGTGTAGTGGCCCCAACTAGAGTAAATTTAGGTAAGGTTAGACGTAATATTCGGGCCCCAGGTCCCTTACCCACAACCAAGTCCAGCAGAAAATCTTCCATGGCCGGATACAGTATCTCTTCGACAGGGGCAGGAAGTCTGTGAATTTCGTCAATAAAAAGTACATCACGTTCTTCAAGACTGGTGAGTATTGCGGCCAAGTCACCCGGTCTTTCCAGGGCGGCTCCCGAAGTTATATGAATTTTGCTACCCAGTTCGTGGGCGATGATATGGGCCAAGGTAGTCTTACCCAGACCAGGATATCCGGTGAGTAAGACGTGATCTAAGGCCTCCTCACGGGTAAGGGCGGCAGAAAGATAGACCTGAAGAGACTTTTTAATTTCTTTTTGGCCTATGTATTCCTTTAAAGAAAGAGGTCTTAAGTTGTCTCTGCCCATCAGGGCTTTACTCCTTCACAAAGCCGGCGCAAGGCCTTTCGCAGGAGAGTATCTAGGTCTGTAACTGTTTCTGAGTCATATTGCAAGGCCTCTGTGGCTTCTTTACGGGTAAAACCAAGATTCATTAAGGCCGAGAGGGCTTCTTCTAAAGGGCCTCCTGTAGGTAAGGCCTTTTCGGGCTTTAGGCGAGAGCGTAACTCCACACACAGTCGGGCCGCCCGCTTGGGACCTATGCCTGGCACCCGGGATAGCCTTTCCACGTCACCTTCTGCTACCACTTGCGTAAATTCTTCCGGCTTGAAGACAGAGACAATGTTCAAGGCAAGCCGTGGTCCCAAACGCGGTAGGGCTTGTAAACGTTTAAAAAGATTGCGGGTCTCTTGATCGGCAAAACCATAAAGCTCCAAGTGTTCTCCGCGCAGGTTAAGCACTACCCAAAAAGTGTAGTCTTGGCCAACAGGGGGAATCTTTTCGTATAGCGAGAAGGGAATGAGCACTTCCATGACCACCGGACCTATCTGTAAAAATACGCGGTCAGTTTTTTTTTCTACAATGGTCCCCTTTAGGCCGGCAAGCACATGGCCTCCCTTTGGTGGTGCGTTTGTATATGATAAAGCCCCACCGATAGGGCGTCGGTGGCGTCTAAGGGGATTTTTCCGTTCAGGCCCAAGATGTGCTTTACTACAAAGGCTACCTGCCTTTTAGGGGCCTTGCCCTGACCAGTAAGGGCCTGTTTTACCTCTAACGGGTGATAGAAAAAAACAGGCAGGTTGGCCTTGGTGGCGGCCAATATAGCTGCCCCTTGGGCCTGCCCCAGCTTCAAGGCCGCCCGAGGAAACCTTTCGGGTATGACCTCTTCTAACGCCATCACCAGGGGAGAAAATTCTTCTACTAGGTCCTCTATCAAAGTAAAAATTTCCCAGAGGCGCTGGGGTAAAGGCCCTTTCTTCAGCCGAAAGACTCCCCATTTCAGGGCTTTTACCCCTTGGGGAGTGGCTTCTAAAATGGCAAATCCGGTGGCCCGCGATCCTGGGTCAATCCCTAAAACACGCATTATAGATTTGTACTTGCACGTTCCATTAGTTCGTCGGGGATGTCAAAATTGGCGTATACGCGTTGTACATCATCGTGGTCTTCTAGGGCCTCTAGGAGACGGAGCATTTGCTGTACGGCCTTTTCTTCTTGAAGTTTTACAGTGGTTTTAGGGACCATGGTTATTTTGGCCGATTCGATCTTTATCCCCGCGTCCTCAAGGGCCTTTTTTACGTCCTCAAATTCCTGGGGAGAAGTAATGATTTCGAATTCTTTTTCGTACTCTCGGACGTCTTCTGCCCCGGCCTCCAAGGCTACCGAAAAGATATGTTCTTCGTCGTTACCCTCGGTAGAAACCACAATTAAACCTTTTTGTTCGAATATCCACGATACGGCACCTGGTTCAGCAAGGTTTCCCCCACATTTACTAAAAATGTGGCGCAATTCTCCTACAGTGCGCCGCTTATTGTCGGTAACACTTTCTATGAGTACAGCCACCCCCCCTGGTCCATATCCTTCATAGGTGGCCTCTTCCCAGCGGGTGCCGGGTTCCTGACCGGTGCCTTTACGGATAGCCCGTTCAATATTTTCTTTGGGCATGTTCGCTGCCCGAGCTGCTTGAATAGCTGCTCTCAGTCGGGGATTGGCACTAGGGTCTCCTCCTCCCAATCTAGCGGCCACCATGATTTCGCGGATCAACTTAGTAAAGATCTTGCCCCTTTTGGCATCTTGTGCGGCTTTTTTGCGTTTGATCTGTGCCCAATGAGAGTGTCCAGCCATAATCTCCTAAACCCTTCCGGGGGTTGGGTTTTTCTGCCCCCAACCAGGGCGGTTTTCGGCGCAAATA
>Ga0256840_1002322_pt1 | contig 16910 bp, 20 predicted proteins | sample 355202metaG_FD_185969 | JGI IMG/M metagenome (GOLD analysis project Ga0256840, IMG submission 185969) | Hydrothermal vent microbial communities from Mid Atlantic Ridge, Atlantic Ocean - 355-202 | ecosystem: Environmental > Aquatic > Marine > Hydrothermal vents | place: Atlantic Ocean: Mid... | reverse complement strand
AAAATAAAATCTTCAGATTTCACTTGTGGCAACCCCTTCCTCCTTTTTCAAATACTCCTTTGCACACATGTTCGCAAGTTTTCTAACCCTACCTATATAAGAAGCTCTCTCCGCAACGGAAATAGCACCTCTTGCATCAAGAACATTAAAAGTGTGAGAACATTTTAAACAGAAATCATAAGCCGGAAGGACAAGCCCCTTTTCTACAAGACGTCTTGACTCCTCTTCATACTTTGAAAAAAGAGCAAACAACATATCCACATCCGCTTCTTCAAAATTATAAACAGACCATTGATATTCGGATTTTTTATAAAGATCCCCGTATTTTACCCCCGGCGTCCATTCAATATCGAAAACATTATCAACATCTTGTATATACATAGCTATTCTTTCAAGACCGTAAGTAATTTCCACGGAAATAGGATTAAGAGTTATTCCTCCGGCCTGCTGAAAGTATGTAAATTGAGTTATCTCCATACCATCAAGCCAAACTTCCCAGCCAAGACCCCACGCACCGAGAGTCGGAGACTCCCAGTCATCTTCAACAAATCTTATATCGTGTTTATAAGGGTCTATACCAAGAGCTTCAAGACTACCCAAATAAAGCTCCTGACTGTTTTCTGGAGAAGGCTTCAAAATAACCTGAAATTGAAAATAACGTTGAAGCCTATTCGGATTATTCCCATACCTTCCGTCTGCAGGCCTTCTACATGGCTGAACATAAGCAACATTCCACGGCCTGGAATCAAGAACTTTTAAGAAAGTAAACGGGTGCATGGTTCCGGCGCCCTGTTCCACATCATAGCCTCTTCCTATGACACACCCTTTTTTAGACCAGTAAGTTTCAAGTGTGAAAATTATCTCCTGAAAAGTCACCTTTTATCTCCGGATGAAAGAAAATTTCCGCTAATTTTAAAATCCTTTTTCTTGCCAGTCAAATATTAAGCATTCTTATTTTATCATTATATGGATAATCAAAGGAGAATTTTGGAATAGAAAAACGGCGGCAAGAAAGCCGCCGGAAAATTAAAATTTCTCAATCTCTTCTCTAACAAGACTTCCCATCTCTTCCGTCGAAACAACTTTACATCCGTCAGAACAGATATCTTTTGTTCTATATCCTTTGGCAAGAACAGCTTTAACAGCCTTATCGATAACTTCCTCAACCTCGGGCATATTGAAAGAATATGTAAACATCATGGCAGCCGAATTTATAGTAGCAATAGGATTTGCAATATTTTGCCCGGCTATATCGGGAGCAGAACCGTGAATCGGTTCATAAAGGCCTATATCTCCTCCTATGCTTGCGGAAGGTAGCATCCCCAAAGAACCTGTAAGCATAGCACAAGCATCCGAAAGAATATCACCGAACATATTGGTAGTTACAACAACATCAAACTGCTTCGGCCATCTGATTATCTGCATTGCAGCATTATCTACGTACATATGGCTAAGCTCAACGTCCTCAAAATCTTTATGAACTCTTTCGACAACCTCTCTCCACAAAACAGTAGCTTCAAGAACATTTGCTTTATCAACGCTTGTTACCTTTTTATTCCTCTTTCTCGCAACATCAAAAGCAACTTTTGCTATTCTCTCAACTTCATGTTCCTTATATCTCAATGTATTTATCCCTACTCTCTCATCCCCGTCAACAAAAACCCCGTTTGGAATTCCAAAATAGATACCACTGTTAAGCTCTCTCACAACCATTATATCTACACCTTTAACTATTTCAGGCTTGAGAGAAGAGGCATCTATAAGCTCATTGTAAAGCTTTGCAGGCCTTAAATTAGCAAAAGTATTCAAAAGTTTTCTCAAACCGAGAAGAGCTCTCTCGGGCCTTATTGAAAACTCAAGGTCATCCCATTTCGGACCGCCAACAGCACCAAGAAGCACAGCTTCCGAAGAAAGCACAACATCTTTTGTCTCCTCGGGAAAAGGGACACCGGTTTCATCAATGGCGGCACCACCTATTAACGCTTCTTTGTAATCAATTTTGAAGCCAAACTTACCGGCAACAGCATCCATAACCTTTATAGCCTGCTCTATAATTTCCGGACCGATACCATCTCCGGGCAAAACTGCAACTGTTATCTCTCTCAAGACAACCTCCTATCTATTTTCTTTTAATCTCTTTTTTGCATACTCCATAAGTCCTCCAACATCTATTATCTCTCTTATTTCCGGAGGGATAGGTGTAGCCTGAAACTCCCTGTTTTTAGTAACATTTTTAATAACACCTGTAATGGGATTAACCTCAACAATATCTCCCTCTTCTATTCCCTCTACCGCCTCAGGTGATTCAAAAATCGGAAGACCTATGTTTATGCAGTTCCTGTAAAAAATCCTTGCAAAAGATTTTGCAATTACAGCAGAAACTCCCGCCGCTTTAATCGCTATCGGGGCATGTTCTCTTGATGAACCGCACCCAAAGTTCTTCCCTGCAACAATTAAATCGCCATTCTGCACTTTAGAAGGAAACTCAGGGTCAGCATCCTCCATACAGTGTTTTGCAAGTTCTGCAGGGTCAGAAGTGTTTAGATACCTTGCAGGAATTATCTCATCAGTATTAATATCATCACCAAACTTAAAGGCTTTACCTTTACAAATCTCTTCTGACATTTCAATCCTCCTTGAAATTATTAAATCACAATATAAATCAACGGAAATTTTAACAAACGTTACAATTGCAGAAGAATATATGGTTTTTATCTGCTATTTTCCAGATAAAACTCCTCTTTGGCAGTAACATCTGATATAAATTAAAATTTACAGTGAAAGTTTAGAATCCTGGAGAAAACGATGAAACTGAAAACAAAGTTTATAGCTCTTCTTACGATAATGGGACTCTTCGGATTCCTCGCCGCAGCTACAGGAATCATCGGAATGAGAATACGGGAGAGAATAGATAACACCATAGAAGTGGTTAGTGCAGAAAAGTACATTCTTGAAAAAACTCTCAGAAACTACACCTTTTTGAAAAACGGTATCACCGGAAAAGTTGAAAGGGAGTTCAAGCAAAACATAAACGAATTTGAAATAAACTTAAAATCTCTACAAAACGGGGGGTTTGTTTTAGTTCCAGATGAATCGGAAAAACGCATACTTTTCCGAACTTATGAAATCAAAGCCATCGGCAAAGACAAAGAATATTCCTTGAAATTAAATAAAGTGGAGAAACAATGGGAGCAGTTTCGTCAGTTAATGAAGAAAGAAGTATCTCCGGAAATTCTAAATAAGAAAAGTATGGAGATAAAGGGAGTTTTAAATCAATTATTATCCGAACTTAGAGAAAGTAGTGAAAGATACCTTTTTTACTATCTTCAGATAGGATTCATATTTGCAGGCACCGCCGTATATCTTCTCATAGCACTAATGCTCTTTAACGTTTCAAAAAAGATAGAAAAACTTTCCCGTGCAATATCAAGCATCCCCACGGGAAAATTCTGCAAACTGCCAAAACTTTCGGACAAATATAAAACGAATGATGAAATAGGAAAAGCATTTATTGCAGCAGAGGAAACATCTCAATTGATATTCTCTCTTCTGGGAAGAATAAAAACGATGCTTCAAAACTTTCGAGCTGGGAAAATCTCAAAAGTGCAAACGGATGACCTTGAAGGAAAATGGAAAGAGATAGGAGAACTACTAAACACAATTTCGGAAAAGTGGGCCGAAGGAGCTCACACAACCTTAAGGTGGATAGAGTGCTTCAAGGAACTCAAAAATTGCGAAACCTGCGAAAGGAGACATATCTGTATCATCCCAGCAGATAACCAAGGAATATATAAGGAAATATACGGCACTTTAAGAAAACTGAAAGATGAAACAATGGTAGCAGCAAACGAGATAGACAAATTCCGAAGTGAAACGGCAAAAGCCATAAGAAATGGAAAAACTTTTATCCCATACAGAATAGACTACTCGAAAATACCCGATTTCCTTCACCAAATCGCAAAATCTCTGGAAAGCATGGCTATTTCTCTTCTTAATGCTCTATCCAGTCAAAAAATTTTCCTTGCTACCATCTCTCACGATATAAGAACGCCCCTTAACGGAATTATCGGATTTTTAGGTCTTTTAAATAACTCCGAAACTCTTTCCCCAAAAGACAGAGAATATGTAGAACTCGCTCTCTCAAGTGCAAAACAGCTTTTAAGCCTTGTAAACGACATCCTTGACGTTGCAAAAATACAGGCGGAACAGATAGAACTTTACACAGAACCTATAGACATTATCAAAGTTGTCAAAGATACTGCTTTCGCCCTTTCTTCCAATTTAAAAGACGAAATAACTTTAAAATTTAACTTCCCTGAAAAAGAACTCTGGGTAGAGGGAGATGAAAAAAGAATCAAACAGATATTCTTCAATCTTTTATCGAACGCCTCAAAATTTACCGAAAAAGGGTTCATAGAAGTTGGCATTAAAAAAATCAAAGATGAAGGTGAATCTTATAAGCTCCTTTTCTATGTAAAAGATACCGGAATAGGCGTCCCTTACGAAAAACAGCCTCTGCTTTTCAAGCCGTTCTCTCAGGTTAAAAACAAAAACACAAAGAAAATGGAAGGTACGGGGCTCGGACTATTCATAACGAAAAAACTTGCCAACATCATGGGCGGTGATGCTTGGATTGACAGTATCCCGGGAAAAGGTTCGACATTCTATATCCTTTTCACACTTAAAAAAGCCAAAGCTCAAGCACAGCAAAAAGCATTATCGGATATGGAATGTGAAAACATAGATAAAAACTTAAAGGTTCTCATAGCGGAAGACATAATAGTAAACCAGATTTTCATAAGAGAACTACTAAGAAAAAAATTCAGTATCGAAAACATCCTGATAGTAGACAACGGCAAAAAAGCGGTGGACGTAGTTGAAAAAGAAGAATTTGACCTTGTCCTTATGGACCTAAAAATGCCTGTCATGGACGGACTAACGGCCATAAAAGAGATAAGAGGAAAAGGCAACAATACCCCTATATTTATGCTTACGGCTGATGCTTTTAGAGATTCTGAAGAAAAAGCCATAAAAGCGGGAGCAGACGGTTATCTGGTAAAACCGGTTGACTTCGCTCAATTATGCAAAGCCTTATCTTATGCCTCAAAGCTAAAAAATGCCGATTTTAAAAAGAGAAAAGATAACACAAAATGACAAACATCGACTATCTTTAAAACTCATAGGCACAAAATCATGGAGACAGCATGGAAAAGACCGGAATATGCATAGGACAATCAACCACAAAAGAAGTTACTTTCCTAAGTAGCGGTAACGTTCGGTTGGGAGACTATGTTGAACTGAAGTACGGTGAACATAAAACCCTCGGATTCGTTAAGGAAATAACATGCATAAACAGAGCCGTTAACGAAAATTATGAATTTAAAGACCTGGACAAGCTAAAAAATTTATCGGAAGGGTTCAATTCCTATATAGGAAAAATAACGTTATTAGGCGATGTTGATAAAAAGATGTTTATTCCAAGAACTCCTCCACCACCGGGAACAGATGTATTCCCGGCATCGAAAAAAAGCCTGGAAGAAGTTTTTGGAAAAGATGACGGAAAAAAATTAAAACTCGGAACACTCCTAACAAGACCCGACGTCAATGTCTATATCGACATAGACCAGATAGTTAGCCGGCACCTTGCAGTACTTGCAATCACAGGAGGAGGAAAATCAAACACCGTTTCGGTTGCCATAGAGGGAATCCTTAAAAAGCATGGAACAATTCTGGTTTTTGATATGCACGGAGAGTATCTCAATTTTGAATTTAAAAGAAACGGAAAAAGTGTCGTCAAAAGATTAGAACTAAAACTTAACCCTATAAACCTTAGCTATAAAGAATTTAGACAATTTGCAAACGTTGATGACAACGCATTCATTCAGGACAAATACCTTAAACGTGCATTCAGAACTACCGCGGAAGAGATAGCAAACGGAATAGCCTCGACAAATAGTTTTTGGGAAAGACTATTATCAGAACTTGAAGTTTTTAAAGAAAAAGCAGTTGAAGATCCCGATATAAGAGATGAAAAACGCTCCATAGTCGGAGTTATAAACAAAGTTGAAGATGCAAAAGAATCCTACCAGGAACTATTTGACCTATTCCAAAAACCGATAGTCAAACAGATAGACCCCGGAATGCTTAACGTAATAGACCTATCACAAGTAGATGAAAAAGTTGCGGATATTATTGTCAGCCATGTATTGAGAAATCTACTCGAAAAAAGAAAAAAATTCATACACGGACACAAAGAAGGACTTAAATTTCCGATACTAACAATATTGGAAGAAGCCCACATACTAGCCTCCTCCACCATAAACACAAAATCAAAATATTGGATATCGAGAATCGCACGAGAAGGCAGAAAATTCGGACTGGGACTTTGCCTTGTAAGTCAACGGCCAAAATCACTCGATTCCAATACACTTTCCCAGGCTAACAACATGATAATACTTAAACTTGTAGAGCCCGGGGACCAACGCCATGTTCAGCAAGCAGCTGAATCATTAAGTAGTGAACTTGTCGAACAGCTCCCCTCACTAAATATCGGAGAAGCTCTCGTAATGGGAAAAATGATAGGCGTTCCCGCTCTTGTAAAAATAGATTTTGCAAAAAGCAAAAAATCTGGAACCGACAGAAGCGCAGTTAAAGAATGGCAGGAAATTGCAAAAAAGAGTAAAGAAATAGAAGAAGAGATGAATTACCTTATGAACTTTGACGATGAATGAATCCGATATAAGGAGACCAATAGATGTTTTTTACGAAAAAAGACAAAGTCGCTTTCATCTCAATTTTAGTTAACCTACTACTATTTACCATAAAACTTATAGCCGGACTTCTATCAGGAGCGACAACTCTAATAGCCGATGCGATCCACTCCCTATCAGACCTTGCCGCAGCAATATCCGTTTATGCTGGAATCAAAATAGCCAACAAAAAGAACTCGAAGTTTCCATACGGACTTTATAAAGTTGAAAACCTTGTAGCAATCATAAGTGCATTTGCCATATTCCTTGCCGGATACGAAATATTAAGATACACCATATTTTCACATGAAACAAAGAAAATAACAAATCTCTCAATGGCAATAACCGCCATAATTCTATCCATAATAATCACATTTCTGTTTTCCGGATATGAAAGAAAAAAAGGAAAAGAATTAAACTCCCCAAGCTTAATAGCAGATGCAGAACACATAAAAACAGATACGTTAAGCTCTATAGTCGTTTTGTTCGGCATATTTGCGAACTATTTTGGTTTTCCATTCCTTGAAAAATTAGCAACTCTAATCATCGTTCTATTTATTTTTCACTCCGGATTCGAAATTCTCTCAGACTCCTTAAAGGTACTCTTGGATGCCTCAATAGACAATGAAACTCTCCAAAAAATAAAAGAGATAATTCTTTCTTTTCCAACAGTAATAAAAATCAACTCTTTAAAAGGTCGAAATTCGGGGAGTTATATATTTATCGAATCGGAAATAGCTGTCGATTCCGACTCCCTGGAAAAAGTCCATCATATAATAGATGAGATAGAGGAAAAGATAAAAGATGAAGTCCCGTTTGTAGAAAAAGTGATAATCCATCCGGAACCTTATGAATCGACAAAGAAAGTAATTGCAATACCTCTTGATAAAGAAAACTGTATAAGTAAAAAATTTTGTGAATGTAACTACATTTTCATAGGAAAAACGGATGAAAAAAAGAACCTCGTAGAAGAAGCTAAAATTTACCCGAACCCTGTTAAATATATTAAAAAAAGCAGAGGTGTTGAACTTGTAGAATTTTTAAAATCAAAAAAGGTATCATGCATTGCTCTTCTATCCCCTCCAACACACAAAGGCGTTCTATATGCTATGGCCGAAAACAGAATAAAAGTCGCCCTGATAGATAAGCCATACAATCCGTATCGGATTTTGGAACTTGCCATAGAAAGAAAACTTCGGTATGAAAACGCTCTCAACCTTCTAAAAAATTTCGAAAAAGGAGCAGAAAGTGAAAGCAAATGACATAATGGAAAGGGATAAGGTCTTTAGCCACTTGAACGTTGCCGTATTTGTCGATATGCAAAACCTATATTACGGAGCAAAAAACTCTCTGAAAAAGAAAATAGATTTCAAAAGACTTTTGGAAATAGCCGTAAGAGGAAGAAAACTTTTCAGAGCCATAGCATACCTTGTTGACCTTGATAATGTAAACCAAGGAAGTTTTCTCTATGTCCTAAAAAGTTTGGGATACGAAATCAAACTTAAACAACCTAAAAAATTTTACAGTTGGGATAAAGTGGAATACAAAGCAGACTGGGATATGGGAATTGCAATAGATGCAATAGCTATGGCAGAATCGGGAAAAATAGACGTAGCTGTTATCATGAGTGGTGACGGCGATTTTGTTGACCTGGTTAATTTTCTGAAAGCAAAAGGGATAAAAGTAGAGGTTATCTCCTTTAAAGCAATAACAGCCAAAGAAATTATACCGGCAGCAAACGAATACATAGATTTAATAGAAGTTTCGGAATTTATAGTTCTGGAGGAGGGCGACCATGAAAATTAAAATATTTCCTTCGGGAATGCTCACCGTAAATACCCTTTTGGTTTTTGATGAGATTAGCAAAGAAGGATTAGTTGTTGACCCTGCGGGAGAACTTGACGATATTCTATTAGAAGTTGACAAAAACGACTTAACTATCAAATACATTATCAACACCCACGAACACCCTGACCATACCGCTAAAAACGCATGGGCTAAACTCTCTTTTCCTCATGCAAAACTAACGATGCACCCGAAAACGGCAAAAACCATCAATCGATGGATAGAAACGGATTTTGGGAAAAGTATAGGTGCAGAATACTCTCCCGGACCTGACCTTACAATTGAAGAAGGGGATATCCTCACATTAGGAAATTCCGAATTTCACATCTATCATACACCCGGGCATTCTCCCGGAAGCATATCCCTGTACAATAAGGAAAACAACTTCGTAATAGTAGGAGATCTTATATTTAAAGGAAGTATAGGAAGGTACGATCTTCCCGGTAGCGATTATGAAACACTGAAAAGCTCCATAATAAAACTCCTTGAACAATTAAAAAAAGATACAACAATCATCCCGGGACACGGACCAAACACAACAGTTAAAGAAGAACTTATAGATAACCCTTTCATAAGAGAACTTTTAGGATGACAACAGGAACGCATATAATTGGTGGAGTTATTGTATCCCTGTTTTTTCACCTCCCTGTTATTCCTGCTGCCATAGGCTCGGTTATACCCGATATAGATATAAAAAAAGGGTTTCCAAAAGGGAAGAGAACCTTATTAAATGCCCACAGAGGTATCACTCATCATCCCCTGATTCCGATAACAATAGGAATCGGAGCTGTTTATATTGAAAACCTCCACCCTATTTTATCGTTAAATCTTCTCTCTTTCTCCGCAGGATATATGAGTCATCTCCTTTTAGATATGTTAACACCTCTTGGAATCCCTTATACAACAAAATATAACCCGCGAATATCGTTGAAATTGCTTAAAAGCGGAAAAATCGCGGAAATAATAGTTTCCTTAACACTACTTATTATTCTCGTCAAACTCCTCAAAAATGATTCTTTAAACATCAAAACGCTAATTGGCCGGAAAAACATCTCTTTTTTAAAGAATGTGCTACAATATTTTGGACTGCGAACATTTTAAAATCAGGGAGGAATAGCGTGAAATTTTTCATAGATACTGCAGATATATCCGAAATAAAGAAAGCTTCTGAACTTGGGCTTATAGATGGCGTAACCACAAATCCGACTCTAATTTCAAAAACAGGAAAACCTTTTTTGGAAGTAGCAAAAGAGATTCTTGAAGCGGTTAACGGTCCTGTGAGTCTTGAAGTTGTTAGTCTTGAATCCCAAGGAATGATTGATGAAGCTAAAATTCTTACAAAAATGGGAAACAACGTTGTAATTAAGATTCCTATGACAACTGAAGGCCTAAAAGCCGTAAAAATTCTCTCGGAAGAAGGCATCAAAACCAATGTAACACTTGTATTCTCTCCCCTCCAGGCACTTTTAGCGGCAAAAGCAGGAGCAACCTATGTATCTCCTTTTGTCGGAAGACTTGACGATATCGGACACGACGGAATGGAGGTAATATCACAAATTGCCGAAATTTACGACAATTACGGTTTTACCACTGAAATAATCGTCGCAAGCATCAGACATCCGAAACACACTCTTGAAGCTGCACTAATAGGTGCGGATATTGCTACGATACCGTTTAAAGTTATCGCCCAACTGGCAAAACATCCGCTAACAGATATAGGCATTGAAAAATTTCTTAACGATTGGACAAATGTGCCGGACAAAGATTCCATATTTAAGTAAAATTTGCAGGGAGGGGGGTGAAATGACTGAAAAAAATATATTAAAAGAGCACATAAGAGAGATAAAAGATAACTTAAAAAAAGAGGTAACAAGCCTTAGTGAACTTGAAGAAACAGCGGCAATTATGGCAAAAACGTTAAGAATGTATGAAGAACTTATAGATATATCAACTCTGGTACAAAAAGAAAAGCTTATACAGTACAAACTAAATAGGTTATTAAAAAGAATGGTTTTTGACAAAGGGAGAACTATTCTGGGAATAAGAATAGAGTTTAACTTTGGTAATTATAGAGATTTAAAAGATATTATAGTTAACTATATAGACAGCCATATAAGACCGACTGACACTCTTTTCCTGTTTGAAGACGGCTCCCTTGGCATAATATATGTTCTTAATAAAAATATCGAATCGAAAGTGAAGGTTTTAACAAGAATAGAAGAGATACTTTCGAACTTCGAGATTCAACTGGATTACAAAGTAAAATCCAACATCAAATGGGAGCTTTCATCAACGGAACTTGATACAAACGATACTATAGAGAATTTTTTTGTAAGACTGAAAGAGGGTAGAGAGTAAAAGCCTCTATCTCATGCACGAACAAACTTAACCACTTAAAATCAATAAGTTTTTCTATCATGAATATGGATATTAATATACTCACCCGATATCCTGCATTCCATCCAAAAACGGGATAAAGATAACTCAAAAACAAGCTGAATTATTACAAGTTACAATAAATACAGTGTTAAGGGTTGATTTTCAGACAAACAACATTTTATAATGGTGTATAAGAAAAAAGGGAGGTTTAACCATGAGTTCCATAATGGAAAAGAGCATGAACTGGTCACTGGGGGCTGTAGCTTTTATTACTGTCGTTATGTATGCATTCCTTCCCCTTGGAATATTCGGAAACAATATCGATTTTGAACACTTCCTGCTTCCAAAAACCATAGTTGCCCTTATTGTAGCCCTAATAAGCGTGAAACTTTACGCGAGCTTTTTTAAAGCCAGAAGGCCAGCTCCGGAAGTGTTTTATTTCGGGGTTATAACAACTATTGGAATAACAGGGCTTCTTACCTACGTTCTCCTCGATCTCGGAATGAAGCTTGTGGGTCTCTATTAAAAACAAGGGGGATTAACGCCCCCTTTATTTTTTTATTAAGTTGTAGAACTTTCGGCATCATTATAGATATCGCCAACTATCGGGCCGTTAAACCCCTTGAATTCCTTTACAGTTTCCACTCTAAATTGGGTTGATTTATACCATATCTCTTTTGGAGGTTCTTTAACAGGAGTAAGTTGCCATCCCCTCATCTCTTCATAGTAATCCCAGTTTACATATTCGTTAAAGTTGTGCAGAAGGTCTGTTATAACTAATCCCATACTAAGAAGAACTTCCTGAATCTTTCTCCACTTGTCGAGAGAGGATTCTCTTCTTGTTACTCCAAAATAACCGGCACACCTTTCAGATTTTAAAGTCGCAACACCTCTCCCAACAAAAGCCTTAATAGCTTCAACTGTTTCCGGCGGGTCACAGAAAAATGTATCGTAAGCTCCCACAATATCTTCAGGAAGCGGCTCTCTTAAATCGTGAACTCTTGCATCAATGTTAAGACTGTACTTATCAGAAACCTCTTTTATAAAGCTTATAAGTCTCTCATCTATCTCGAGAATCGTTACTTTTTCGGGAAACCCACTTAGAGCAAGGGCAACACTCATAAGGTCATCATCTCCGAGAACACAAACTTTTTTACCTCTCAAATCACCTCTATCATCAGCAAGTGCCACTCTTGCAAAAGAGTTTTCAGGAGTAACATAACCCTGATCATAGCAGTGGATAGCAGGTGGCCTATTTTTCTGAATCTCAACAAACTTCTTAAAAGCATCTTTTAATGTTTCATCAATAACAACTCCTCTACCGCTACAGCATTTACACTTATGGAAAAAAGAAGGTTGAATATTACATTTTTCAAGAAGTTCTGCTCCCTTTTTCGTAAGAAGAATTTGACTCCCTTCAAACAGAACTATACCTTCTCTACCCAAAATTTTTAATATTTCAGCAACCAGAGGAAGGGGCTCATCGGAAAAATCAACAATCTTCCAGAAATCACCACTTAGAATTATACCCTTTAAAACCTTCTCGACAGACACAGGATAAGCCGGTACATGGGTTTTCTCTTCCGCTTCCCGTGAAATTTTTCCAATAAGTTCCATTTAACACACCTCCTCTACCTATTCAGTTTTTTATTTACAAAACCTGGCATCGCAAAAGCACCGAAATGCATCTCGAGATTATAATATTCCAACGCACCATGCTCTTTTTCAAGTAAAGCAATCTTTTCCATAACTGTTTCCGGATTAACCCCTAACGGATCAAGACCATCAGAAGCAAAAGTAAAACTCCACATACCGGAAGGATAAGTAGGAATAAAAGCAAGATAAGGTCTCACAACCGAAAAAACCTTATTGAGATTAGAAAAAACCGTTTTAAAAGAAACAAATTGTGAAAATGGAGATTCGGATTGCGTTACAATAGCTCCTCCTTCTTTTAAAATCTTTTTCAAATCTTTGTAAAACTCCTCGGAAAAAAGAACAGCCGAAGGACCTACAGGATCGGAGCAATCAATAATAACAACATCATATTCACTCTCTTTTCCCTTAACAAACTCTCTTCCATCTTCAAAATGAATATTAACTCGCTCATCATAAAGACCAGAAGCAATTTTTGGAAACTCCTTTTTAGAAAGCTCCACTACCTCTCTATCTATTTCAACCATATCAATTTTTAACGGATTGTGTTTCAATAGCTCCCTCACGGTCCCTCCATCTCCGCCACCTATAACAAGCACCTTTTCGGCAGATTTCTCAATCGTAAAGAGAGGAACATGAGTTATCATCTCATGATACACAAACTCATCAATATCAGTTGTCTGAACCGCCCCGTCAAGAACAAGCATCTTTCCGAACGCTTCCGTTTCAAGGAGCAAAATCTCCTGAAAAGGAGTTTTATACCGTTTAGAGCCATTAACATCAACGGCTAACCCCGCACCATTCATCATCTCGGTAAATCTCAACATATTTAACCTCCCCAAAATTTCAAAATCATCTCTCTAACAATCTTAGCTGCAAGCATTTGAGTAATCCCCGAAGAGTCATACGGAGGAGAAACTTCAACCACATCAAAACCAACCACATTAACAGGGGGTAAATTATAGAGAATATTAAAAAATTCAACTGGATTTCCCCCACAGGGTTCCGGCGTACCTGTACCGGGAGCAAAAGCCGGGTCAAAGTAATCTATATCAACGGAAACATAAAGATAATCTCTACTTGCCAAAGCATCCGGTAATAGACAAGAAGAGATTAACTCTACTTTCTCTTCTCTTTTTATAAGATTAAACTCCTCTCTCGTACCGCTCCTTATCCCCAACTGAATAATATCACAACCAATATCAAGAACTCTTCTCATAACACAAGCATGAGAGAAAGAGGAACCGGAATAATCGTCCCTCAAATCCGCATGAGCATCAAAATGAACCACAGTCAAGCTCCCATACCGCTTTTTCAAAGAAGCTATTACAGGGTAAGAAACAGAATGCTCCCCTCCTAAAAGAACCGTTTTTCCGACACTCTTTACAAAATCTTCGACTTTCGCAATCATACCTTGAACATCAACGGGAATTTCGACATTTCCCAAATCTACATAATCAACATTTTCCAAATCTCTATCAAGAACCGGACTATAGGTCTCGAGATTTTCAGAAAAAAATCTTATACCATCCGGACCGAACCTTGTCCCCGGCCTAAAACAAGTTGTCCCGTCAAAAGGAACACCGAAAATCCCTATATCTCCGCTACATTTTGAACCTAAGAAAACCATCTTTTCTCCTTATGGTAAAATTAGTTATAAAATTTCCTGGGAAAACTATAAGATGGATTATAAAATAAGGGGAACTAACATCCTTGGCATAGAAATTATTGTCACGCCTCAAAACTTTGATATAGAAAAACTGAAAATGTTTATTAAAGAAAAAAGCGCCATAATGAGGAAAACAAGGCTGGTAATAACTTTCGACGATGTTATACCCCAGGAAAAAGATATACAAGAACTGGCTTCATTTATAAAAGAGCGTCCAGATATTCTATTTTGCGGATTTAAAACATCCAGGAAGGAAACAAGAGAAATTAGCCTTCAGATGGGATTTCCCTGCGATATATCTAATCTCGAACTTGAAAAAACAACGGAAAGAGCATCAAACGAGGAAATAAAGTTTATTAAAAAGACCGTCCGATCAGGAGAAAAAGTAAGCTCTTCAGGAGATATAGCTATTTTAGGAGATATTAATCCCGGGGCCGAAGTAGAAGCCGGTGGAAATATCTATATATTCGGAAGCTTAAGGGGTCTTGCAAAAGCAGGCATAGGAAAAAGAGAATGCGAAGTAAGAGCACTATTTGTCCAAACCCCGAGAATAGAGATCTGCGGACAGGAAAAAATCTTTGAAAGAGAAGAAAGATTCCATAACTTCAGGCTTATATTTAAAAATGGTAAAATTAGAATTAACAGCACAGAGAGGACATAAAAATGAAGGATAAGGTTTTTTGCGTAACTTCCGGAAAAGGTGGCGTCGGAAAAAGCACAATCACGGGAAACATCGCAACGGCTTTGGCAATGCAAGGATACAAAGTTGTAGCTATTGATGCGGATATTGGCCTAAGAAACCTTGACCTTGTCCTTGGCCTCGAAAACAGAATTGTGTACGATATCGTTCATGTTATAGAAGGAACTTGTCCACCGGAAAAAGCTTTAGTAAAAGATAAAAAAACTAAAAATCTTTTCCTTCTCCCGGCAGCACAAACAAAAGATAAAAGTGCGGTAAAACCTGAAAACATGATAGCTATTGTGGAATCTTTAAGAGAAAAATTTGACTTTATGTTTATAGACTCTCCTGCAGGAATAGAAGACGGATTCAAAACAGCAGTGGCAGCCGCAGATGGTGTTCTTGTGGTAACAAATCCTGAAATGGCTTCCATAAGAGATGCAGATAGGGTTACTGGTCTCTGTGAAGCTATGGGAAAACCGGAACCAAAACTTATAGTAAATAGACTTGACCCGGTAAAAGTTAAAAGAGGAGATATGCTTGATGTTGACGATGTTATGCAAATCCTTGGGCTTGAATTGATAGGAATTGTTCCCGAAGATAAAAGCATGGTCGCATATATAAACCGTGGTCAGCCAGCTGTTCTTGAAAAAGATTCACTTGCAGGAAAAGCTTTAAGAAATATTGCCGACAGGTTACTTGGAAAGGATGTTCCGTTTATGAAACTTGATAGCGAAAATGGCTTTCTGTCAAAATTTAAAAAACTGTTCGGTGGGAGCTAAAAATGGGATTCTGGCCTTTTAGTAGAAAACCAAGCAAAGATGTAGCAAAACAAAGACTTCAGGTGATTTTAAAATATGATAGAGCGGGGTTACCCCCTAATTCGGTAGAAGCACTTAAAAACGCTATACTTAATGCCTTAAAGGATTTCCCTTTCGTTGACGTAAGCGGAGTAAAAATAAACTTCCCACAAAACGAAAGAGAGGAAAAAATAGAGCTGGAGATACCGGTTAAAGCAGATAAATAAGATTCATATATTTTTCTGAAAGTTCAATCGTAATTTTCATCTATCTTGGTTTTTATCTTGGTTTTCATGTTTTTATGGATTAAATTATATAATGAATTATGTTTTAATAAATTTTAATGGGGGAGTAAAATGAGAAAACATCTGAAAATTTTAACAGCTATTGCAGCTTTCTCTTTTGCGATAGCAGGTTGCGGTGGTGGAAGTAGCGATACAACAGCAACCGACACAACGACAGACGGTACAACAGCGACCGACACAACGGCAGTGGTTGTGCGCTACCTTCCATTTATATCGTGAGATAGTAACGGAACGGGCTCTCTTTATATGGTTAATGCCACCGATGCAACAGATGTTGTAACTCTATCCAATAATACAGCAGCTTACACAACTGTCTCTGGAGGTTCCTTCTCAACTTCAACCATGACAGCAACAGGATTCTCCAGTAAATTTATCGTATATATAGAAGACGGGAAGATATTTAAAACAGATCTTTTAACAGGAAATACGATACAGGTCTCCTCTATAACAGATGCAACAAATATTGGAGAAAGTATAATTGCCATAAACAGTGAACCCGGATATATTGAAGCATCTTTTGAAAACGGTACAAAAAAAGCGATAGTCCCACTTAATCTACCAGCAGATCAATCTCCTACCGAAGTACCGGGAAGGTTAATAACAGAAATCAGGGACTTTAAAGATAATGGAAGACTTATAGGCTTCCTTTTCTTAAACGGAACTGCTATAGAAAGATGTGATATCGGAGCGGTAGGTGTTCTCCAATCACAACAGCAATATCTGTTTCCAACATTAACGAAATAGGTGCTGATTTTTCAAACAGTAATATTTACTTCCTTGTTGATACGGATAGTTCCAGTGATAAAGATGCCGTGACCGTTTTTTATCCAT
>Ga0256840_1002321_pt1 | contig 16912 bp, 12 predicted proteins | sample 355202metaG_FD_185969 | JGI IMG/M metagenome (GOLD analysis project Ga0256840, IMG submission 185969) | Hydrothermal vent microbial communities from Mid Atlantic Ridge, Atlantic Ocean - 355-202 | ecosystem: Environmental > Aquatic > Marine > Hydrothermal vents | place: Atlantic Ocean: Mid... | reverse complement strand
CACCTGGCCCCTGTCCCCTGGCCCCTGTCCCCTGTCCCCTGATTTTCGGAAAGACACCTTGAAGCCCCCCATCCTTTCTGCTTGAATAGATAATGAAGCAGAGGCCGGACCGGCTCCCCGGGCGCTGGCCCGTATCTTTTAGCAAAAGAGTCGGTCTTTTCAGGTGGTTGCCCATAGCGGTGACTATTACGGAGATTCAGCGTTTCATGCAGAAAACGGACATATCATGACCGATCCCATCACCCGATTCTATCAGCATCAGTTACCAGAATCGGAGCTGAAAAACAACATTCTTACCGCAAGATGCCCATTTTGTGCAGAGAGGGGCCAGGAGAATGCCGATCTTGTTGTCTCCCTGAACCCGGAGAGTTACTTCCACGGCTATTTCCGCTGCCTCAACTTCTGTGTTCCGGGCGGCTTTCCGCTCCACTTCGCGCGCCTGCTGCGCCTCGACCTGCATACGGTGCCCGGTTTCGACCCGGACCGGGACTACGCCACCGACAGGATCGACTATCCTCTGCGGAACATCAACCACGAGATCCTCGAGTTCGTGGACAGGATGACCGATGAACTGCACCACCGTTTCAGGGCCATGGGAGTCGGCGACCGGCTCCTTGCCCGGTTGCGCATCGGCTACAACGGCCGCTACCTGGTCTACCCCTACATCCAGGCCGACGGCAACTGTTATGCGGCCCGCTGCGTCCATCCCGACCGCCCCGAGGACACCTTCTGGCACGGAAACGAGTCTTTTTCCGCTCCCGCCTTCCGGATCTTCAACAGCGGCGACATCCGGTGTTGCGAAAACGGCAGCCTGATCATTACCGAAGGCGAAGAAAGCCTGCTGGCCATCAAGCAGCTCGGCCTGCCGGTGATCGCCGTGCCCGCGGCCACCGATCTGGAGCACCTGGATACGGAGCGGTTCACCTGGCTGCGCACCATCTTTCTCTGGCTGGGCAATACGGCCCAGTCCCATGGCGCGGCACGGGCATTTGCCACCCGCCTCGGCTACAAGGTCCGTCTCATCTCCTGGCCGACCACTGCTCCCAAAAACAGCAGCCCGGCGCAGCTCGCGGTCAGCGAGGGGACGAACTTCCGGCGAACGGCATTCTCCCTGATCCGGGAAGCGCGGTCTTTTTCCCCTTTCTCCTCGCCGGAACGGGAACATCTGCGGTTTATGGAGACCCTGGAGCAGGAGGCGGGACAGTCGTACCAGACCATGCGCTCGGGATTCACCGGCCTGGACAGGGCCCTGGGTGGAATCCACGGCATCAATATCATGGGGGGTACCCCCAAGGCAGGAAAATCCTGTTTTTTCATCCAGATCGCCACCGAGATGGCCCGGTGCAGGATCCCGGTCATCTACTATGATTTTGAAAACGGCCGGCAGAAGATCTATCTCCGGACCGTCTGCCGCCTGGCCAGGCTGTCGGTGGAAGAGGTGCGGAAGGCGGGTCCGGGGAGTGAGGGAGGAAAACGGCTCAGGGCCGCCCAGAAGGGCCTGCAGCAGATACTGCCCTGGTTCAGGGTGGTGACGGACCGTGCCCTGTCACCGGAGATCATGCGGCGGCACATCGATTTTCTGCGCCACGAGACCAATTCCGACTATACCCTGGTGGTCATCGACAGCCTGCATAAGCTGCCGTTCAAAAACTTCTCCGAGCGTCGGACCGGCATCGATGCCTGGCTGCGCCAGCTCGAGGCCATCCGGGACGAACTGGACGTCTCCTTCCTGGTGATCTCCGAACTGAGCCGTGGCCGGGACGGCCAGTACGACAGCCAGCCGCAGCTGGGTTCCTTCAAGGGCTCAGGCGATATCGAATATTCGGCTGACAATGCCCTGGTCTTTCTCCCCCGCTGGGATCCCTTTGAATCCGACAGCCATGACCGGCGGACCAACGAGCTCTGGCTGGTGGCCAGCCGGGAACAGAGCCCGGGCCGGATCGCCACCTACCGCCTGGAGTATCCCTACTGGGGCTTTGTCGAGGAGGAATAAGGTCGTCCGGACCAGGGCCCGGCCATCAGGCCGGCATTGTACCCCCTCACGGGATAACCAGCCATGGGTCTTTTCGACCACAATGCTGTACGCGCTCTCAGGGGCCGCAGAGTTGTGCAGGCGTGCCTGACCGCAGGTAGGCGACCGCAGGGAGACTCCGTGCGGTCACAGTGAGCGCTTACTCTACATTCGCTCCTTCCACTCCGCAAGCAGGGCCAGTGCCAGGCCGGCCCTGTACCGGCCGCGTTCCCTCTTCCTGATCTTCTTCTCCAAGGGCGGAAAGAGGCCGAAATTCACATTGGAGGGCTGGAAATGATCCGGATCGGAACAGGTCAGGTGGGAGATGAGGGCACCGTGGGCCGTGGCCGGTGGCGGTACCACCGGAGCCATGCCCCTGGCCAGGCAGCCGGCATTGATGCCGGCCAGCAGTCCCATGGCTGCTGATTCGACATATCCCTCGACCCCGGAAAGCTGGCCGGCCAGGAAAAGCCCGGGCCGGCTGCGCAGCTCCAGGGTGGGGGTCAGCAGACGGGGAGCACAGATAAAGGTGTTGCGGTGGATGGAGCCCAGGCGGACGAATTCAGCCCGTTCCAGGCCCGGGATGGTGCGGAAGATCCGCTTCTGTTCGGGATAGGTCAGCTTGGTCTGAAACCCCACCATGTTGTACATGGTGCCTTCCCTGTTCTCGGCCCGGAGCTGGACCACGGCATACGGCACCTCGCCGGTCTCCGGATGGGCCAGGCCCACCGGCTTCATGGGGCCGAAGCGGAGGGTCTCGGCTCCCCGCTCGCACATCACTTCAACGGGCAGGCAGCCCTCGAAGTATCTCGGCTCCTCGAAACTCTTCAGCGGCACGGTGTCCGCACCCGCCAGCAGCCCGATGAACCGCTCGTATTCTTCCCGGTTCATGGGACAGTTGAGGTAATCACCCGGCCCTTCGTCATCCCAGCGGGACTTGCGATAGATGATCTCCATGTTCAGCGACTCGGCACTGACAATGGGGGCAATGGCATCGTAGAAGGCCAGGTTGTCACTGCCGGTAAGCGCCAGCAGGCTCCTGCTGAGAAGCTCCGAGGTCAGGGGACCGGTGGCCAGGATGACAGGGCCATGATCCGGGGCCGGGACCTCGCCGATCTCCCTGCGATGGATGGTGATCAGCGGGTTTTCTGACACCATCCGGGTGACGCGGGCCGCAAACCGTTCCCGGTCAACGGCCAGGGCCTTGCCGGCCGGCACCGCAGTGGCGTCCGCGGCCCGCATGATCAGGGAGTCGAGGCGGCGCATTTCTTCCTTGAGCAGGCCCACTGCCGAATCCACCGCATCGGAGCGCAGGGAGTTGGAGCAGACCAGCTCGGCCAGGGACTCGGAGCGGTGGGCCGGGCTGTATTGGTGCGGCTTCATCTCGCACAGGTCCACCGCCACTCCCCGGCGGGCCGCCTGCCATGCCGCCTCGCAGCCCGCCAGTCCGCCGCCGACTATGGTTATCCTCTTGCTCCGCATTCGCACACCGGTCGGTCGCAGCAATACTGCGCCACAGTTTTTTTTTGGGGGATAGAGGAAGGCCGGCCGGTCGCCCCTGCATCCCCGGTCAGGGGGAAACGATCTCCACCTCCACCCGGCGCCGCCCCCAGGACAGGGCGTCCCGGTGCGACTCGAAATAGAGATCGATCCGGGCCGGTCCCCTGATGGCCGAGCCCCGGTCCATGACCCTGCCCCAGCCGTAACCCGGGACATACATCCGGGTACCGAAGGGATAATACCTGGTATCAGCGGCAATGGTGCCGTCGCGGGAGGGCCAGAGCCAGGGAAAGACAACGCGAAAGGGGATCATCCAGGGATGGATGAGGCTGTCGGCGGAGAACAGGCCCGGCTGCGCCTCCACCGGCTCGGCACCGCTGGCGGTCCTGCCGGTATAGGGTCTGCCGGCATCAGGGCCGGCAGAGACATAGCGGTTCCAGAAGTCGAGCTTGAGATACTTCCAGCTGCCGCGCTCCCAGGAACAGCACCGGCCGCAGCCGCAATAGGCCGTGGCCTCCATGACCCTGGTCCGGTGGCGGGCACAGCCGCCGAGCAGCAGGCAGCAGAGCAGGACGCAACAGGCCGCCCGCAGCATGGCCGCATTCCCATCCCGGCCAGGGGAACGTAAAGGGCAGGACGCCGCTGTCATCCTGCCCCGGCCCGTGAACATCAGGCAGGATCAGTAGCGGTAGTATTCAGGCTTGTAGGGACCATCGACGTCCACGCCAATGTACTCGGCCTGTTCCGGAGTCAGCCGGGTCAGGTGGGCGCCGATCTTCTTCAGATGGAGACGGGCCACCTTCTCGTCCAGCTTCTTGGGCAGGAAATAGACCTTGTTCTCGTACTTGCCGGGATTCTGCCACAGCTCGATCTGGGCCAGGACCTGGTTGGTGAACGAGTTGCTCATCACGAAGCTGGGATGGCCGGTGGCACAGCCCAGGTTGACCAGCCGCCCCTCGGCCAGGACGATGATCCGCTTGCCGTCGGGGAAGATCACGTGATCCACCTGGGGCTTGATATTTTCCCAGGGAAGATCGCGGATGCCGGCGATATCGATCTCGGAATCGAAATGGCCGATGTTGCAGACAATGGCCTGATCCTTCATGACATCCATATGGGCCCTGGTGATCACCTTGAGGTTGCCGGTGGCGGTGACAAAGATGTCGGCCACCGGTGCCGCCTCCTCCATGGTCACCACCCGGTATCCCTCCATGGCCGCCTGCAGGGCGCAGATGGGATCGACCTCGGTGATGAGCACCGTTGCCCCCATGCCGCGCAGGGCCTGGGCACACCCCTTGCCCACGTCGCCGTAGCCGACGACCACGCAGATCTTGCCGGCGATCATCACGTCGGTGGCCCGTTTGATACCGTCGATCAGGGATTCCCGGCAGCCATAGAGGTTGTCGAACTTGGACTTGGTCACCGAGTCGTTGACATTGAAGGCCGGGGTCAGCAGGGTGCCCCTGGCCGCCATCTCCTCCAGCCGGTGCACACCGGTGGTGGTCTCCTCGGAAAGGCCACGAACGTCCTTGAGCAGCTCAGGGTACTTCTCGTGCATGACATGGGTCAGGTCACCCCCGTCATCGAGCAGCATGTTGGGCCGCCAGCCGTCGGGTCCGAAGATGGTCTGGTCGATACACCACCAGAACTCCTCCTCGCTCTCGCCCTTCCAGGCAAATGTGGGGATACCGGCCGCTGCCATGGCGGCGGCGGCATGGTCCTGGGTGGAAAAGATGTTGCACGACGACCAGCGCAGCTCGGCACCGAGGGCCACCAGGGTCTCCATCAGGACCGCGGTCTGGATGGTCATGTGCAGGCATCCCGCTATGCGGGCGCCGGCCAGGGGTTTCTCGCCCGCGTACTCCTCGCGCAGGGCCATGAGACCGGGCATCTCGGTCTCGGCAATGGCTATCTCCTTGCGGCCCCACTCGGCCAGACTCATATCAGCTACCTTGTAATCACTCATTTCTCTATCGTTCTCCTTCTTGCTTGATCTTCAGGGCCGGCAGCATATCATATCCCGGCGGCGCTCTTCAGTGCCTCGACCTTGTCGGTCCGCTCCCAGGTGAATTCGTCCCGTTCCCTGCCGAAATGGCCATAGGCCGCGGTCTTGTGGTAGATGGGCCGCAGGAGGTCGAGCTGCTGGATAATGGCCTTGGGCCGAAGATCGAAGACCTTGCCGATCACCTCGATGAGCTGGTCATCGCTGATGACCGCGGTCCCGAAGGTCTTGACATTGATGGATACCGGCCTGGAGATGCCGATGGCATAGGCGACCTGGACCTCCACCTCGGAGGCCAGGCCGGCGGCAACGATGTTCTTGGCCACGTAGCGGCCCATGTAGGAGGAGGAGCGGTCCACCTTGGAGGGATCCTTGCCCGAAAAGGCGCCGCCGCCATGGGAGCCGCGGCCGCCATAGGAATCGACAATGATCTTGCGGCCGGTGACGCCGCAGTCACCCACCGGGCCGCCGATGACAAAACGGCCCGTGGGATTGATGAAGTACTTGGTGTTCTCATCCAGCATCCCGGCGGGCAGGATCGGCTTGATGATCTCCTCCATCACCCCTTCCCTGATGTCCTTGTAGGCCACCTCCGGGCTGTGCTGGGTGGAGAGAACCACCGCCTCGACCCGCCTGGGCCGCCGGCCTTCATACTCGATGGTCACCTGGCTCTTGGCATCAGGCCGCAGCCAGGGCAGGAGCCCGATCTTGCGGACCTCGGCCTGCCGCTTGCACAACCGATGGGCGTATACGATGGGCATGGGCATCAGGACCTCGGTCTCGTCGCAGGCATAGCCGAACATCAGCCCCTGGTCCCCGGCGCCCATATCCAGGTCCAGACCGGAGCCCTCGTTGACGCCCTGGGCGATATCCGGGGACTGCTTGTCGATGGAGGTCAGCACGGCGCAGGACTGCCAGTCAAAGCCCATCTCCGACGAGTTGTAGCCGATCTCACGAATGGTCTGACGGACGATGTCGGGCATGTCGACCCAGGCTGTGGTGGTTATCTCACCGGCAATGAGGGCCAGACCGGTGGTGACCAGGCTCTCGCAGGCCACCCTGGCGCCGGTGTCCTGGGCCAGGATGGCATCAAGAATGGCATCGGATATCTGGTCGGCGACCTTGTCCGGATGTCCTTCGGAAACGGATTCAGAGGTAAAGAGATGGGTGCTCATGGTCGTATTTCTCCCTGTTCGCAGGAACGTCTTTCGGTTTGTGGTTTGCCGTCGTGCATGGATCCGCTCAGGACGGCACTCCCTGTGCCCCGGCTGATGCCCCGGCATAGCGGTCTGCACGGCCGCTGCCCTGCCAGCCGGCATCTCTTGCCTGGATCACGAAGTCGAGAACAATATTCCACTTGTTGAGCGGACTGATGAGATAGAGACCGTCGACAAAGGGGCCGATATCGGCCACCAGCCTGGCGGTGTATTCCAGGGCCACCTGCCGCTGATCCTCCACCCGGGGGTATTGGCCGAGCTTCCCCCGCAGCCGGGCCGGCACCGAGATCCCGGGCACCTCGTTGTGGAGGAACTCGGCGTTCCTGGCAGAGATCAGCGGAAAGATACCAGGAAACACAAGAATGTCCAGGTGGCCGACCTTCTCCATCATCTGTTCCACCACCTGGCGGGAAAAGAGGGGCTGGGTCATGGCAAAACGGGCGCCCAGCGCCGCCTTCTTCTCCAGCCGCCCGATCTGGACGCCCGGACTGGCGGGCCTGAAGCTGAAGGCGGCGCCGATGGAGAAGTTGGTGGCCTTCCTGATCGGCCGGCCCGCCAGGTTCACCCCCCGGTTCAGGGCGTCGAGCATGGCGATCAGGCCGGGCGAGCGGAGATCAAAAACCCCGGAGACCCCGGGCTGATCCGTACCGCTGGCCGAATCGCCGGAGACCGCCAGCACCGCCTCGATTCCCAGCAGGTGCGCCTCCATCATCCGGGCCTGCAGCCCCAGGGCATTGATATCCCGTCCGGTCTGGTGGATGATGGTCTGCACGCCGGTCCGGTTCCTGATCAGGGTCGCCATGCCCAGGTTGCCGGCCCGCAGGATGGCCAGCGGGTTCTCGCCCAGCGAGATGGCATCGACACCGGCCGCGGCAAGCTTCTCCGCCCCCTGGAGCACGGGTTCCACGTCGAGATGGGTGGGGGGATCCAGTTCGACGATGATCGGCAGCCGACCTGCCTGCAGGCCGCAGAGGAACCCGCCGGGCCGGGCCGAGGGACCCGATGCCGTGGTCTCGCTCCTTGCCGCCGGCACCACGTCGCCCCGCACCCGCACCGGCCTGATGCGAAGCACGGAACGGAACTCCTGGATATGGGCCGGCGTGGTACCGCAGCAGCCGCCGATGAGATGGACCCCCAGCCGGATCATCTCCCGGGCCCGCGACGCCATGTAGGAGGGCTGGGCGGGATAGATCATGCGGTGGCCGACCATCTCCGGCATGCCGGCATTGGGAAAGGCCGACAGGGGCACACCATCTCCGGCAAGGGAGGACATGCGGCCGATGGCGGTCACCATGGCATCGATACCGCGGCCGCAGTTGGTGCCAACCACGGCGGCCCCGGCATCGCGCATCCTGATGCCGCAGTTCAGGGCATCGTCACCACGCACCGTCATGGCACGGGCCGGGAAGACCATCTGGGCGATGACCGGCAGCTCCGGCACCTCGCGACGGGCCACCCCGATGGCCAGCAGGATCTCGTCGAGATTGCGGAAGGTCTCGATGATCAGGACATCGACCCCGCCCTCGGCCAGTCCCAGGACCTGATCCCGAAACGTATCCCGGATCTCCTCCAGGTCGGTCTCTTCCTCGTCCAGGGGAAAGGCAATGCCGGAGGGCCCGATGGAGCCGGCCACATAGACCTGATGCCCGGCCGCCTTGGCCGCGATGGCGGCCCCGGCCCGATTGATCTCCCGCACCTGGTCCTCGGCCCCGGCCTCCCGCAGCTTGAAGCGGTTGGCACCAAAGGTATTGGTCTCGATGAGCTGGCTGCCGGCCCTGATGTACTCCTCGTGGGCACTGAAGATGATATCCGGGGCCTGCAGGTTGAGCAGATCCAGATTGCGGCCGCGCTCCACTCCCTTTTCGAAGAGATAGGAGCCTAGGGCGCCGTCGGCCAGCACCACGTGGTCCCGGATATATTCCTGGAAATCGGGTTTCATGGCTGGAGTTGCAGACCGGCGGCGACGCAGCCACGGCAGCCGGCCTGCACCGGGTACCCCCTATTCGGTGAGCGAGATATCCACCGAGGGCCGCATGGTGGCCACGGTGGCGAGCACGTCGTGAATCTTGTGATCCCGGAAGGCGGCGACCAGATTCTCATCGGCATCCCTGCCGCCGTCGTAGGCGACAAAGGCCTGCTGCATGATATTGTAGTCAAAGCGCGGCGCCCACTTACGCGAACCGAGCCGGGCCGTGGTGGAGCAGTTGTCCACCATGTGGGCCACACCCTTGAAGTGCATATAGGGGTTGAGCGAATCCACGGCCTCGATCACCGACTCGTTGCAGACCTCGCTCAGGCAGTGTCCCTTCTCCAGCAGCAGGTCGATCTGGGCCATCATCACCGCGCAGTAGAGACCGGCGGTTTCGGGGTTGAGTTCAGGCTCGCCGGAGCGCTCGGCCCGGACCTCCTCGCCGATGCGCCACATGCGGGTGCCGTCGATCCTGCCCATGGGATAGCGTTCGAACCGTTTGCCGGCCATGACCACGGAACGGATCTCGTTGCCGCTGGAGACCTCGTCATAGATCTCGAGCAGGATCTCGAAGGCCGGGTGATAGGCAGCCGAATACATGCGCTCGAAGGTCTTTTTGCCCTCGTCGTCCAGGCGGTTGTAGACCGCGATGATACCGTCATGGGAGATGGTCCGTGAAAGCGGGCCGGTGATGTTCTCCACCGTGGCGATAAAGGCCTCCTTCTCGCCCATACCCTTTTCCATGACCAGCCGCCGGTACATGGCCTCGGAGATGCCGTGCACCGCGCCGAGCAGGATACCGCGCTCGCCGAAGATGTCGGAACGGTACTCATGGCCGAGCGTGGTCTTGAAGACATAGGGCGCGCCAATGGCAATGGCCCAGCCCAGGGCCTGGTCCGTTGCCCGGCCGTCGAGGTCCTGCTCCACGGCAAAGGAACAGTTGATCCCGGCGCCATTGATCTCTTTGCCCTGGACATAGAGCCGGCGTACGGAGGGCCCCATGCCCTTGGGGCAGACGCCGATGACGTTCATATCGGCCGGGAACTTCTCGCCCACGCTCTCCAGGTGGCCCAGCAGGAAGCCGTGCGAAAGTCCCAGGGTGGCGCCGTCCTTCATGGTGGCGAAGATCTTTTTGTAGTTCTCCACCTGGGCGGCATCGGAGATCAGCAGGATCACCATGTCAGACTCCGCGATCACGCCGTACATTTCGCCCAGGGTGCCGCTCTCCTCGGTGAAGCCCGCCTCACGGGCAGAGGCCATGGAGGAACTGCCCTCGCGCAGGCCCACCTTGACCCGGATATCGGTTCCTTCCAGGGAGTCGCGCAGGTTCTGGGCCTGGGCAGGTCCCTGCGAACCCCAGCCGATGACCCCGATCTGCGAGATGCCCTCGAAGGCCGCGGGGAGAAGGGGGAACTTGTCCCGGCCGCCGCGGACGATGGTCTCTTCGGTCTCGGCCAGTCTGATGGTTTCGGTATCGAAAACTTTCGAGGTGAATGTCGTGTCCATAGAAGGATTCCTCCGCAAAGAAACAAGGCTGCATGGCCGGGAACTGCTCCGGGGCCATGGAAAACAGAGCTAACGGGCCGGACCGGACCGGGAATCACTCCCGGAACAACCAGGCTGAACTTTATATAACTACAAAACCCTTCGTACAAATTCAATACAAATAGCACCCATTTCCGGGCAGAGGGGAAAAAAGACGGGAAATAGCGGGCCCGGAGCGCCCGGAACAGGAAAAAAAGGGGGAGATTCTAATGGATCACGGATCAGCCAAAACGGTTGGCGATGGCAGCGAACTGTTACCTTGCGGGAATCCAGGGCGCCATGGTATCCTTCACCCAGCCACTGCGGCATGGGCCAGGAACCCGGGCCGCGGCGGACAAGACCACCTGCCGGCGATCTCTTTCCGACCTGCCGCAATGCCCGGGAGCGAACCCCTGTCATGAAATTCATCCGTCAGAGCTTCTACCTGATCCTGGGGCTGACCTTTCCCGGATTCTGGGTGGTGCACGCCTCGGGGTTTGCCGCCGCCCTCTACCTGCCGATCCAGCGCCTGACCCATGCCGCCTCATCGACATGGCCCTCGCTGTTCACCGCGCTCCTGCTCTATGCCGGGGCCACCATCATCTTTGAATGTCTGTACAGGGTGGTAAAGAACGCTCACCCCTGAATGGCATAGCCCCCATCCACCACCACCACCTGGCCATGGATCATGGAGGCGAGGTCACTGCAGAGGAAGAGTGCCAGATCGGCCACATCATCGGGCGTGGTGAGACGGCCCAGCGGGGTCCGTTCCAGGGACTGGGAGATGATCTGCTCACGGTTGGGAAATTTCTTCAGGGCATCGGTGTCCACCACGCCGGCACTGATGGTATTGACCAGTATGCCCCGCGGTCCGAGTTCCACGGCCAAGTGCCGTACCAGGGACTCCAGGGCCGCCTTGGAGGCGCCCACCACCGTATAGTTAGGCACGGCACGGACAGCGCCGAGACTCGATACCGCCATGATGCGGCCACCCTTTTCCATCATGGGCACGGCATGCTGGGCCAGGGTCAGCAGGGCACGGGCATTGATGTCCATGGCCCAGTTCCAGTGGCGGGTTGTCAGTTCCATCACCGGCTTGAGTACGCCTGAGGCCGCATTGCTGACCAGGATATCAAGCCGCCTGTAGGATTCCTGGATCTCGTCGAACATCCGGGCCACATCCGTCTCTTTGGCCACGTTGGCCTTGATGGCCAGGCACTCGACGCCCCTGGCCCGGACCGCAGCCACGGTCTCTTCGGCATCTCTACGGTGCCGGACATAGTTGACCACGATATTGACCCCGTTCTCCGCCAGCCGCATGGCAACGGCCCGCCCGATGCCCCGGGAACCGCCGGTTATCAGTGCAACCTTCCCCTGCAAGTCAAACATTCAATCACCTGATAGCTTGAATAGGCGAATACCGGTCCACAGCATGGTGGTTTCGCAACGATGAGATAATCGCCGTCGCCGGGAACGGTAACGGCTCCGGCCATAGTGAGGCCGCTTGACAACAGACCAGGGAAATGTACCGTGCACGCCATGCCTTTGCAAGCAAATGCTCTATCTGTTCAGTGGTAAAAGGTCACTGGTGATTCCAAAACGGCTGCCGATAGCAGTGAACCGGTACGATCAGTGTCTGTGGATCCGCAGCAGGGTACGCCGGAGAGTACTGCGGAAAAACCGTAACAGGCTGAAACGGACGGGATTCAAGGCCGGGGGCAGGATGAATCCCTCTGCCCGGACCTCGACGGGCCGCAGCAGGGGAAATCGCAGTTCATCGCAGCGCACCCCGGCCAGGCCGGCCCTCTGGCAGGCCCGCCAGAGGGGAGAGAGCTCCGGATCAAGGCCGAGAACGGCCAGCAGGGCGGTATCCACGGCCACGGGACTGGCGCCGCCTGCCACCAGCCCCAGGGGAAAGGAACGTCCCCGCACCGGCCCGGTCTCGTGCATGGCGACCACGCCATCCACCAGGGTCAGGATGGGGGGCAGGACGGCGGGCAGTTCCACCAGCAGATCGGCGAACCGGCCATGGGGCCCGCCGTGCACCATGTGCCACCAGGGCTTGCGCAGGCCCACCAGACAGCCGAAACAGTTCTTCACCGCCAGGGTCACCCGGGTCTGGGCATGGGCCTTGACCCGGGGCAGATTGAAGAGCAGGTCGCACTCCAGGGCCCGGGCCGCGATGCCGGCCCGGATCCCGGAAGACAGCCGCACCGGTCGTACCCTCCTGAAATCCGAGACCGCAACACCCAGCCGCCGCAGATCCGCCAGGATCCCGATCCTGGCCAGGGTCGCGGTGGCGGTGCCGAAGGCCGGGGAATCGCCGATCACCACGGTGGCCCCCCGCGCCAGCAGGCAGGTGACAGCGGCAAGGATAAAACACCCCTCGGTACAGGCCAGGGCCCCGTGTCTGGCCGTGATCAGGTTGGGTTTGAGGAGAACGTGACAGGAGGCGAGATCACGGGGACAACCGATGAGATCCAGCACCCGGTCCAGGGTCTCCTCCAGGCGGGGCAGATGATAGTCGCTGCAGCGGACAAGGGCAACGGTGGCAGGATCAGCGGTCTGCATGGCAGATGGGCCGGGAACGGACAGGGCGACCAACGGGCGGCAATCCGCCTGACCGGTGCAAAAAAAACCGGCTTGACCTTGGCGAGATCAAGCCGGAAAAGGAGAGAAGAGATGAAGAATTACTCTGAATGCTGCACAAGACATGCCAAGAAAACAAAAAAGAACGATCTTCAAACAAACACAATAAACACGCAGTGTTAAAAACAATCTTCATCCCAGACACTCCCGGGCCGGCACCGGGCAAAGTTCAATATTTTTTACGTTCCAGCCATGCCGCCGTTGCCCAGCGGTGACACATCAATCATAAAATCAGGAAGTTAGACGAAAGTATAATTTTTAAACGTCAATTTCAAAACCCTGCTGTAATCCTGGGTACTTTTTACTCACCCCGGGCCCAGTTGAGCAGACCGCCAGCGGCAAGAATCTCCCGGTGCCGATCGGAGAGCTCGATCCGGGCGGTGATCGGCCTGCCGTCTATCTCCACGGTCAGGGTCTCTCTGCCGCCGAGCAGTGCCTCGCGGATACCCGGGATCACGATGTCCGCCCCCTGCTCCACCCGGTCGAAATCATCGGGATCGGCAAAGGTGAGCGGAACAATGCCGAAGTTGATCAGGTTGGCCTTGTGGATGCGGGCAAAACTCTTGACCAGCTTGACCTCCACCCCGAGGTAGCGGGGAGCCAGGGCCGCATGCTCGCGGCTGGAGCCCTGACCGTAGTTCTCGCCGCCCACCACGGCACCATGGATGCCGGAAGCCAGGGCCGCCTTCATCTCGCGGGCAAAGGACTCGGAGATGGAATTGAACACGTACTCGCTGATGGCAGGGATATTGGAGCGCAGGGGCAGGATCCTGGCACCGGCGGGCATGATGTGGTCTGTGGTGATGTTGTCCGCCACCTTGAGCATGACCCGGCCGCGCCAGGTCTCGGGCAGGGGCTCGAAGTGAGGAAAGGGGGCGATGTTGGGGCCGCGGATGATCTCGACCTCGGCATCCTCGGGCCATGGCGCTTCGATCCGTTCATCGCCGGGCAGGTAGGTCTCGGGCAGGGTGAACCCGGGATAGTCGCCCAGGTCGCGAGGATCGGTGATCACGCCCCTGATGGCCGAGGCCACGGCCACCTCGGGGCTGCAGAGATAGACCTTGTCGCCCTGGTTGCCGCTGCGGCCCGGAAAGTTCCGGGAAAAGGTGCGCAGCGAAATCATGCCGGTGGGCGGGGCCTGCCCCATGCCGATGCAGCCGAGACAGCCCGACTGGTGTACCCGGGCGCCGGCCTTGAGCAGGGGCAGCAGGTTGCCCTCGGCGGTGAGGTTCTCCAGGGCCTGGCGGCTGCCGGGGTTCACCTCGAAGCTGACGTCACGGCTTACCTCCCGTCCCTTGAGGATCGAGGCCACCGCGGTCAGGTCCCGCAGGGAGGAGTTGGTGCAGGAACCGACCAGGACCTGCGCCACCGGCCGCCCCTCCACCTCCCGCACCCGGACGACGTTATCCGGCGACGAGGGGCAGGCGATCATGGGTTCCAGAACCGACATGTCGATCTCCAGCACCTCGTCGTAGACGGCATCTTCGTCGGCAACGAGCTCCTGCCACTGGTCCTCGCGCCCCTGGGCGGCCAGGAACCTGCGGGTGTTGTCATCGGACGGAAAAACCGACGTGGTGGCGCCCAGCTCGGCACCGAAATTGGTGATGGTGGCCCGGTCGGTGACACTGAGTTCGGCGACCCCGGGTCCGAAATACTCCATGATGTAGCCGACTCCGCCCTTGACCGTCAGCCGTCGCAGCACCTCCAGCAGGACGTCACGGGCCGCCACCCATGGCTGCAGCCGGCCGGTGAGCCGGATGCCGCAGATCTTCGGCATGATCAGATAGAAGGGCTTGCCGGCCATGGCCATGGCCACGTCCAGGCCGCCGGCCCCCATGGCCAGCATGCCCAGCCCGCCGCCGGTGGGGGTGTGGGAATCGGAGCCGAGCAGCGTCTTGCCGGGTACACCGAACCGCTCCAGGTGCACCTGGTGGCAGATGCCGTTGCCGGGCGGCGAAAAATAGAGCCCGAACCTGCGGGCCACACCCTGGAGGAAGATATGGTCATCGGCATTCTTGAAATCCGACTGGATCAGGTTGTGATCCACGTAGCTGACCGACAGCTCGGTCTTCACCCGGGGTATACCGATGGCCTCGAACTCCAGGTAGGCCATGGTACCGGTGGCATCCTGGGTCAGGGTCTGGTCGATCGAGAGTGCGATCTCCTCACCCTTTTTCAGCTCACCCTCAACAAGATGCGCCGCCAGTATCTTTTCAGCAACTGTCATACCCATGAAACAGACTCCTTGTCAGAAAAACCTGCATGGCCGGACCAAGATCCTTTTGTCCAGGTCACAGCACACACTCTACATTGCACCACAAAACCGATGGTTGGTTATCCCGTGAGGGGGTACGTTGCACCATAGACCACCTCATCGTCAAAACCAAGATTCCTGCCCCCTGTCACGTGCCACCTGCCACCTGACCCCTGAAGCTGATGGTGCGGGTCCGGATCACGCCCTCGTGGCCTTCGATCTCCCGGCAGACCTCCTCCGGCACCGGCCCCTCGCAGTCGATGATGTTATACCCCACAGTACCGTTGCTCTCGTTGGTATAGCTCATGATATTGATCCTGTTCTTGCCCAGGATATTGGTCGCCAGGCCGATCATGCCCGGTTGGTCCCGGTTGATCATGATCAGGCGGGTATGGACCCGGACCGTGGGAATATTCTCCACATTGGGAAAGTTGACACTGTGGGTGATGTTGCCGTATTCCAGATAATTTTTCAGTTCGCGTACCGCCATGACAGCGCAGTTCTCCTCCGACTCGCTGGTGGAGGCTCCCAGGTGCGGCGAGACGAGAATACGCTCATGGCCGATCAGTTCTGGTGACGGAAAATCGGTGATGTGGCCATGCAGCCGGCCACCGGCCAGGGCGGCAAGCACTGCATCCTCGTCCACTATGGGCCCGCGGGAGTAGTTGATCAGTACGGCGCCCTCCTTCATGGCCTCCAGGAATTCGGTGGAGACCAGGCCGGTGGTGGCCCTGTTGAGGGGCACATGGACACTGACGTAATCGGCCTGGCCAAGCAGCTCCCTGCGGGAGCGGGTCAGTTCGACCTGCGGCGAGAGCTGATGGATATTGGCCATCACCGGGAAAGGATCAAATCCCAGGACCCGCATCCGGTGATGGACACCGGTATTGGCCACCCGGACACCGATCTGGCCCAGGCCGACCACGCCCAGGGTCTTGCCGGCCATCTCCACGCCCCGGAACCGTTTCTTCCGTTCCTCCACCTCCTCGTCGAGTTGTTCGCCGGACAGGCCGCTCAGGCCCTGGCAGAAGGTGATGCCCTGGTAGACATTGCGCAGCCAGATACCAAGCATGGTGAAGACCAGTTCCACCACCGCATTGGCATTGGCACCAGGGGTGTTGAAGACACAGATGCCCCGGTCGGTGGCCTCGTCCACAGGGATATTGTTGACTCCGGCCCCGGCCCGGGCAATGGCAAGAAGATCCGGGAACCGGTCCAGATCCACGGAAGAGCTCCGCACCACGATCCCGTGCGGACTCTCCTCCCCGGCAGCCACGGTATACCTGCCATTGAAAAGCGCCAGCCCCTCGGGGGCGATGGCATTGATGGTCCTGATGCGAAAGGATGCCATTCCTCTCTTCCTCCGGCGGCTAAGATTCAAAAAATTCCCTGAGACCTACAATGAACAGCAACCTCTTGTCAACCCAAATCCCGGCTCCGGGAAGTGTCGGCCAGGCGGAGGCGCACATGGAGTACGTCGAGCACAGGCTGTATCCGCTACAACGCAGTAGATCGGACTTTTTGCGACGCCATCAGGCATCACCGGCAGCATGGCCTAGTGATAATAAACCTCTGCAGGCACCAGGGTGAAGGTGTCACTGCCCGGTGGTTGCCAGTAGAGCCTGAGGGCCGAGGTACCCTTGCGCTGGAAATAGAGAATGGTGACCGGGAACCGGCTTGGGGCACTGACCCGGAACTCGCCCACCGGGGTCAGCCGGTCGCCGTGGACAGCGGGATCCTCGAAGATCCGCCTGCCGGCAATGGACATGCGGATGCCGTCGTTGGC
>Ga0256840_1002320_pt1 | contig 16912 bp, 15 predicted proteins | sample 355202metaG_FD_185969 | JGI IMG/M metagenome (GOLD analysis project Ga0256840, IMG submission 185969) | Hydrothermal vent microbial communities from Mid Atlantic Ridge, Atlantic Ocean - 355-202 | ecosystem: Environmental > Aquatic > Marine > Hydrothermal vents | place: Atlantic Ocean: Mid... | reverse complement strand
CTTACGCACATCTGAAACAACAATTTTGTAAAAAGGGCGCTTCTTTGAACCGCCTCTAGCCATACGGATAGTAACCATAATCTAAATAATCTCTAATAATGAGACGCACAAATAATAAGTTAAAAAACTTATTACTAACACATCTCCAAGCCAGCCCAATATTAGGCAACCGAAAAATAATCGCGCAATTCTACGCTTATAAATAAAAAAAGAAAGTGTATTTTTTACCAATTTATAATTATTAAACCTCAAAGACTGAATATTTAACAATTTTCGATACCCTGAATCCGTGAGCTCAATGCGGATAGCAGGGCGTAAGACACTGGTTTAGCATGAGATTTAAAAAATCTTAGCTTCACCCTTAGGTTAAGCGAGTATTTTTTAAACTCATGATGAATCAATAGCTTGCATCCTGTGCCGTAGTGACCTTACGGATTCAGGGATACCTTAATCTTCAGTCCCAAGGGATACATGCATACCAAGCCCCAGCTTTAAACAACCTCTTATCCAGCTACAAAAAGAAAAAGTATTACTTTTAAGCTATAATATTAGAATTGAGCTTACATTGAGATCGCAAGAAAAAAGAGGGAGAAGAAGGAATACAGCCATCAAACTTCACATGCACAACATAACGACAAAAAACACATCACCATGATTTCTTTTTTATTAAAGCACTTTTCCTGTGCCTGCCTCTTCTATTTACTGACACTATGCAACTTATCAGCAGCAAATGCCTCACCTCAAGCAGATGACATAGAAGCCATAGGAAACATGAAAAACACTAAAAATACCAAGGAAATATCAGCACCTAAAGCCCAACTTTCTTTTATTTCAGAAGAAAATACTCCAGAAGAAACTAAGCCCAAAGCTGAGAGACTAAACCTTGTTATTCCTCACAACAATGCTAACAATACTGCTAGCGACAGCAATAGCAATAGCAACAAAAAAACCTATATTGATTTTAACAAGCTAAAACCCAAAAATAGGTTCAAGCAAATAAAAGAGCGTTACCTAACATTCTACTCAGGGAAAGCAGAAACTCTTCGAGCTACCTACCTCCAAGGCTCTTATGCTATCAATTACACTCAAAACTGGTAATTAATAGGAGCAGTTAAGGAAAACCTGATTAAGTCGATTAAAATTTAGCACAGAAAAATCTGTCGCTATTTTTCATGAACCTGAATCCGTGAGTCCAATGCGGATAACAGGGGATAAGATATTGGTTTAGCATGGGATTTAAAAAATCTTAGCTTCGCCCTTAGGTTAAGCGGGTATTTTTTAAACCGCTGTGAAATCAATAACTCGTTCATCATGCCGTAGTAGCCTCACGGATTCAGGTTTAAGTTGTGTTTGAAGCAATCTATCGGATTACGCCATCGCTAACCCGACCTATAAAAACTCACAATCAGCACTCTTTACATCCCTGGAAAACCACCTGGACCACCCATACCTGGTGGCATCTGCCCTTTCATTCCACGCATCATCTTTTTAAGACCGCCACCTTTAAACTTCTTCATTATTTTACTCATCTGCTTATGCTGCTTCAACAAACGATTAACATCCTGAATTTGCATACCCGCACCTAGAGCAATACGCTTTTTTCGTGACCCTTTGATAACAGCAGGAAAGCGTCGCTCCTGTACGGTCATTGAGTTAATAATGGCAATCATACGAGAAACTTCTTTATCACCTGCACCACTTTGAACTGCCTGCGACATCTTTCCCATACCAGGTAATTTATCTACTAAGCCACCCATCCCCCCCATTTTTTGCATTTGTTGCATTTGTGTACGCAAATCCTCAAGATCAAAACCTCTGCCCTTATTGAGCTTTCTAGCTAGTTTCTGCGCATCTTTATGATCAACCTTACGCTGAGCTTCTTCTACTAGTGTTACCACATCACCCATACCCAAAATGCGTGATGCCATACGTTCAGGATGAAACGGCTCTAGTTGGTCGATTTTTTCGCCCATACCGATAAACTTAATAGGCTTACCTGTAATTTCCCTTACAGATAATGCTGCACCACCACGCGCATCACCATCGGCTTTAGTCAGTACCACACCTGTTAAAGGTAATGCCTCACCAAAAGCTTTGGCAGTATTTGCAGCGTCTTGACCCGTCATGGCATCCACAACAAACAGTGTTTCAACTGGATTAACCGAGGCATGGATAGCCTTGATTTCATCCATCATCTCACTATCAATATGCAAACGACCCGCAGTATCCACCAACAAAATTTCTATATGCTTTTTCTTGGCAAAATCTAGTGCATTAGTAGCTATTTCAACGGGAGACTGCCCTACCTCACTACTAATAAAAGTAGCATCTACCTGCTCAGCAAGTGTTTCAAGCTGTTTAATCGCTGCTGGTCGATAAACATCACAACTCACCATAGCAACACTTTTCTTTTCACGATCTTTTAGTAGCAACGCAAGCTTACCTGCCGTGGTTGTTTTACCCGCGCCCTGCAAACCTGCTAGAAGAACAACAGCCGGAGGTTGTGCTTTAAGGTCAAGCGATTCATTCGCTTGCCCCATAATCTCAATCAACTCATCATTGACGATTTTGATCAGTGCCTGGCCAGGCGACAAGCTATTAAGCACTTCTTTTCCAACTGCTCGCTCTTTAACCTTATCAATAAAGGTGCGAACAACAGGCAGAGCCACATCAGCCTCAAGTAATGCCATACGCACTTCACGCATAGCATCTTTAATATTATCATCGGTTAAACGTGCCTGACCTTTTAGCTTTTTTATCGTATGCGACAGGCGATCACTTAAATTTTCAAACATTGTAATTAACTCTTAGGTTTTTTTAAAACAGCAAACTTCAAGTATAACATTGTCTCACCATACTCTATAATGAATTGAGAATAATTTTGGTTATACAGTCATCATCATGAACGCAACAGCAATTAGCATAATAGCAATTTTACTTTATACCATTAGCTGGGTACTTATCTCTTTACGTGTTCGCTCAACGATTCAGAGCCCCCAACAGGATGCATCAAAAAGCACCAGAAATTACACTAAAATCTACTTCATAAGTTGGTTTATTGCATTGATTTTACACATCTTTTCCTTGCATGTCCCTCTTATGCTAGGCAAAGCAATGGCGTTGAATTTCTTTACGCTTGCATCCTACGTTATGTGGTTTATTAGCCTTGTATTATTTATCACAACAATCAAACGCCGCATAGAATCACTCGCAATATTTATACTACCCTACACCATTCTCAGCATAATTTTAGCGATTCAATTAAGCAGCAATACAGGGCACTTTATCCAAATGAGAAGTGGTCTTGGTCTACATGTATTGCTATCACTACTTGCCTACAGCCTACTGCTACTAGCATCTTTTCAAGCATTATTGCTTTCCTATCAAAATATGCGACTACACACACATCAGATGTCTGGTCTAATGCGCGCCCTTCCATCACTTGAAGATATGGAATATCTATTATTTCGCTTTATTACTCTTGGTGTAATATTGCTCACTTTTTCCCTAATCTCTGGCTTTATTTACCTTGATGATCTATTCGCACAACGTGTCGCACATAAAACCATACTCTCATTAGTTGCCTGGTTTGTTTTTTCCATTTTACTTTTTGGTCGTTGGAAATACGGCTGGCGCGGACGCAAAGCAATACGCTGGACATTAGCTGGCTTTATTATTTTAATGATTGCCTTTTTTGGCACAAAGTTTATCCAAGAGTTTATTATTTAATAAAAACAAGAAAGCAGCCATGAGCAATAAAATAGACATAAGCAAGAAAGCAGTCATGAACAAGAAAAAAGTCGCAAATCAAAAAATATATAAAAAAAGGGGGGGATGGGCATCTTAACGTGGACATAAATAACATCTCTATCGGCTGGTTATTCTTCTCATTGCTGATTCTCTTTCTACTTTCCGCCTTCTTTTCTGGCACAGAAACAGCACTCATGGCGCTAAACCGCTACAAACTAAAGCACCTTGCCAGAAAAAATCGAGGTGCAGCACTTGCCACGCAACTATTAGAGAAACCCGACAGACTTATCGGAGTTATCCTAATTGGCAATAATCTTGTCAATATCCTTATCACCCAACTTGCAACCCTAATTGGGCTTCGTCTTGGTGGTAATACTGGTGTTGCAATTGCAACGGGAGTTCTCACCATAATGCTGCTGATTTTTGCTGAAGTCACGCCCAAAACCATTGCTGCCTTAAAAGCAGAAAAGATTGCACTTCCAGCCTCCTATATCTACATCCACCTGCTTAAAGTTGCCTACCCCTTAGTATGGATGATTAACCTTATCGCCAATTCACTCGTGCGCTTAGTTGGCATTGACCCCACAGACAACGCCCTGCAATCACTCAACCACGAAGAACTAAAATCAGTAGTAAATGAAGCAGGCGGACTCATCCCCCAAAACCATCAAGAAATGCTACTGCGCGTACTTGATATGGAATCTATCACCGTCGATGACATTATGATTCCACGCCCCGAAATTAGCGGCATTGACCTCAATGATGACTGGAATGATATTGAAGAACACATCCTACGGAGCAACTTCACCCGCATGATTGTCTACAAAGGCAGCATTAACAATGTTGTTGGATTTTTACATCTGCGTAGCCTACTACCACTTTTTCACGATGACAAAATGGAACGTCAACTTTTTGAAAAAGCCATCGTTCCCGCTTACTTTACACCCGAAGGAGTCCCGCTAACCCAACAACTCATCAATTTTCAAGAAGCCAAACGCCGCATGGCTTTAGTCGTTGACGAATATGGAGATGTACAAGGTTTAGTCACCATTGAAGACATTTTAGAAGAAATAGTTGGCGAATTTTCTACCTCACCTGCCAACTTTGACTACGAAGCACGCATTCACGAAGATGGCAGCATCTGGGTCGATGGCGCTATGCACATCCGCGAACTTAACCGCCAGTTTAAAATGAATCTACCCACTACCCGCTCAAAAACCATTAATGGGCTCGTGACTGAAAAACTAGGTCAAATCCCTGTTCCTGGTGTCAGTATTTTAATTAATGACTACCCAATGGAAATACGCAAAACACTCAACAACGCAGTTAAAACACTGATTATTTTCCCCAAACTTAAATGATAAATGCTAGAATATTTAGAACACACATCATCGGTAGGCTTCCCTAAGGAAAACCTGATTAAGTCGATTAGAATTTAGCGCAGAAAAATCTGTCGCAATTTTTCATGAAATGAGTCGTAATAGTCATTCTATTGCGTCGATCTTCATGGAAAATATCGGCAGATTTGGCAAGCTAAAAATAATTGGACTTGATCAGGGTTTCCCTAAGATACCCATCCCCCCCCTTTTTTACACTTTTTGCAAAACTACTGGCACTCATGGCTAAAATCAAAACACAATATATTTGCAAAAACTGCGGCGCGATTCACAACAAATGGAATGGTCAATGCAATGATTGCCAAGCATGGAATACACTAGAAGAAAGCGTCGTACAACCCAGTAGCACCGCGACTGCTGTTAAAAGTAGCCGTTTTCAAAGTTACTCAGGTGATGTCAGTCAGATCAAGTCCATTAGTGAAATCGACCTCAAACAAATTCCTCGTGCAAGCACAGGCATCTCAGAACTAGATCGTGTTTTAGGCGGTGGTCTGGTGCAAGGCTCAGTCACACTCATTGGTGGTGACCCAGGCATTGGCAAATCCACCATTTTAATCCAAACTATGGCAAGTCTTGGCAAACTACGCTCGCTTTATGTCACTGGAGAAGAATCATTACAGCAAGTATCCATGCGCGCCAAACGTCTGCAACTCAACCCCGACCCACTGAGATTACTTACTGAAACCTGCGTTGAGCGCATTATCGAACACGCCTCATTGGAAAAACCCGATGTCATGGTGATTGACTCCATTCAGACCATTCACACCGAAGAACTCACCTCCGCGCCTGGCTCTGTCAGCCAAGTGCGCGAAGCCACCGCAAGACTCACCCGCTTCGCCAAACAAACCAACACCTCACTCTTTATCGCAGGACACGTCACCAAAGAAGGCACATTAGCCGGTCCTCGCGTACTCGAACACATGGTCGATACCGTACTTTATTTTGAAGGAGACCCAGGAGGGCGTTACCGCATTTTACGCGCTGTCAAAAATCGCTTTGGTGCAGTCAATGAACTTGGCGTTTTTGCCATGACCGAACGTGGATTAATAGGCGTAAGCAACCCATCAGCCATCTTCTTATCACGCCATGAAACCCCCGTACCAGGAAGCGTCATCATGGTAACACGCGAAGGCACACGCCCACTCTTAGTAGAAGTACAAGCCTTAGTTGACGAAAGCCACGGCTCACAATCACGTCGTGTTGTTTTAGGGCTAGAACAAAACCGCATCGCCATGTTACTCGCCGTATTACATCGTCATGGCGGCATCTCCATGTTTGACCAAGATGTCTTTATCAACGTCGTAGGCGGTATGAAAATCACCGAAACCGCCGCCGACTTACCCCTAGTACTTGCAGCGCTCTCCAGCTTTAGAAACCGCCCCCACCCAGCCGACCTAATTGTATTTGGTGAAATAGGACTCGCAGGCGAAATACGCCCCGTACCCAATGGCGAAGAACGCCTAAAAGAAGCCGCCAAACACGGCTTTAAACGAGCAATAATCCCCAAAAGCAACCAACCACAACGCGCCATCAAAGGCATGAAAATACTCACCGCACAACGCTTAGAAGATGCACTAGAGTATCTGGATTAATAATGATATTTATAAGTAGAATAAGTGGGCTCAACGCAAACCTTATTGCTTCCTTGGTCTACCCATCTTCTTTTTAGGAAAACCTAGTTAAGAAAACTCCACAAAGCCAAACCTCTGTTTGTACTCCTGAATGAAAGGATACTCATTTAATTTTTGGGAAATACGAGGATTAGTGGCTGTTTTTGACTTATAAGATTAATCACCGTAAGGAACTGTTTTATATAGCCATTATAGCTAATACAGCCCTCCGGCACAGATCCGTACGTGCGCTACTAACGCATACGGCTCCTACGTCAGGTCAAACGTGTAATCACTGCACATGATTACCGCATTTATGCCACATTCCCTCAGATGTATTATTGATCACTGAGTATCATTATCTGGTTCCGTGTATAAATTCCCCTTCGTTGAGACCCTTCGCTCCACTGACTCCGCCACAGGTTTTATTCTGCTTTGTTCGCTAGCTTCATCACTACTATGATCTCATCTGACTTCCTCAAAGTATGATGCAAGGGGTTATATGTTATTCACTTTTCCCTTGCACTGCTGTTACCGCGACTTCGAGGATCTCCCAAGTTCCGACGCTAGACATCAGCACATGCACCAGGTCTATGACTCCGACAGATCAGCCCCATGCTTGTGATTAACGCATGACTGCTATATTGCTTTCCCCATCATCCAACAAGGTCAGCATATGCAATGTTGTTTTCGAAGCTCAATACTGAGTCTATACTTTCCCCTGTCAACGCTTAGCCCTTAACCTTACGGTTAACAGCCCACGACTCGGGGTCACAGCGGTTCACTACGCCTTACTGTGTAAGAGAATTTCACTCTTTGATCTAGCGCCAGCTTCGCTTGGCGCACTGGATGTCTGCTTTATTGTTTGGCATGGTTCAAAGCAAGGTAACACTTTTAAATTTAAACACAGCATTAAAATTAATAGTAACTTACTGATATTAAAGCTCATTTAATACTATTATTATTCACTCTTAAAATATAAAAGTGTTACCCTGTAGTAGCTATCATTGAACCATGCCTATTGTTTTTGTTTTCCTCTTTTTTAGGTTAGAAATTAAGGATAGGACTTTTTATGACTCTCATAGTATCTACTAACTTCATTTATGGTATGTTATATCCTTATCAAGTAGGAGAAGCTTATGGACTTTATAACCAATGTAATGTTAAGTGGAATAATCTGGGATATTGTTAAATTAGGCGTACCTTTAACTTTAGATTATATGAAAAGTAAGGCACAAGGCTATATTCTTGATGCTCCCACACTGGCAAAGCTTGAAGGCTTGTGCAAGCAACTCCCTGCAGAAGCCAAAGAATCTGAAAGCACCCTAGCAAGCTATATTGAAAATAATCAAGAATGGAAAGCGGTTAGCAAACAAATTATAAAATCAAAAAACTTCACTCAGAACATTATAGGTAAAAATACTAAAGGCGTTCAAGCTGATAAGATTGATACGCTTAATATGTAAACTAACATGCCAGATATAAAACAAACGATTGGAACTAAGGCTAGCGGTGTACAAGCTAATGAAATTGGTGCTGTAAACATTAATGTCAATGCTTCCAAAGGTGGTATCCCAAAGAATTTAACCCTGCTACCCGCAAAAAACCCAAACTTTGTAGGGCGTAAAACTGAGTTACAACAGATAGTGGATGACCTTGCTAGCGACAGCATGGTTTATATTGTTAATGGTATTGGTGGTATAGGTAAAAGCGAATTAGCTTATAAATACTTGCTTGAAAATAAAGACAACTACCAACATATTGCATTATTTGAATTTTCAGACACATCGGATACGCTTGAAGATATTCTTATAGCAGCGTTAAAACAATCCCTATTCTTAGATGACAATATCACACTAGAGCGTATTCTCTATCGCCTACAACAACTACAAGAAAAGTGCTTGTTGGTTTTTGATAATCTTAAAAATACTGATGATATTAAAAAACTAAGCTGCTTAAATAGTAACTGTGATGTTTTGATAACAACACGCCTAAATATCCCAGCACATAAATGTTTAAACCTTGAAATATTGCCTCCTGATGATGCTCGCGCGCTCTTTCTTTCGCATTATCCAACGGATAAAAACATAGATGATATTTTAGAATACATTGACTACCACTCGCTGTTTATTGAACTAATAGCAAAAACAGTACAAGAAGGCTGTTTAAGCCTCGAAGAACTACGACAAAAATTCCAAAGTGGTGACTTTGCTAAAATAGATCGAAGTTTTGAGCAAAGTTTTAATGATTTTCTGATACAGCGTTTTCAAATTGAAGACAATGAAGCGTTAAAAAAGCAATTGCAACTACTTGCCTTGCTTCCCTCGGTGGAAATTAAACGAACAACATTGGAAGAAATTTTTAACAATGATACCCGCTTAAAGCCCAAATTAAGTGAGCTTGCCAAACGCGGCTGGTTAATCCAAAAAGAAGGAAACTACAAACTCCATCAAATTATAAAAGAGTTTATTCTAGCCAACCACCCAATCAGCTTTGATACTGCCAGCCCTATTATGCAAGGTATCAGCAAACAACTAGACCCTAATGATGCCTACTTAAACCCCAATGAAAAAACTTACTTTATCGAAAGTATAGAATCAATATTGGAGCAATTTTCTACCGAAAAAAATACCATCATTGCCACCTTGCAAGACTCTCTCTGTAATCTTTACTTTGCACTAGGGCAATATAATAAAGCACAAAAAATCCAACAAATAGCGCTTAATACTAGAAAAGAACTACTAGGTAAAAAACATCCTGATACCGCCACTTCCTACAACAATATTGCTAGCGTTTATAGGAGCCAAGGAAACTACTCTAAAGCACTAGCGCTTTATCAAAAGGCACTGACTATCCGAGAAGAAGTGCTGGGTAAAAAACACCCTGATACCGCTACTACCTATAACAATATTGCTGGAGCTTATGAGAGCAAAGGGAACCATTCCAAGGCACTAGCACTTTATCAAAAAGCATTGACTATCGCAGAAAAAGTGATGGGCAAAAAACACCCTAATACGGCTGCTTCCTATAACAATATTGCTGTACTTTATAATAACCAAGAAAACTACCCTAAGGCATTAGCACTTTATCAAAAGGCATTGACTATCATAGAAGAAGTGCTGGGTAAAAAACATCCTAAAACCGCTACTTCCTATAACAATATTGCTCTGGTTTATAATAACCAAGAAAACTACCCTAAGGCACTAGTGCTTTTTCAAAAGGCTTTGGCTATCCGAGAAGAAGTGCTGGGCGAAAAACACCCTGATACGGCTACTTCCTATAACAATATTGCTCTGGTTTATAATAACCAAGAAAACTACCCTAAGGCACTAGCACTTCATCAAAAGGCTTTGACTATACAAGAAGAAGTGCTGGGTGAAAAACATCCTGATATGGCTAATTCTTATCACAATATCGCCACCGTATACCTCAAACAGAAATACTGTAATAAAGCATTAACATCAGCAGAAAAAGCACTCTCTATTTATCAAGCACTTAATTTAGATAATAAAATTCCTAACACACAAGATTTACTGAAGTTAATAAAACGCAATATTAAAAAAGCAAAGAAAATGTCTTTAAGAAGACGAGCTAGAGTTTGTAAAGATAGAGACTTATAGTCTGTGCTTATTTTCAACACATAAAAAGAACATCCATAATTTAGCCCATTACCCATCCCCCCTCTTTTTTACACTTTTTATCTGGAGATAAAGCTTTAGCTTTAATAAGACCAATAAGAACTCTGTGGCTCTTTGCAAACCTTCGGCGGTTCTCTGCGTTACAAAAAAATGCAAAAAAGAGGGGGGATGGGTAATATATTGTTTTAGTTCTATGACCATGCCGAATTTTTCCCGTATTCCGCATAGCTCCATAGGTGCTACTTACTATTAGGACTTGATACCTGTCAACTTCCGTATATTCAAACGTGATTTTTAATCACTGCTAAGCATTGGGCTGGCGTAAGAATATTAATTCCTTCAACTTGTTTCAAGTCTGTCAAATCACTATCACCACTCACTATCATTAAAGCATTAGCGATTATTGCCACATCCAGAAACTTATTATCATCTTTATCACGACTTAGATTCATCTTATTTTTCATGGATTTGATTTCAACCCAATCAGCAATATTACTAAAGTCTAATAATATAGATTTTCTCATTTCTCTGGAAATATAACGATCGAACTTAGGTCGCCATAATCTACTATAAAACTCCTCGTAGGTTTCTTCTGAAAACACTAACTGACCATGAGTAACAAAGTATCTAACGATTTTGGCTGGAGTACCATTTGGAGAAAGAGCGGAACTAATTAATACATTAGTATCAATAACAACAGGTTTGCTATTAATACCCTCAATCATTTAAAAGTGATTGTAACTTTTCATCTGTCAAGCCTTTCTTGCTTGCTTCTTCTCCTGCTTTATCCAAAGTATGTAATAAGCGATTAGCATAGAAAGCTCGCATAGATTCATATTCTTCTTCGGAGACCATTATACCTACCGTGCGACCACGACGTGTTACTTTGACAGGCTCACGTTGTGCTTTGTCAATAAATTCACCGAAATGAGTTTTTGCTTGATTGGCTGTTAATACTTGCATAATTAGTACTCTATTTATCTAAATTCAAATATAACACAACAACCAATGAAGCGCACGAATCGTTCGATTGAAAATAAGGTAGCCCATATAAAGCTTTGCAGAATACAGGCTACTTGCTATTGCCTATCAAACTTAATATCTATAGCTTTCTACCTAATCGTTTTTCTATTTTCTTTTTTTCCCAATCGGGACCAAAAAAGCTGAATATTTCAAACACGCTAAGTGCGTGGGAGGCAATGCCTAAGCCCCATCCTAATAAGACCCACCATGCCCAGATGTAGTTTGGTGAGGTGACATAGTTAATAACAAAAAGAAAACCAACGACTAAGATATATTTAATAAGGTGGGAGTAAAAGCCTTTAAGGTCTCTAACATACTCAATGGCTCTACCTTCTTCATCAGTGATTTTTGCGGTGTTATTGTTTGTATCGACGGTTTGTGTGTTCATCTCTAATTCCTGTTGTAATTCTGAAAAATTGGTTTCAAAAACAGCAGCCAAAGATTTTAATGATTCTGCACTGGCTTTTTGCCCACGTTCTATACGTTGGATTGTGCGAGTGCTAATACCACTCAATTGTGATAATTGCTCTTGAGACCAGCCACGTTGTAAACGTAATTTTCGAATAATCATTAATTTAACTCCTTTGTCTGCTAGTACTCCACAAGTTTGGTTTGATGAAGTACTAGGACATAGATTACATCAGTTTAAGCCTTGTCGGTGACGACATTCACCTGACAATGGCGACAATGATACGACACAGCTACGACACGGATATGACATAGCCATGTGATGACCACAACACTCTGATTTAACTTAACCCACCCCCCCCTTTTTTGGATATTTCTTAAGGAAAACCTGATTAAGTCGATTAGAAAATATCGGCAGATTTGGCAAGCTAAAAAATAATTGGATTTGATCAGGGTTTCCTTAACTCTTTTGGCAATACAAAAAATACATCTTCAGTCACTCCTTGGTCATCAGCGAGAATTTCTGCTCCCAGTTTTGTCAATCGCTGATTTACTTCTTCGACTAAAATTTCTGGGGCCGATGCGCCTGCGGTTACACCAACTTTATCCCCTTGTGAAAACCATGTTTCTTCGATGTCTTCCGCACCGTCAATTAGGTAGGCAGGTGTTCCCATTTTTTCAGAAATCTCGCGCAGGCGATTTGAGTTAGAACTATTCGGTGAGCCGACTACTAATACAACATCAGACTGCTTGGCCAGCTTTTTTAGGGCATCTTGGCGATTTTGTGTGGCATAACAAATATCACTCTTTTTAGGGCCTTTTACATGTTCAAAACGCTCACGCAAACTATCTATGACAATAGCGGCATCATCCATTGACAGCGTGGTTTGGGTAACAAAGCTTAGCTTATTAGGGTTTTTTACATTGAGTGCTTGAACTTCTTGTGGAGAATCAACGCGATAAATATCCCCTCCGTGGGTTTTGTCATAACGACCCATAGTTCCTTCAACTTCAGGATGTCCTTTATGTCCGATGAGAATCGTCTCACGCCCTTCTTGGCTATATCGCAATACTTCCATGTGGACTTTAGTCACCAGTGGGCAGGTAGCATCAAAAACTTTTAGATCACGTTGCTCGGCTTTATCTTGCACCGCTTTAGAAACACCATGCGCACTGAATATCACGGTTTCACCATCAGGCACTTCATCTAGTTCATTGACAAAAATCGCGCCCCTTTCTTTAAGATTATTCACCACAAAGCGGTTATGCACTACTTCATGACGTACATAAATAGGCGCACCTAATAAATCAATGGCACGATTAACAATTTCAATGGCACGATCAACACCTGCACAAAAACCTCGGGGATTAGCTAGGATTACTTTCATTTTTATAAGCACAAATTAATAAGACTTAAATAATATAACCCACCCCCCCCTTTTTTTATACTTTTGTGTACCCTTGTTTCGCTTTATACTCAGAAAATACTCAGATTATAGTTAGACAATAATTAGGCAATAGTTATCACAGGATGAAAACAATGAAGGTTTTATTAGTAGGCAGTGGCGGTCGTGAACACGCACTCGGTTGGAAGATGGCACAATCTTCTAAAGTCGATACTGTATTCATTGCACCTGGCAATGCAGGTACAGCAATGGAAAAGGGTATTGAAAATATTAATATTGATGCAGAGGATATTCAGGCTTTACTTGAATTTGCTCAAAAAAATCAAATTGATTTAACAGTTGTTGGCCCTGAAGCCCCCCTAGTGAAAGGTATTGTCGATTTATTCAGTGATGCGGGTTTGAAATGCTTTGGGCCAAGCCAAGCAGCGGCACAGCTTGAAGGCTCTAAAGCATTCTCAAAAGATTTTTTTGCGCGTCACAATATTCCCACCGCTGCTTATGCTAATTTTACCGATATTGATAAGGCAGTGGCTTATATCAAACAACAGGGCGCACCTATTGTTGTCAAAGCCGATGGTTTAGCCGCTGGTAAAGGTGTTATTTTGGCACAAACAGAAGAGCAAGCGATAGCTGCCGTTAAAGATATGCTGGCGGGTAATTCTTTTGGTGATGCAGGTCATCGTGTGGTGATTGAAGAATTTCTCACAGGGGAAGAGGCAAGCATTATCGTTATTGCAGATGGTAAAAATTATCTACCAATGGCAACTTCACAAGATCACAAAGCCCGAGATAATGGCGACAAAGGTCCCAATACTGGCGGCATGGGTGCGTATTCACCTGCGCCCGTCGTCACTCCAGAGATTAGCCAAAAAATCATGCGAGATGTTATCGAGCCAACCATCAAAGGCATGGCTGATGAGGGGCATCCATTCACCGGCTTTCTTTATGCGGGTGTGATGATAGATTCACAGGGAAATGCAAAAGTACTGGAATATAATGTGCGTTTTGGTGATCCTGAAACACAGCCAATTATGATGCGTTTACAGTCTGATCTTCTTGAATTGCTTGAAGCCGCTTTAGAGGGAGAACTCAAGCAACAAACTATCGAATGGGATCAACGCTCATCACTCGGTGTGGTTATGGCGGCAGATGGCTATCCTGATACTTATGCAAAGGGCGATATAATCACTAACATCCCAGATGATGAGGACAACAGTAAGGTCTTTCATGCGGGAACAGCACTCAATGACAACAATGAACTTGTCAATAATGGTGGAAGAGTCTTATGTGTTGTAGGATTAGGGGAAAATGTCACACAAGCACAAAAAATTGCTTATCAAACCCTAGCCAAAATTAACTGGAACAATGCCTATTACAGAACGGATATTGGTCATCGCGCCATAAATCGTGAAAAGCAAGAGACTGAGTAAATAAAAATGGATGATCAACAGCAGTTTTTGCAAAAACTCAACCGACGTACTCGTTTTACTCAGTTTTTAGTGTGGATTGCTTTATTTTTTACCGCCGCAGGGATTGCGGCGGGTTATAAAAACTGGCTCAGAATACATGAAAAGGCAAAGACTGGGCTAGCAGGTATTGCTGAGATCAGAGAAGAAATACCGAGTTTTGCTAAAAAAGAGGAGGTTCTATCACTACAAACCACTGTGAAAAAACAATTGCAACAAAATAGAGCACACTTTGACAAAACCCTGATAGAACTAAAAGAAATTCAACAAAGCACCAAGCACTTAGCTAACACGGTCTATGATCAGGTAGAACAAATTACCAAGCAACACGATGCTTCTATCAATATTCAAAAACCATTAGTCATTCAAGATTGGTCGATTTTAGAAGTGCGTTTTCTGTTGCAGACAGGTATTCACGCCTTACAACTAAGGCAAGATAAACAAGCAGCTATAAGTGCATTTAAGATGGCTGATAAACTGCTATTAGAAAGAGGTGCTACAAGATTTTTCCCATTAAGAAAACAAATTAGCCAAGATATTGCACTCTTAACACAATATCCTATTCCAGATACAGCACTCTTATCAGAGAAAATTAGCTTTTTGCAAAGCCATTTAAAATTTGAAAAAAATATTGATAATAACATTGATAAAAACAATAAAATCAGCACCTCCAAAGAATCAAACACAGAAGAAAATTTGACTAAAAAGACAGATAACAACTCGCTTATTAATCGTGTTAAGAAAACATTTAAAGAAGCCGTTGTAGTCAGAAAATTTGACCAATCTTTACAAACTGAAATAGATGCAGAAACACAGAATAATTTATTCCAACTACTTTCTTTGAAATTAGAAACCCTGCGTATCATGCTTTTACAAAGACAGGATAAAAATTACCATCAGCAAATAAAACGTATTGAAGAGCTACTCAATAAATATTATCCAGATAGCCAACTTATACGCTATAAATCAACTCTAAAAGAATTAAATTCTGTTAATTTGACACCTCAAATGCCTGATATTTCTAAATCACTCAAATTATTGGATTCTATCGCTTCGATAAAATCTAAAAACAAATAAACACCAAGGAGAACAAGCATCTGTGCGCTATATTATTATACTCATTTTGCTGATAGTAGCTGCGCTCTTACTAGGGAGCTATGCATTTGATAACTCAGCAGATGTTGTCATTACATGGGGAGACTGGGGGAGCATATCCTTAACCAGCACCTCCTTTATTATTGCCATTATTGTAGGCTTTTTAGCCATATACTTTTTAATCGCCCTATTTCGCTTTTTCTATGGGTTGCGTCGCCGCATTAACAATCATAAACACAAAAAACTCTCTACTCAGGCAAACCAAGAGCTTATTAAAGGCTTGGTTCATTTTACCGAAGGGCATTGGCAACAATCAGAAAAAACACTGCTGAACCATGTGGCATACGCAGAAACACCTTTATTAAATTATCTTGTCGCGGCGCGTGCAGCACACATGCAAGAATCTTATAAACGTCGTGATAAATACCTTAAAAAAGCCAGTGAACTAGGTGAAGAAGCACAGACAGCAGTATCAGTTTCACAGGCTGAAATGCAGCTTACCAGCGGGCAGTTTGAACAGGCTCGTGCAACACTTATTCATTTGCTAGAGGTTTCTCCAAAGCATCCTTATGCGATTAAGCTTTTGGCAAAAATCTATTTTCAACAAGAAGACTGGAGTAATCTTTTTTCACTCTTGCCTGAGCTTAATAAACAGTCACTCATTAAAGAGCATGAACGTAGCAAATATGAGGCAACTGCATTAAGTGGTATTTTTATGACCTTAGCGCATAAAAAAGATCTCCATAAAATGCAAACACTATGGAAAAAATTACCCGCTGATATACGACTAAAATCAGAAGCAATTCTCGTCTATTGTGAAGCACTCAGCATTGCAGGTGATAGCAAATCTAGTGATAAATTATTAATTGCCGCCATCAATGACAAGTGGGATGAAAAACTCATTGAGCGTTATGGTTTAATTAAGCATAAAAAATTAGGTAGTGCTATTAAACGCGCCGAGAAATGGCTTGATAAGCATCAAAACAGCCCGCAATTATTGCTCGCTTTAGCGCGTCTCAACAAAAAATATAAACTCTGGGGAAAAGCCAAAGCAAATTATAATACCAGCTTAAATTTATCTCCCGCTGCCTCTGTATATCTGGAATTTGCAGAATTACT
>Ga0256840_1002319_pt1 | contig 16914 bp, 19 predicted proteins | sample 355202metaG_FD_185969 | JGI IMG/M metagenome (GOLD analysis project Ga0256840, IMG submission 185969) | Hydrothermal vent microbial communities from Mid Atlantic Ridge, Atlantic Ocean - 355-202 | ecosystem: Environmental > Aquatic > Marine > Hydrothermal vents | place: Atlantic Ocean: Mid... | reverse complement strand
AGAGTCCTAAGTTAAGACGTAAAATTAATAATAGGCGGCAATGGACTAGCCTTCTAAGAGGGCTAGTCATTACACCCTTCTAGGGTGCAATCAAAACCACGTTCTAAGAACGTGGATTTTTACTTTCATTCCCAGTCCTAAAAAAATAATTAGCTAAATGAGCAGAAGCTTATAAATGATCGAGGTAAACCATGACAACAACTCTCAAAATATCTCTCGGCTCAAGCAGTGACAAAGGAATTAAAGAGAGAAATGAAGATTTCCTAGGTGCTTTAATGCCTGAAGGGGCGCAATTAACACACAAGGGTATTGCTATCGCAATTGCGGATGGCATGAGTGGCAGTGATGCAGGCCATGAGGCTAGTCATTGTTGTGTTGCTAGCTTTTTAAGTGATTATTACAGTACGCCTGATTCGTGGTCAGTTAAGAAAGCAGGGCAAAAAATCTTATCTGCGACTAATTCTTGGCTTTATAGTCAAGGGCAGCAACGCTATGAATCAGCTAAAGGTATGGTGAGTACCTTAAGTATTGTAGTGCTTAAATCAACGACTGCCCACTTGTTTCATATTGGTGACTCACGTATTTATCGTTTACGCGACGGTAATTTAGAGCAATTAACTCGAGACCATCGTGTTTGGGTTTCAGATGAAAAGAATTATTTGAACCGTGCTATGGGGATAGAGCCAAGGTTAGAAGTTGACTATAAGGCCATTCCTTTAGAAAAAGGTGATATATTTTTTATGAGCACTGATGGTGTGCATGACTTTATTGCCGAAAAAACACTGAAAGCATTTTTACAGTCAAATGATAGCTTAGAGTCTATCGCTCAGCAAATCGTACAGCAAGCGAGTGATAATAACAGTGATGATAACCTTAGTTGTCAGCTTTTTAGAATTGATGATATTCCACTAGCAAAAGAAGATGAGGTGTTACGTCAATATGATAACTTGCCTTTTCCGCCGCCGTTAGAAGTCGGTATGGTATTAGATGGTTATAAGATTGAAGCTGAATTACATGCAAGTACCCGTACGCAAATTTATCAGGCATTTGATACCAAAACCAAGACGAAGGTAATTTTAAAGACACCTTCTGTTTTATATGAAGATGACACTCACTATATAGAGCATTTTTTGCATGAAGAATGGGCCGGAAAGCGAATCAAAGATAAAAATGTACTTCAGGTCTTTGGTTCGGACCGAGCAAAAAGTTGTATCTACTATGCGACTGAATTTATTGAAGGTGAAACCTTAAGAGAATGGATGGATAGCCATCCCAAACCTTATATACGAGAAGTTAGGCTTATTATTGAACAGATTGCCAAAGGTTTACGTGCTTTTCATCGTATGGAAATGCTGCACCAGGATTTAAAACCTGAAAATATTATGATTGATAAGTCTGGTACGGTAAAAATCATTGATTTTGGATCGGTAAAAATTGCTGGTATTTCTGAAATAACACCTTTGGATCAGCAGGAAGATAATGTCTTAGGGACGCTTAATTACACGGCCCCTGAATATCACTTAGGGCAACGTGGTACCGTTAAATCAGATTTATTTTCTTTGGGTGTGATTACTTACGAAATGATTAATCGTGCTTTGCCTTTCGGAGGCGATATACCAGAGAAGCCCAATAAAATTAACCTATCTAAGTTGGTGTACGTGCCAAGCTTTCAGAAAAATGCCATGGTGCCAGCATGGATTGATGGTGCGCTAAAAAAAGCCACATCAATTTCTCCGCAAGGGCGCTATGATGAGTTATCTGAATTTTTATATGACTTGAATAACCCTAATGCTAGTTTTTTAAGCGAAGCAGATAATATCCCGTTGATGGAGCGTAACCCTCTGGTGTTTTGGAAAGGCTTAAGTGGGCTGTTGTTGTTAGTAAATACGGTACTTTTATATTTGCTTTTCGCACGTTGAGTGAGCGCTGTAATAGTACTTATATTTATTTTTACCTCTTTAACAAAAGAGGTTGCTAGTAATAAAGAAGGCGGGTAACTGTCGTTATGGGGAGGGATTTTTCTCGGGTTATAAAAAATCCCTTTTTCTTAAAGGGGGATAAAGTATTTGTAATAGAACTATTTAGGGATATTTAATAATATTCCAGAGTACTACCAGTGTTCAGCCTCAGTGTGTAATGCTTGGCTGTATGTCGAATCGTTTTTTGCTGTATGAGTTGAAAAATCTATTGTTCGATGTATCAGGTGTTTGAATATCTTGGTATTGATTTTATTTATTGGGCAATGGAAAATGGTCAAGTTATCGTCTATAAATAAAGGGAAAACATTGATTAGGATTTATTTGTTAGCTATTGTAATTGCTGCTTTTTTCTGGATTAGAGCCGGGTTAAAAAAAGAGTTCCATGAGCGTAAGCGGTATATGCAGAAAAGTGCCTTGATAGGCCTTTTGTTATGCTTCATTGTTTTGGCGCTTAATGGGCGTTTAAGTTGGATTTTGGCAGTGTTAAGTGTTTCCATTGCATTTGTATTGCGTTTTATACCCATTATTTTGCGCTACGCACCTCAATTGCAGCGTTTATGGGCTTTGTGGCGCAATAACCAAAGGGAAACAGGAAGGCCAGTTAATAAAGAGGAAATAACGGTTAAGGAGGCTTATAAAATCTTAGGTATTGGTGTAACAGCAACAAGGCAAGAGATTATTGATGCGCATCGGAAATTGATTTTAAAAAATCACCCTGACCGTGGTGGATCTAGCTATCTTGCTGCGCAAATTAATCAAGCAAAAGATATTTTGTTAAAGAAATAGACAGGCGATGCTGCTTTGTAATGTTCTTTTTAGAGGAAAGGTACTTGGCTATCAATCCTTTGTGTGTCTCTTAAATCGGTGGTTGCTTTTGTCTTTTTTAAGTTTTCTTGTGAGTGGTTGTGCAGGATTTCAACCTCAAGCGCCTATTCAGCCGAAAAAGCGTGATTTGACGAGTAGTTCATATTATAAGGTCAAAAAAGGTGATACTTTATATTCCGTTGGTTTTAGGTCGGGGCATGGCTATAAGCGGCTTGCGGTATGGAATCATATTTATTCGCCTTATAAGCTTTATATCGGGCAGAAATTAAAGTTATTTAAGTCTATGCCGACTAAAGAGGTATTGAAGAAAAATACTAGTATTTCAAAGGGTAATAAAAAGGTGTTAAGGTTACACTGGCAGTGGCCAGTGACCGGAAAAATAGTGCGAAATTTTTATTCTACAGGAAGTAAGGGAATTGATATTTCTGGACGTATTGGGCAGAAAATTAAAGCGGCTGAGTCGGGGGTTGTAGCCTATAGTAGTAGTGGTTTACTTGGTTATGGAAAGCTTCTTATTATAAAGCACAATTATTTGTATTTGAGTGCTTATGCTCATAATCGTCGCTTATTAGTCAAAGAAGGGCAAAAAATTAAGAAAGGACAATTGATAGCTGAAATGGGGGTGGGTGTGAATGGTAAGCCCGCATTGCACTTTGAAATCAGGAGGAACGGAAAGCCCGTTAATCCCGTAATATATTTATCTAAATAAACTTTATTATAAGTACTTAAACTTTCTAGGGTTTGGTGCTTTTTTACCGTGAATGACAAGAAGTAGGAGTTAATAGTGAAGGAAGACTTAATGAGTACTGAAGAAAATAAGACGTTTATTGTTGAGGAAGGTGACAGTTTAGATTTGGAGGTAGCTCATGAGTTACTGGATGTTTCAACATCAATGACTGGCAGCAAGAATGACCAATCTTTTGATGCGACTCAATTTTACTTTAAAGAGTTAAGTCGCTCGCAGCTTTTAACGGCTGACCAAGAAAAGTCGTATGGTAAGCGGTCTTTATTGGGTGATCAGCATGCTCGGCAGGTAATGATCGAAAGTAATTTACGCTTAGTGGTGAAAATAGCGCGTCGCTATTTAAACCGTGGCTTGCCTTTACTTGATTTAATTGAAGAGGGCAACCTTGGCTTGATTCGAGCGGTGGAGAAGTTTAATCCTGAGTTAGGTTTTCGTTTTTCTACTTATGCAACATGGTGGATACGACAAACTATTGAGCGAGCGATTATGAGTCAAACACGAACCATACGACTGCCTGTTCATGTTGTTAAAGAAATGAATGTTTATTTGAAAGCTCAGCGGCATTTAGCTCATGCATTGGAAACTGAACCTAAAGCGGAAGATATTGCGCAATTTCTGGAAAAGCCAATTGAAGTTGTCCAGAAAATGCTGAAATTAAATGAGCGGGTAACATCGGTTGATGCTCCTGCTGCTTATGACTCAGAGAAAACCTTTGTTGATTCTATTTCAGATGAAAATTCTAGTCCTCTATTAGATCAAATACACGAACAAGAAGTTAAGGTAAGCATCAATACTTGGTTAGCAAAGATATCTAAAAAGCAGGCTGAAGTGATTTGTCGGCGTTATGGTTTATGTGGCTATGAGAGCTCAACACTTGAAGTCGTTGCTACTGAGTTAGGAGTGACGCGTGAGCGCGTGCGCCAAATACAAATGGATGGTTTAAAGCGACTTAAAGAAATAATAGAAGTTGATGGTTATACGCTAGAGTCAATTTTGCAGTAAGGAATTGAAAGTAAGCATTATTAAGCCTTAGTAGGTAGGCATCACGGATGCCCTAAAGTTTAAGGTTTATAAAATATGCTCGTCTTAAGAGTTAAATTTAGCTGCTTTTTCCTGGTTCGCACCTTGAATTTAATTGAGAGAAACAATGAGCTGTAGTTTATATTTTATTATGGGTACTTATGCTAATAGATTAATATTAAATGTTTTAAGTAGTCCTATTAGCTTAATGAGAGGGAGCCCAATAAGTGCATTTGGATCGTCACTTTCAATGCGCTTAAATAGAGCGATACCTAAACCTTCTGATTTAAAACTGCCTGCACAGTTATAGGGCTGTTCTAAAAGTACGTAATTTTTTATTTCATGAGTGCATAGCTTTTTAAAATATACCGAGCATATATCAATATCAATCTTATAACTCATCGTAGTTGTGTCTAATACGCAAATACCAGTGTAAAATTTTATACGTTTACCGGAAGACTTTTGCAATTGTCTGATTGCATTCTCTTGGTTGCCGGGTTTGTGTAGTTGTATATTACCCCGCATAGCAACTTGGTCGGCGGCAATAATAATATGTTTTGGGTATATGCTAGCGAGAGCATGGGCTTTTTGTTTGGCTAAACGTAATGCTTGCTCTTTTGCTGTTTCATTTGCTTCGGCGGTTTCATCAATATTTGGGCTAGCGCAGATAAAGTTTAAGTGTAATTTTTTCAGTAGTGCTTTTCGGTACTCAGAGCTAGAAGCTAAAACTAACTGATAGTTTTTCATTAGAATTCAATTGACAGAGGATGATAAAAGCCTATATTATTACATGGATATGTTAGATCAATTACCTGAAATTATAGATCCTGTTGTCTTTGCGGAACGGAATAGCCATATAGTAGGCCATATTGGCTTGCAGAGGATGGCGCGCTTGTCTGATTTTATTTTTGATAAAGAGGGTGAGTTAAATGTCGACTTGCAATTTTATAAAGAAGGTAAAGTTCCAATTATTGAAGGGCGTATTGAAGGGCATATAACTTTGACGTGCCAGAGTTGTTTGAAATTTTTGCCATGGACTGTAGATAAATCTGTAAAGATTGGTATGGTGCAAACAATTGAACAGGCTGATCGTTTAGAGGAAGGGCTTGAACCAATGATTGTTTCAAGTCAAAAAATGTCACTCTCTACAATTATTGAGGATGAGGTAATTATTGCTTTACCTGACTATCCAAGACATGAAAGTAGTTGTATTCAATATTCATCAACTAAGCCACTCGCTGAAGAGCCCGAAGAAATAAAAAAAGAATCTGACAACCCTTTTTCTGTTTTAGCTAAATTAAAAATTACTGGAGACCAATAATGGCCGTACAAAAAAGCAAAGTAACCCGTTCAAGACGTGGACAACGTCGTTCACATGATTCATTGACAGCACAAACATTGTCACAGGATCCAACAACAGGCGAAACACATCTACGTCATCATGTTACGCCGGACGGTTTTTTTAAAGGTCGTCAAATTGTTGCGCAAGATGAAGACTAAAATTTAAATTTTTGCACAGAAGTTGTGCAATATGAATTTTGAAAGCCGGACTTTATGTCCGGCTTTTTTATAATAACGACTGGAGTTTTCGTACACGTGAGTTTAATAATTTCAATTGATGCAATGGGGGGGGATCACGGTACTGATACTACTATCCCTGCATCGTTAGAGTGTTTGCGTAGTAATCCTGAATTGCAGTTGATTTTGGTGGGTGATGAGCAGGTTTTACAGTCAATTCTCTCACAGGCCTTGCTTGATTTTAAAGGGCGCTTATCTATTCAGCATGCATCGCAATGTGTAGCAATGGATGAATCTCCAGCAAAGGCGTTAAAAAACAAAAAAGATTCGTCTATGCGTGTGGCAATTAACTTGGTGCGTGATGGCCAGGCGGATGCGTGTGTAAGTGCAGGGAATACCGGTGCATTAATGGCGACTGCTCGATTTGTTTTGAAAATGATTCCTGGTGTTGATAGACCTGCGATTATGTCTTCTATGCCTTCTATTTTTGGTCATACCCATGTTTTAGATTTAGGTGCTAATGTAGATAGCTCTGCTGAAAATCTATTTCAATTTGCTGTTATGGGAGCTGAGGTGGTTAAGGCGCTCGAAAATATTCCTAATCCTAAAGTTGGTTTGTTAAATATTGGTGAGGAAGAAACGAAAGGTAACGAACAGGTAAAGTCAGCTGCTAAATTACTGGAAAATTCATCATTAAATTATATTGGTTATGTCGAAGGCAATTCGCTTAATGCGGGTGATGAGAGGGTTGATTTAATTGTTTGTGATGGCTTTGTCGGTAATATAGCTCTTAAATCAATTGAAGGTGCGGCAAAAATGATTACTTCTGTCTTGAAGGAGTCGTTTGGTAAGAATTTGTTTACAAAATTTGCTGCACTACTTTCTTATTCTGTGCTGAAAGCAATTAAAAACCGTATTGATCCTAGGCTGCATAATGGGGCTAGTTTTTTAGGCCTGAAGGGCTTAGTCATTAAAAGTCATGGTGGGGCTGATTCTGTGGCTTTCCAAACGGCAATTCATGTGGCTGAAGTTGAAGTTGAAAAGAATGTTATTCAAAAAATCAGCGAGCAAGTTGAAAAATCTTTAAGTAGGAGAGAGGACGCATGACAACTTATGCAAAAGTAATAGGCACTGGCGGCTATCTACCTGCTGAAATAAAATCTAATGAAGATATTTCCAAACTTGTGGATACTTCCGATAGTTGGATTTTTGAACGCACTGGAATTAAAAATCGGCGCATTGCTGCAGCAGATGAAACCACGTCTAGCATGGCTGAAATTGCTGCTAGGCAGGCTATTGAAATGGCGGATATTGCGCCTAATGAAATTGACTTGATTGTTGTTGCTACAGGTACACCGGAAAATGTTTATCCTGGCGCTGCCTGTATGCTACAACATCGTTTGGGCATTAAAAATGGTGTGGCTTTTGATATACAGGCTGCTTGTTCTGGGTCTGTTTTTGGTTTAGATATTGCTAATCAATATATTAAGTCGGGCGCAGCGAAGACTGTATTAATCGTAGGTACTGAAATTAATTCACGTATTACTGACTGGACGGATCGTGGTACTTGTATCTTATTTGGTGATGGTGCGGGTGCAATTTTATTGCAAGCCTCAGAAGAGGCGGGGGTTTTGTCAACCCATATTCATTCTGATGGACGTTTTGAAGATTTATTAAGTTGCCCTAATCCACAGGCACAAGGAAACCCAGACACTACTGGCTATATTTCTATGAAGGGAAATGAGGTATTTAAGGTGGCAGTGAATACTTTGGGGCGTATTGTCGATGAGACTTTGGCTGCCAATAATATGCAAAAAACAGATGTAGATTGGTTAGTTCCTCATCAGGCTAATATACGCATTATTGCAGGAACGGCAAAGAAGTTAAAAATGTCTATGGACCAGGTTGTCGTTACCTTAGAAGAGCAGGGGAATACCTCTTCTGCATCTGTATTGTTGGCGTTTAATGAGGCGGTTCGAGATGGACGTATTCAGCGTGGCCATATCGTATTATTAGAGGCATTTGGTGCAGGCTTTACGTGGGGTTCTGCACTCATTAAGTATTAAAAGGTTTTTTATGAGTGAACAAAATAAACAGTTAGCTTTTGTTTTTCCAGGTCAAGGTTCGCAATCGGTCGCTATGTTAGCTGAAATGACAGAAGCTTATCCGGAAGTTAAAGCAACTTTTGCACAAGCATCAGAAGTTTTAGGTTTTGATTTATGGCGATTGGTTAATGAAGGTCCAGCAGAAGAGTTAAATCAGACTCATAATACGCAACCAGCTATGTTGGCTGCCGGTGTCGCACTTTGGCGCGTCTGGTGCACACAGTCTGAGGTAAGGCCTGCTTATATGGCTGGGCATAGCTTAGGCGAATATACTGCTTTGGTATGCTCGGGGGTGCTGGGCTTTGCAGATGCGATTAATTTAGTTGCTGCTAGAGGTCGTTTTATGCAAGAAGCGGTTCCTGAAGGTGTCGGGGCAATGGCGGCTATTCTAGGTTTAGCAGATGAACAAGTGATTCAGGTTTGTGCAGATGCTGCGCAAGGTGAGGTTTGTTCGGCAGTGAATTTTAATTCTCCGGGTCAGGTAGTGATTGCGGGGAATAGTGCGGCTATAGATCGTGCGATGCCTGCGGCAAAAGAATTGGGTGCTAAGCGCGCGTTGAAATTACCGGTTAGTGTACCGTCGCATTGTGTATTAATGCGTCCTGCAGCTGAGCAGTTGTATGTAAAAATGCAAGCGATAGAGTTCTCCGAACCTGATGTCACTTTATTACATAATGTCGATGTTAATGTGCATAAAGTTGCTGAGGAAGTCCGTCAGGCCTTGCAAGAGCAGCTATTTGAGCCTGTTCGTTGGGTTGATACGATTAATGCAATGACTGAGCAAGGTGTAACTACTTTTGTAGAAATGGGTCCTGGTAAGGTCTTAATGGGATTAAATAAACGTATTGTGAAAGCGGCGAATCATTTCACCGTTAACAATCCAAATACTTTAACTGAATTATTGGAGCATTTTGCTAATGACTAAAAAAATAGCCTTAGTAACGGGTGCGAGTCGTGGTATCGGTCGTGCGATTGCAGAAAAATTAATAACGGATGGATTTTTTGTTATTGGTACGGCAACTTCGGATGGTGGTGCAGATGCTATCTCTGCGTATTTGTCTGATAACGGCACCGGCATGAAATTAAATGTCGCTGATGCGGATTCTATTGCTGAGGTAATGAAAGTGATTACTGATCAGTATGGTACGCCAGCAGTATTGGTGAATAATGCGGGCATTACGCGCGATAATTTATTAATGCGCATGAAAGAGGATGAGTGGGATGATATTATCAATACCAATCTAACCTCTGTTTTTAGAATGAGTAAGGCGGTATTACGTGGCATGATGAAAGCTAAAACAGGGCGTATTATTAATATTGGCTCTGTTGTTGGGTCAACGGGAAATGCTGGGCAAACCAATTACGCTACTGCAAAAGCAGGCTTAATTGGCTTTACTAAATCAATGGCTAAAGAGGTTGGTTCGCGCGGTATTACTGTCAATACTGTTTCCCCTGGTTTTATTGATACTGATATGACTCGCGAACTGTCAGATGAGCTTAAGCAGGGCTTACTAACGGGTATTCCTTTGGCGCGTTTAGGGGATGCTAAAGAAATCGCTTATGCAGTCGCATTTTTGGCCTCTGAAGGGGCTTCTTATATTACCGGTGAAACACTTCACGTTAACGGTGGTATGTTTATGGCTTAAAATTATGTCATTTTCATAATTTTAAAGTATAATTGCCCCGCTTATAGAATTAACTATAAGTGAAACCAGATTAATAATAATTTAGTGATGTTGCGTAGTTTAAATCGGCATCCATTAAGGAAAAAATAATATGAGTAACATTGAAGAACGCGTAAAAAAGATTGTTGCTGAGCAATTGGGTGTAAAAGAAGATATTTCTAATGATGCATCATTTGTTGATGATTTAGGTGCAGACTCACTTGATACAGTAGAATTGGTAATGGCTTTAGAAGAAGAATTCGAATGTGAAATTCCTGATGATGATGCTGAGAAAATTACTACAGTTCAACAAGCAGTTGATTACGTGAACGCTAACGGCTAATTTCTTAGTTGTTATTACTTAATGGGTAATCATTCATTGCCCATTAATATCTATCCTCTTTCTTTTCTACTTCATTTCAGGTATTTCCATTGAGTAAACGTCGCGTGGTTATTACGGGTTTAGGTGCAATTACACCTCTTGCTAACACAGTCTCTGAAACATGGGATGGTATTATTAATGGCAAAAGTGGTATCAGTCAAATTGATTCTTTTGATATTTCTGGGCATGCGACTACTTTTGGTGGTGTGATTAGAAATTTTGATATTAGTCAGTATATTCCTGCAAAAGATGCTAAACGTATGGATGGTTTTATTCATTATGGGATTGCAGCAGGAAGTCAGGCAATTGAAGATTCAGGGATAGAAGTTACAGAAGAAAACGCAGAAAGAATTGGTGTTGCTATCGGTTCAGGTATTGGTGGAATTACTGGCATAGAAGAATGCCGTATGACCTTTGAAAAAGGTGGTGCACGTCGGATTTCACCTTTCTTTGTACCCGGCAATATCATTAATATGATTTCCGGTAACCTTTCCATTAAGTATGGATTAAAGGGACCTAATTTTGCGATTGTAACCGCATGTTCAACAGGTACGCACTGTATCGGTGATGCGGCACGTAAAATCCAATATGGTGATGCAGATGTCATGGTTGCTGGTGGTGCGGAACGCTGTACAAGTTCAGCAACAGCAATGGGTGGTTTTGCTTCAGCAAAAGCTTTATCGCGTCGTAACGATGATCCGCAAGCAGCGAGTCGTCCGTGGGATGTTGATCGTGATGGCTTTGTATTAAGTGATGGTGCAGGTGTCGTTGTGCTTGAGGAGCTAGAGCATGCTAAAGCACGAGGCGCAAAGATTTATGCTGAAGTTATTGGCTATGGTATGAGTGGCGATGCTTATCATATGACGACACCTTCCCCTGGTGGTGAAGGGGCGGCGCGTTGCATGAAAAACGCTATGCGTGATGCAGGTTTAAATGCCACAGATATTGATTATATCAATGCGCACGGTACATCTACTCCAGCAGGTGATATAGGTGAAACACAAGCGATGAAAGCGGCGTTAGGCGATCATGCTTATAAAATTGCAGTTAGCTCAACCAAGTCCATGATCGGGCATTTGTTGGGTGCTGCGGGTGGTATTGAAGCAGTGTTGAGTGCTTTAACGATTAAAAACCAAATTGTCCCACCTACAATTAACCTTGAAAACCCAGACCCTGAGTGTGACTTAGATTATGTGCCCAATACGGCACGTGAAATGCAGATTGATATCGCTATGTCTAACTCTTTTGGTTTTGGTGGGACTAATGGAACTTTAGTTTTTAAACGCTACGAATAAGTGCGGTTTAGGTTTGCTAATGATATTAATCAATGGCGAACAGCGAGACACGCTAGAAATAACAGATCGTGGCTTGCATTACGGCGATGGCCTGTTTGAAACGCTAGAAATTATTCAAGGTCAGCCTGTTTTTTTAACTCAGCATTTAGCAAGATTAAAAACAGGCTGCCAAGTTTTACAAATCCCTTATCCAAAAGAAGCTCTTCTGCTGGATGAAATCCATCAAGTTAGTCATTCAGTTAATCATGGTGTCCTTAAATTAATGCTTACGCGAGGCTCGGGTGGGCGCGGATACAGGCAACCTGAAACTATACAGGCAACTCGTCTGCTTGCTTTATATCCATTCCCAGATTATCCAGCTCACTATAAAAGTGAAGGCATTAATGCCCGTTTTTGTAGGTCTCGCTTAGGACTTAACACGATGCTAGCCGGAATTAAACATAATAATCGTTTAGAGCAAGTGCTTGCTCGTGCCGAATGGCAGGATGAATTTCAAGAAGGCTTGATGCTGAATTTAAATGAGCAAGTGATTGAAGGCACGATGACTAACTTATTTGTGATCAAAGAGGGTGTATTGTATACGCCTGATATTATTTTATCGGGCATAAAGGGCGTGCTACGAGGGATAATTTTAGAGCTTGCTAAGATAAATGATATTCCCTTTAAAGTGACCTCATTAACTCAAGAATTTGTTTTATTCGCTGATGAATTATTTGTTACAAATTCCGTGATTGGTATTTGGCCAATTAAGTCGGTAGCTGGTACAGTATACTCGCTAGGCCCTTGGACAAAAAAAATAAGCTATTATTTAACTGAATATAAAAAAAGTGAACTAGGTGTGACATGTTAGTACGTGTTGCTGCGGCATTTTTTATTATTTTAATAGGGATTTTTGCTTGGGCTTTGATGAATTACCAAGCATTTGTCACGACACCTATCATCACTGAAGAGGCTAAGGTCGTTGAGGTTAAAAAAGGCAGTTCCTTTGCGCTTATTATTCGAGAACTTGGCTACCAGAAGCGTTCACTGAATGGGCTTTGGTTTAGGTTGTTAGCAGAACAACAAGGCTTAATAAATCAGCTAAAAGCAGGGGAATATGAATTACCTACTGGCTTATTGCCTAAAGATTTTTTAGCTCTGTTAAGCTTAGGTAAAACACGGCAACATGAAATTACTTTTCCTGAAGGCTGGAGTTTTAGAGAAATACGCCAAGCAATTGCAGCAAATAAAAATTTCACGCATACAATAGTTGAGTTAAGTGATTTACAAATTTTGCAAAAATTAGGCAGCAACTATACTCACCCTGAAGGTTTGTTTTTTCCTGATACTTACCGATTTGAAAAGCATACCACTGATTTGGCTATTTTAAAGTTAGCCTATAATAAAATGCAGAATAGATTAGCAGTATTATGGGAACAACGAGCGGCTAACTTGCCTATTAAGTCAGCTTATGAAGCACTAATATTGGCTTCGATTGTTGAGAAAGAAACTGGTGTTGTAGCTGAACAGCCTATTATCGCAGGTGTTTTTATGCGTAGGTTGCGCAAGGGAATGCGTTTACAAACTGACCCCACTGTTATTTATGGTATGGGTGAAAGCTATCAGGGGAATATTCGTAAAAAGGATCTAAGTACTTTAACACCTTATAATACTTACCGAATTAATGGCTTACCACCAACACCGATTGCTATGCCGGGTGAGTATGCGCTGTATTCAGTGCTACATCCTACGGATAATGGTAGTTTATATTTTGTTGCTAAAGGTGATGGTAGTCATATTTTTTCGGCCACTTTGGCCCAGCATAATAAAGCGGTGAATGATTTCCAAAGGAAGCAGAAATAATGTTGGGGAAGTTTATTAGTCTTGAGGGAGGAGAGGGCGTTGGTAAAACAACTAATATCGCTTATATTCAGTCTTTGTTGGAAGAACATGATATTTCGGTAATGCTGACGCGCGAGCCAGGAGGGACTCCCTTGGCGGAGGCACTGCGCCAATTATTACTGGATAAAAATCAAGAGGAAATCACTGAGCAAGCTGAATTATTAATGATGTTTGCTGCGCGTGCACAGCATATAAAACATGTTATTAAGCCTGCTTTAAAGCAAGGGACTTGGGTTTTGTGTGATCGTTTTACTGATGCGACTTATGCTTATCAAGGTGGCGGTCGCGCTATGGATATTCTTGCCATTAATTGGTTGGAAAATTTTGTCCAAGGTGAGTTGCGGCCTGATTTAACTTTATTATTAGATGCACCTGTGCAAGTAGGTATGAATAGAGCTGCTCAGCGGGGCAAATTAGACCGGTTTGAATTAGAAAAAATAACATTTTTTGAAAAAGTCAGAGCAGCTTATTTAGCTATAGCTGAGCAGCAACCTGCCCGCATTAAAGTCATTGATGCTGCCCAAAATTTAGAGCATGTGCAAGCTAAAATTTATCAGTTGATTACTCAATTTCTTCATGACTAACGAGCTTTACCCTTGGCATAATTTGTGCTGGCAGCATTTATCGGCTTATGTGGAGCAAGAGAGGGTTCCGCAAGCTTTATTAATTAATGGCATTGCAGGATTAGGGAAGCGTCAGCTAGCACTGCACTTTGCGCAATATTTAATGTGTTCAAATAAGCAAACTCAAGATTTTTGTGGTCACTGTGAAAGTTGTCAGTTATTTGTTGCCAATACACACCCCGATTTTACTTGGGTTCAGCCGGAAGAAGCAGGTAAAGTAATTGGTATTGATTTAATTAGAAGTTTAATTATTAAATTAAGGCTAAAGCCGCAGTATAGTGGGTTTCGTGTGGTTTTAATTAGCCCCGCTGAAAACATGAATAACAATTCTGCTAATGCTTTTCTTAAGTGTTTGGAAGAGCCGCCTGAGCGAACTATGTTTATTTTGCTGGCAGAGAAAATACAAATACTGCCTGCGACCATTATTAGTCGTTGTCAGAAATTATTGCTGATGCCACCAAGGCTTGAAGAGCTTAATATGTGGTTGCAAAAGCAAGGAGTTGCTGAGCAGCAGCAAGAGTTATTGTTAAATTTAGCGGGAGGAGCACCATTACTCGCTTTAGATTATGCACAAAGTAATATGCTTGAGCAGCGACAAAACTGCTTTTCTGACTGGCAAAAAATCCCTTTAGCCAACGCTTGCCCTATAGAATTGGCTGAAAAATGGCACAAACTCCCTACTAGCCAAATTTTGCCTTGGTTGATTAGCTGGACGGAAGATATTATTAAGTGTCATTTTAATATAGAAAACTCAATGTTGTGCAATGCCGACCTAGAAAAATACTTGAATGTTTTGTCGAAGCGGTTAGACTTAAAGCGTTTATATGAATTTCATCGTTTATTATTAACTAATATGCAAAGAATTCCAACACAACTGAATAAACAGCTTCTTTTTGAAGAAATTTTGATTACCTGGGCTCTAACAGCGATAAAAAAATAATTATGGCCGAACCATCAGCAGCACGACAAGGAATTTTATCCTTATCTATTAAAGAAAAAAATGCACTTTATGCAGCTTATATGCCTTTTGTTGCCAATGGCGGGTTATTTATTCCGACCAATCGTAGTTATACAATGGGGCAAGAAGTATTTATGCTGCTTAATTTAATGGAGGAAACTGAGCGTCTGCCTATTGCAGGTAAAGTAATCTGGATCACCCCTGTGGGTGCTGAAGGTTACAGAACAGCAGGAATAGGCGTGCAATTTAGCGATCAAGATGGTGGTCAAGCTAGAAATAAAATTGAAACTTATTTGGCTGGGACGTCTGAGTCAGGTCGTTCTACACATACTATTTAGCTATAAACTATTCGATTTGAACGCCTTGGTTCTTTTTGACAGGCGCGCCATCCTACCTCATGAAATACTTGGGGCTCCTGTCGCCTGTTGAAAACCATCACTTCGCTATCGCTCCGTTTCCCTGATTTTCAGCGGATACTGACAGCTTCTAATACTTGCTTCCTCACTCCTGCATATTTTACTTTGTGACTCTACGAGGCAAAATATACATGCAGGATTCATTTTTTAAAGCATAATACCTTCAAGCCTTTATCCTCTGCTTCAACATAAACCGTTGGCGGCTTAATTTCTTCAATATATTGGTAAGAGGGGGCTAGCTCAGTCATATGTTTGAGTAAGAAATCCTGTTTTAATTCTGTTGCGTTTAAACACAACATCAGAGTCGCATTCGTCGCCATAAATTGATCAAGACGGCGTAATATTTTTGGATAATCACGCGCAATGTCCACACTGCCTTTTTGTAATGTCGGTGGATCACAAATCAATAAATCGAAAGGGCCACGCTTTTTAAAGCGGCTAAAGGACTTAAAAATATCCAGCTTTTCAAAACGTACCTGTGTTAATGACTGCTGATTTAGGCGGTGATTTTCTCTCCCCACATTCAGCGCAGCGCTACTCATATCAACATTCAATACTGATTGAGCATGGCCTGCAATTGCCGCTACAGAAAAGCCACAGGTATATGCAAATAAATTAAGTATGCGTTTATCTTGGGCATGCTTTTGAACCCAACGACGGCCATTTCTCATATCCAGAAATAAGCCAGTGTTACGCGATTTACCTAAAGAGAGCTTAAATTGTAAATTATTTTCCGTGATAGCCAGTTGAGTAATTGTTTGACCACGAACAATATCAATTGGCCCTGATAATTTATGTCGGTGTTGAACTTGGACACTTTTACAACTAGGTAGTTGAGTTAGCAGATAGTCAGCCAGCGCTGCAATACCAGCATCCGGCTCAGGGATAAAGAGAGTAATTAAAGCAACTGGTGGTAGCCAGTCTATAGTAACGTGGTGTAAGCCATCATACGCATGTCCACGACCATGAAATAAGCGTTGCGCTTGTAATAATTCTTGCGGGTTGGTTGGGATATATAGGTGTGAGGTAAGTTGTAATAAATCAGACACGCAGTTACTCTCTAAATTAGCAGCTGATTAGTATATATTAGATTTAACTAACGCATAAATAAGTTAGATATAAGAAAAATATCAAAATAGCTTTGATGTGATAGAAAATATAAATTTAACTTATTACATGTCCCACTTAAGTAGCGAACATCATTGAGTGATTAACAAAGCTCTGAGCATTACCTTTACTAATGCATTTCAATCCTTCAGCATAAGCTTGATATAACGTATCAACGGTTCGTGGTCTTTTTTTACGTAAGTACTGTTTAATTTTATTCCATGCCAATTCAATTGAGTTAAGGTCAGGCGAGTAAGGCGGTAGATAAATAGTAAGCGACTAATAAAGCACGTACTTGCCCTTTTAACTTACAGGTGCTTTTTTGATATCTACATTCCACGGCAATAATGCCTCAACTTTATCTACCGTATCCGCATAAGGCAAGGCGGTCAGTAT
>Ga0256840_1002318_pt1 | contig 16916 bp, 10 predicted proteins | sample 355202metaG_FD_185969 | JGI IMG/M metagenome (GOLD analysis project Ga0256840, IMG submission 185969) | Hydrothermal vent microbial communities from Mid Atlantic Ridge, Atlantic Ocean - 355-202 | ecosystem: Environmental > Aquatic > Marine > Hydrothermal vents | place: Atlantic Ocean: Mid... | reverse complement strand
AAAATAATATTCCAACTATTAATATTAAGAACAGTTGCATATCCACTCCTATTATTGAACCAGCAGAGAGAATCTCTGCTGGTATTTTACTAACCTACCTTAGGAATCAGGGTTTAATTAATCCCGAAACTTTATGCCATCTCCCTATGGGTAGGATGGGCAAAACGATAATGTGCCCATCAATTTTAGCATGTTGCTATTGATGGGCACGTCGTACCTACTTTGGATGATTAAGGTGTTAGTTAATTTTGATTTCTTAATCTTGAGTAGGCATATCTTGTACCTTTAAGATGTATGGTTCGCCCAATGGCATTTTGTCATGTGGTTTTTTAAAGTAATAAACTTTACCGTATGTTTCATTAACAGCGGGTAGAATTTTAGCGGCTTCTGCTGCTGTTAAATCTGGAAATGTTGCATGTGCACGTGGAATTTCTTCCGCATGGTAATGCCAGTAGTCTTTTTCTTCTTCAGGTAAGTTATTAAATTGTGCCGTTGTAATAATATATTCAAATCCCATAGGCTTATCTTGATCTTTCATACCTGTATGAAACATTAAGCAAATTAAAGTCCCATCATCATAAGCTTTACAGTGGTGATGAACGATTGTTTGTAAGTCTGGATCGTGTATATGGTTAGTTTCTGGCTTTAAATGTCTTATTGCTTGAATATGTAAGTCATTAAAACCTAGATGGTTATCGTATTCTTTTTGGCGTGGGTTTAACGTTTCGTTATAAACCTTAGCTCCTTCAGTAAGCATACTTACTTTATCGCCACCTGTTGTTGTACAACCAACAGTTATCGACATGAGTGCTGTAACAAGAAAAATTTTAAATTTCATTTTATCCCCTCGTGGATTGATATTTAATAAAGTGATACAAAGTGCAAATCTATTTAAGTAATTCACAATATAAGTATATTCTAATTTAGATACCAAGTAAAGCACTAGGTTATTTTTAATTGTTATCAAACCTTTTAAAAGGGTAAGGAACGAGTCCGGAGTGTCTATTCAGCAGCTTTAGGGAACGTCCTCCCTCGGCACACCGCTTCGCTGCTCCTGCATTATTCTACCTGCGGGCCTCCTGAGTCGGCGCGAAGGTAATTGAAAGTTTCAGAGAAAAAGAGCATTATTTTAATCGCGCCGAGGGCGGACGCTCCTACATCATCATTATCTATTCACTAGACGAATAGCTACCTCAGCAAGTGTTATGACAAAAACATGGCATCGCCATAGCTAAAAAAACGATATTGTTGTTTTATTGCATGTTGGTAGGCTTGCATCACTTGCTCATATCCAGAAAATGCAGAAATTAACATTAATAAGGTAGATTCGGGTAAGTGAAAGTTGGTCAACATGGCATCAACAGATTTAAACTGATAGCCAGGTGTTATAAATAAATTAGTTTCCCCAAATCCTGCCGTTATATCACCTTCCCTAGATGCTGATTCTAAAGCTCTAACAGCAGTAGTCCCTATTGCAATAACACGCCCGCCAGCTGCTCTTGTTTGCAATACCGCATCAACCGTTGCTTGTGAAACTGAATAGTATTCCTTGTGCATTATATGTTCTGATAAGTCTTCCACCTTAACGGGGCGAAAAGTTCCACTTCCAACATGCAGGGTAACAAAAGCTTTTTTTACCCCTTTTTCAGCAAGTTTATCAATGGTATTTTGATCAAAATGTAAACCAGCAGTTGGTGCGGCAACGGCTCCAGCTTCTTTTGCAAAAACAGTTTGATAGCGGGTTAAGTCCTCTTTATCATCGTCACGGGTAATATAAGGAGGCAATGGAATATGGCCAATTTGATCCAGTAAATCTAAGACATTATTTTGTTGATTGAATTCTAGACAAAATAGATCTTCTTCTCTTCCCGTTACTCGACAAGATAACCCATTATCCAGCTCTATAATACTGTCTATTTTTGGCGATTTACTTGCACGAACATGGGCTAGCGCGTGATGTTCATCTAAAACTCGCTCAATTAAAATTTCAACTTTACCCCCCGTTTGTTTTTTACCATATAGCCTAGCGGGTATTACTTTTGTATCATTTAAAACCAGCAAATCATTTTCATTTATTAAACTTATGAAATCAATAAATTGTCGATCATTTAACTCACCTGTTACTTTATTTACACATAACATTCGACTGGCAACACGATCTGGCAGTGGTTTTTGGGCAATTAAATGCTCAGGTAAATGATAGTTAAAATCACTCTTTCTCATAATTTGTTTAAAAATGCTTAAATAATAGGCTGTTCATGTTCCTTTAAAGATAAAAATAAATTTATGCTTGAGATACATTTGAACAATTTTTATAATTATAACATTTTCATTACGTTGGTTAACAAACTACCACTGAATGATAGTGGGTCAGTATAGGTGAAAATTCATCTCTAGATATTAGGTGAAAATAAAGAGCAGAAATAGAAGGGATTTTTAAGTGGTTTACACTACAGAATAAGACACTGTATATGATTGCTTGTTTTTATTGCTGGTAAAGTAAAGTATTTACAAAAAACAGATTCTATCTTTTTCAACACTTGTAGGAAAGGCTTTTTGAATTAGATAGAATCTGAGGTTTATTGCTTAGTTAGCTTGCTCAGTAAAAATTTGTGAAAACTCTACCGTGTCTAATTTATCATCTTTATTACTGTCTAAATTCTCCCATTTATCAGAAATTTGTTTAGAAGATGCAGCTTCACTTTTACTAATGAAGCCGTCTTTATCCGCATCAAGAATTTCCCATAAATTTGAATCATTCAATGGATCTGCTTCCGCAACCATTTCAGGAAAACCTGTCTGTTCACTTTTAATGGGATCTAAGACAGCACCAAATTCTATAGTTGCTGTTTCTGCTATTGCAGTGGTTGAAAGTAAAGCAATTGATAAGAGGGTTAATAAATTTTTCATAATAGTTCCTTAGATTAGTTAGCCAACCTGCAACAAATAACCCGCCTTGCTGGTTTTTTATTGCTAGTTGTCTTAGTATTTATGAATTTTTCTATTCACATCTAAACTAAGTGCAATCACCATGCCATTTATATTTTTTAGCTTCTAAAGGGCTATCCAAGTAGGTCTAAAGTAAAAAATGTGTTAACTGATGTCATCAAATTGTCATAAATTTACGACAACCCAATATAAAGCTGATTATTCATAATTTCAGACTTTGCAAAAACACCCGCATTATGCTTTAAAACACTTAACATTCAATAAGATAAATTAAATATACTTCCGTCGTGCAAGTACAACAAGTCAAATATTTCTGTTGTAAGAGGGGTGGAAAGAAATAACTCACCCGCCCTTTATCGATGGTTACATATACAAAGGCTTCTCAATTCTTTTAATAATACGGTTACCTTTTCAAGTTCAATTTCATCTCCCGAATGAACGAGGGCTAACAGTTTTTTATAGCGAATAATGGGGTTATTTGCATTAGATAGCCACTTATCCACTTTATCAGCCATAGCCTCCCCTTCTTCTTCTAAAGTAGCTAAAGATAAATGACTACAAACAGAATTAAACTCTTCTCTTGCAGAGCGCTTTGCTAATGACTCCCAAACAGTTTTATCCGGCAAACAACTTATTTTGTCACGCAACCATAACAAGTCTAGTTCACGCATTAAAGAAAAGAATACTTGAGAACAATCATACAAAGGACAGTTGGTTTTGTTATTTAGCCAAATGACATCTAGACATAAATACAAAACATCCAGGGTTGCTACATTGAATACCACACTTTCAGGATCACCTTCACTCACAAATTCTTTAACTTTATGACTGATTGCTTGATTTGCAGGTTCTGATATAAAAGAAGCTAAGTCATTTTTTATTTCTGAAATGCCGTTTACGTATAGTTGTGTCTCTAGTTCTTCTTGATCATGACTCAAAAACCAAAGCATTGCTCTTTCTATTATTTTTCGAACCTCCCTAAATAACTCTGCCTCAAGTTCCCCTCCTAAGGATAAATGAGCCTTTTCAATTTGGCACCATAAATCGGTAATAGCAAAAACATGACAGACTTGTTTATAAACATTTAACACCGAAACAATAGTACAGCCTGTTTCCTCTATCAGTCTAAAAGCCAGCACCATACCCATGTGGTTAACAAAATCATTCACCAAGCCATTGGCGACTATCTCTGCTGCTAGGCAATGTAGCTTAATCTGTTCGGGGTAAGTATCCTGTAATTGCACAGGGAAATACTGCATGAGTTCATGCTGAAATAGAAAATCATCTAAACCTTCTAGTTCTAATATTAATTTCTGTTTTAAAACCTGCTTGCTGTAGGCGAGTAATACCGATATTTCGGGGCGTACGAGACCAAGCCCTTGTTGATAGCGTTGTTGAAGTTCCTCATTATCGGGAATAACTTCTAACCCTCTATCTAGATGTCCTATTTTTTCTAATATTTCTATTAACCACTGAAGGTCATTTAATCCTTTGATTGAGTTTTTCTCAATCATGCTAATAGCTCGGTTTTGATAATAATTATGCTTTAAGACTAAAGCCCCAACTTGCTCAGTCATTGACTCTAATAACTTGTTCCGTTGTTTTTCTGTTAAATCACTTTGCATAACTAAGGAATCAAGTAATATCTTTATATTTACTTCATGATCAGAACAGTCTACGCCCGCTGAATTATCAATAGAGTCAGTATTAATACGTCCTCCCTGCAGAGCATATTCAATACGCCCCGCTTGGGTGAAACCAAGATTCCCCCCCTCCCCTACAAGTTTACAGCGAAGATCACTGCCATTAATACGCACAGCATCATTAGCTCTATCTCCAACGTTGATATTAAGCTCATCCGATGCTTTAACATAAGTACCAATACCACCATTCCACAACAAATCAACAGGTGCTGAAAGTAATATTTTTATTAACTCATGGGGGGTTACGCTGTCATTATGAATATTGAGCCTTTGTTTAGCTTGAGGGCTTAAATGGATTATTTTTAAATTTCTGGAATATACTCCTCCGCCCTTAGATAGTAGTGCTTTATCATAATCTGACCATTTAGGTTTAGGTAGCACAAATAAACGTTGCCTTTCTTTAAAGCTTTGCTCAGGATCAGGGTCAGGATCTAAAAAGATATACTGATGATCAAAAGCACCTACCAGTTTTATTTGCTGAGAGAGCAACATGCCATTTCCAAAAACGTCACCCATCATTCCGCCTATACCTATGACAGTAAATGGTTTTTCCCAATATTTAAAACCTAGCGCATTAAAATGATGTTTTACTGACTCCCAAGCGCCTCTGGCAGTAATCCCCATTGCTTTATGGTCATAACCAACAGAGCCACCTGACGCATAAGCATCCCCTAACCAGAAACCATAGTTTATAGAAAGTGTATTAGCGTAATCTGAAAATTTTGCCGTGCCTTTATCGGCTGCAACGACTAAATAAGGATCGTCTTGATCATAACAAACAGTTAATTTAGGCTTAATTATCTCTCCTGCAACTTGGTTATCCGTTATATCAAGTAAACCCCGAATAAGTATTTGATAACAAGCGATGACTTCTTTTGATTTTTGTTCATAACTCAAGCTATCTTCAAGTCGTTTTACAATAAACCCACCTTTTGCCCCCGTAGGGACAATCACTGCATTTTTAGTCATTTGAGCTTTCATTAAACCCAATATTTCAGTTCTATAGTCTTCTTGCCTATCTGACCACCGCAATCCCCCTCGGGCCACAGCTCCCCCTCGTAAATGAATTCCTTCTATTCGCGGGGAGTATACAAAAATTTCAAAATAAGGCACTGGTGAGGGAATATCAATTATTTTTGATGATTCAAATTTAGTTGAAAAATAGGGAATACCTTGCTCATCCGTAGGCTGCTTAAAATAATTAGTTCTTACAGCAGCCTGGACTAAATTTAAATAGCGCCTTAGAATTCTATCTTCATCTAGTGATTTAACTTTATCAATGGCTTGTTCAATTGTTTGGTGTAATTCTTGGCTACTATTATCTTGTTGCTTTAATGACGGGTCAAAACGCTGAATAAAATAATGTATTAACAGTCTAACCACTTCAGGATTTTTTGCTAAGGTAGTTTCCACATAGACTTGACTAAAGGTATTGCCAATTTGGCGTAAGTAAAAATAATAGGCTCTAAAGATATTTACTTCCTGCCAACTTATTCCTGCACGCAGAACTAATTGATTAAACCCATCATTTTCTATTTTTCCAAACCAACATTGCTCGAATGTTTCTTCAAAACACGGCTTTAAATTCATTAAATCTAATGATGCAATATCTAAATCTAAGACTAACCCAAAGTCATGCATCCAAAATACATCAGAACAGTCTTTTTTAATAATTTCATAGGGACGCTCATCACAGACTTTAACCCCCATGTTCTCAAGCATGGGTAAACTTTTTGAGAGGGAGGCTTGGCCTTTGCTAAATAATTTAAATCGCAGTGTTTTCTTTTCGATTGCTGTAAGCGGGCTATATAAAATACTTTCGGCTTTAAAGCCCGTAGAAATTAAATACTCAACTTTATCTATATCTAATAGAGCCGTCCGGCAAGTTACATCTTCTTTATAAGCCGCAGAAAAGCCATCGTAGTAACGGGTAAATAATTCATTACCTAATGCTTCACCATGAACCCCTCCTAGCTCTTTCTTGAGGTTGTCCCCCCAATCCGTTAAGACATCAATAATTTGTTCTTCTATTTCAACGGGATCATAATTAATACAACACCCTTTAGCACTATGAATAATAAAATGTAATCGAGCTAAAATTGATTCTGAAAGTTGCACACTAAATTCAACGTTTTCAGCTTTAAAGATACGGCGTAATATACATTCAATTTTCTTTCGAGTTTCGGTGTAATAACGGTCTCTAGGTACAAAGACTAAGAGTGAAGCAAAATGCCCATATAAATCATAGCGAATAAACACCCGGACTCTCTGGCTTTGCTGAAGCTGTAACATACCTTCCGTAATATTAATTAAAGAATCAAGATCTGCCTGAAATATTTCATCTCTTGGTAACGATTGTAAGGTAAATAATAACGCCCTAGCTCTATGTGAGCCACGTTTAAAAGAAAAGTTGTTTTGTAATTGTTTTATTTTGGTTGAAATAAGAGGAATTTCATTTAGTAAGCAAAAATAGGCAGTTGAACTATAAAGTCCTAAAAATCGCTTTTCACCAATCACATCACCTTGTGGGTTATATTGTTTAATGCCAATATAATCCATAAATACGGGTCGATGCACAGTGGACTTAGAGGTTGCCTTAGTAATCACTAAAGGCTGTTTGGTATTAATTGCTTTAAAAGTCTGCTCAGAAATGGGAGTTATTACGTCATCAGGTACTGACACAATTGAATCCCTTAGCAAGCCAAGACCTGTACTTGGAATGGCTTTGAATCCAATATTTTTTTCTTCAGTTACAAATTCATACTCCCGGTAAGCCAAAAATACAAAATGATCTGAATGTAACCATTGTAAGAAATTAATTTCATCCCTGAATTGTTTATTCTGGTCAGGGTTTTGTGTTAATTCATTAATCACCGCTTGCATATGATCTAAACAGAGCTGCCAGTCCTCAGTGGCTGCTCTTATATCAACCAAAGTACGACTTAAGTTTTTTTGTAATGAATTTATCACAGCAGTATCACTTTGCCGATCAATTTCTAGATGAACTAAGCATTCAGCAGACACATCAGAGTCAGTGCTATTTTGCGCAACAAAATTTAAAAACTTGCCTTTCGAATCTCTTTTTATTAAATAGACTGGATGTAAAACTAGGTGGTTAGTAAAGCCATGCCTATTAACCTCCATACTAATAGATTGCAATAAGAAAGGCATATCGCCGACAACGATTTCAACAATAGTATGTTTTGACTGCCAGCCATGTTGTTCTTGTGTCGGGTTGAACACTTTGACTTTATGTTCAGAACAGAATTCAAATGCTAGATTCCAATGTGATAACACTGCTCCGTATAAATCAACTACCGGTAATTTTTCAATATCATTAAATATAACAGATTGATAATACTGCTTTGCAAATTCAACCAGAGTTTCTGCTTGCTCTCCTTTTAATTGTTTTTTTATATAGCTAAATAAATCAGTCAATAGTTTATTATTTTTTTTATTTACCATTATTTTACGCTTCCTTTTGCTAACTAATATTAAGCTTAAGAACGTGTATGAAATAACTTCCCGGTTTCTAACTTGTCTTTTTGCTCCAGATGGAATGATCTCATTCGTTGCGTAGCTTGCTATACACCTCATGAGATCATTCCACCTGAAACAAAAATCCTACGTTATAATTTCGGGAAGTTATTCCATACACGTTCCTTATTGTTTAATCTTAATATAGCTCACTTCTTTTAAATAAAACAATACAATCGCTGAAAACTAGGAAAATAGAGCGCGAGCAGAGTGGTGGTTTTCAATGGGGGATTCTGGGTGCAGGACTTAGAATATTGCAGGAGGAGCTAACAAGAAAATGATTTTGGGAAAACCTTTCCAACTAAGGTAAGGAAATAAGTGGGATGCGCTTCCTATCGTCAGCACACCCTACATCAACTTGCTTAACTTTTAACTAATTAATAACATACTGTCTAGCGCCTTCTTTGCTAATGCTGCTTCTTCAGCTTCAACCGTGATTTGATTAACCACATGCCCTGCAACTAAGTTTTCTAAAACCCATGCTAAATGCTGAGGGTCGGTTCTAAACATGGTCGAACACATACTTAAAGTTGATGACATAAAATGTACATTTTTACCTTGGTCTTTACATTCTTCATGTAGGCGATTAACCAAGTTAAGTTCTGTTGCCACCAACCAGCGCGTGTTAGGCTCGGCTTCTCTAACGGTTTTAAGGATATTTTCTGTAGAACCAATATAATCAGCTTTTTGACACACTTCAAAACAAGCTTCTGGGTGAGCAATAACCTGTGTTTCTGGGTATTTTTCTTTAAACTCATCAATGTATTCAGGCTTAAAAACCTGGTGAACTGAACAAAAACCATTCCATAAAATGATTTTGGCATCTTTAATTTGTTGCTCTGTTAAGCCACCGTTTGGTTTTCCAAATTCCCAGACCACAATAAGCTCTAAAGGAATTCCCATCAAAAATCCAGTGGTTCTCCCTAAGTGTTGATCAGGGAAAAACAAGACTTTTTCACGGTTAGAAAAGCTCCATTCTAGTACTTTTTGTGCATTAGATGAGGTACAGACAATACCCTCATGTTTGCCACAAAAAGCTTTCAGATCCGCAGCTGAATTTATATACGTTACCGGAGTCACCGTGTTATCAGCGTCGATTACTTGTGATAATTCATCCCAACATTTTTGCACATTCGTTGCATTGGCCATATCAGCCATGGAACAACCTGCCGCTAAATCTGGCAATATGGCGATTTGTTCTGGACGAGAAAGAATGTCGGCGACTTCTGCCATAAAATGTACGCCACAAAATACAATATACTCAGCTTCAGATTCTGCCGCTTCTCGGGATAGTTTTAATGAATCACCTGAAATATCTGCATGTTTAAAGACTTCATTACGCTGATAATGATGGCCTAAAACAATACAGCGTTTTCCAAGTTTTTCTTTAGCAGCAATAATACGAATATCGCATGCTTCATCATCAAGTAATGCGTAGTTTTGAATCGGTAATGGTGTTGAAGTCATAATAAATCATCTTGTTCCCAATATCTGCGTCATAGCCCTTAGGCCATTGATATAGGATGTGCTGAGGAACGAAGCGCATCTTTCGCAATTGATGAGGTCGTGCTTTCTAATGTCAGCACATCCTATATTTGATATTATACTTCGCGCGGTCATGGATGCGGAGTTTATAAGCTACTGATTTTTGTCGATAGCAAGGCGCTGAAACAGACACATAGCAAGCTACGTAACTGTTCCAGCAACGCAGCTATTGGCAAAAACTCAGCGGTTAGAAATCCGCAGTCGTGACCGCGCGAAGTATAAATACCAACCTAAAGCATTCGAGCATAGTTTCTAGGGGTTCCGTTACTAGCATTAAACTAATCCAGATAGGTATGCTGACACAGGAAGCGTATCATTCTAAACGGTGCGCTTCGTACCTCAGCATACCCTATGCTAATAATTATCTTACCTTAGGAACGAGGATTCAATAACTGAACCCGTAAAAACCAGAACAAAGTTTAACTTTCTTTCTCTTCTTTGTTACCAGCAGGTTGACGTAATTTAATACCTAATTCACGTAACTGCACATCGCTAACAGCAGCAGGTGAATCCATTAATGGACAAGCCGCAGTTTGTGTTTTAGGGAAAGCAATCACGTCTCTAATGGATGCAGACCCCGTCATTAACATAACTAAGCGATCCAAACCAAAAGCTACACCACCATGAGGGGGGCAACCATATTTCAAGGCATCTAATAAGAATCCAAATTTATCTCTGGCCTCTTCTTCACCAATCCCTAAAATTTCAAACACCTTAGATTGCATATCTGTTTTATTGATACGAATAGAACCACCACCGACTTCACAACCATTCAAAATTAAATCATAAGCACGCGATAAGGCTTTGCCCGGATTAGCTTGTAACTCTTCAGTAGAACAGCTAGGAGCTGTGAATGGGTGATGAATCGCATTCCAGCGTTGGTTTTTATCATCCCAGTCAAACATTGGAAAATCAATCAACCATAGTGGCTTCCAGTCACCTTTTGCTAGTCCACGATCATGACCGACTTTAACTCTTAAAGCACCAATCGCTTCATTAACAATGTTAGTTTTATCTGCACCAAAGAAGATTAAATCTCCTGTTTCGGTACCCGTCTTAGTTAATACGCTTTCCCACACTTCTGCAGGTGCAAATTTAACAATCGGTGACTGTAGACCTTCCAGCCCTGCATCTCGGTCATTAACTTTAATGTATGCTAAACCCCTAGCACCATAAATACTAACGAATTTAGTTAAACCATCAATTTCTTTACGGCTTAAATTAGATCCACCAGGAATTCTGAGTGCAACCACTCGCCCATTTGGATCATTTGCAGGACCTGAGAAGACTTTAAAGTCAACATCTTTCATATCCTCTGCAATATCAACAAATTGCAATGGAATGCGTAAATCAGGCTTATCAGATCCATATAAACGCATGGCTTCTGCATAAGTCATTACTGGGAATTTATCACCTAGATCAACATCAATCACATCAGAAAACAACTTTCTAATCATTCTCTCCATCGTATCCATGATTTTGTCTTCATTCATGAACGATGTTTCAATATCTATCTGAGTAAATTCAGGCTGCCTATCTGCTCTTAAATCTTCGTCACGGAAACAACGTACAATTTGATAATACTTATCCATCCCTGCAATCATTAACAACTGTTTATAAAGCTGAGGTGACTGAGGCAAGGCAAAAAAAGCATTCTCATGGGTACGACTAGGAACAATATAATCCCGAGCACCTTCAGGGGTTGCCTTAGTTAGAATCGGTGTTTCAATTTCAAAAAAATCTTCATCATCTAGAAAATTTCGCAAATTACGTGTTACATCCCTACGCACACGCATATTTTTTTGCATTTCAGAACGACGCAAATCGATATAACGATAACGCAAACGCATTTCTTCGTTCACTTCAATATCACTTTCGATTGGAAATGGTGGTGTTTCAGATTCATTTAAAACATCAATATGACTCACCAGCACTTCAATCTCACCAGTCTTCATATTCGCGTTTACAGTCCCTTCCAAACGGTCTCTAACAACGCCTTCGACTCTTAAAACATATTCACTACGCACGCTTTCAGCTATTGCAAAGGTTTCTGCGGCATCAGGATTAAAAACCACCTGCACCAAACCTTCACGATCTCTAAGGTCAATAAAAATAACCCCACCGTGATCCCTACGACGATGAACCCACCCACATAATGCAACGGTTTCACCTAATTGTTTTTTTGTTACTTCTCCGCACTTGTGCGTACGCATATTAGCTCTCTACTTAAATTAAATATAAACAAATGGTAACTACTCATCCTATAAAAAGTAACTGTCGCTGTTAGCCCCTCTCACCACTTGGGAGGGGGCTTAAGAGCACAGTCATTGGGTGAGTAGTACAATAAATGTAGGATGGACAAAGCTTCTTAGGAACGTGCATGAAACAACTTACCGATTTCTAACTTGTCTTTTTGCTCCAGATGGAATGATCTCATTCGTTGCGTAGCTTGCTATGCGCCTCATGAGATCATTCCACCTGAAACAAAAATCCTACGTTATAATTTCGGGAAGTTTTTCCATACACGTTCCTTAGTGTCCATCAAATAAAAAAGGGGGGCACTATCACTATCACTTTACCCACCCTACAAACTTTGGTTTATGCTTTAGTACTTATCACTTCACCCACCGTCAGAACAACCGCCACTTGGCTTTGAAGTCGCTTCAGCAGCATTTTTCTTTGAGCCGCCTTTAAAATCAGTCTCGTACCAACCATTACCTTTTAATCTAAAACCGGCTGCTGAAATCTTTTTCTTTAACTCAGGTTCATTACAGGCAGGACAGGTCACCAAAGGCTCTGCACTCATTTTTTGTAAAGCTTCATGCTCGTTTCCACAAGCTTGACACTGGTATTCGTATATAGGCACAAGGCACTCCAAAAAAACAAAATTTCTCTATAAATTGGGTCTCGAATTCATTTTTTCAAGAGCTTTGTATAGAATAACCCATATATTCTAATAGAAAACAGCTAAACAATGCATAAAATAACACTGATTCAACCCGATGATTGGCATTTACATGTGCGAAATGGCGCAATTTTAAACACAGTTATCGCTCATACCGCCCAGCAATTTGGCCGTGCGATTATTATGCCAAATCTTAACCCCCTTATTTTGACCGTAGATCAAGCGCTTGATTATAGAGCAGAAATACTCAATGCCTTACCTTCCGGGTCAAACTTCAACCCCTTGATGACACTATATCTAACAAAAGCATTAAGCGCTGAGGAAATTAAAAAAGCAGCAAACGCCGAACATATTCATGCAGTCAAATTATATCCAGCAGGTGCAACTACAAATTCTGACTCAGGCGTTAGTGATTTAAAAGGTATTTACCCAATACTTAAAATGATGGAAGAAGTTGACCTACCTTTATTAATCCATGGTGAAGTGACCCATCAAGAAAGCGATATTTTTGACCGTGAAAAAGAATTTGTCGATTCAAGCCTCACTGATATTGTAAATAACTTCCCCAATCTACGTATTGTAGTCGAACATGTCACCACTAAAGAAGCGGTTGATTTTGTACTAGCCGCATCAGACAAGGTTGCTGCTACCATTACACCCCAACATTTATTATTTAATCGAAATGCAATTCTTGCGGGAGGTATTCGCCCACATCATTATTGTTTACCCATTATCAAACGTGAGCATCACCGCCTAGCTCTAGTTGAGGCAGCCACCAGTGGTAACCCTAAGTTTTTTCTAGGTACCGATAGTGCTCCCCATTTAACAGGTGACAAGGAAAGTAGTTGTGGCTGTGCTGGGTGTTATAGCGCTTATGGGGCACTAGAACTTTATGCTGAAGCGTTTGAAGCAGTTGACGCTTTGGATAAGCTGGAAGGTTTTGCTAGTTTTTTTGGTGCTGATTTCTATCAATTACCTAGAAACACCCGCTCAATTACCTTACAAAAACAACCTTGGGAGGTTCCTGCTAGTTACCCAGTAGCTGGTCACACCATTACCCCGCTTAAAGCTAATGAAATCTTAAATTGGAAACTGCTTTTGAATTAAATGATTGCTGGTAACTACTCACCCTATAAAAACAACGGTCGCTCTTAGCCCCTTTTCCCACTTGGGGAAAAGTAACCATTCACCTCCCCCTTTGAAAAAGGGGGATTGAGGGGGATTTATCTAATAAAATCTCCCCTAACCCCTCTTTTCCAAAGAGGGGTTAGGGGAAAAGGTTGGGATGAGGGAAACAAAATAAGCCCTCCTATATACACAGCACATAATGATGGAATAATTAATATCCCCATATACAAGCTGTTATTTCGCCATTATTAGACTAAACTAAAACTTATTGGCTTAGGAACGTGCATGAAACAACTTATCGATTTCTAACTTATCTTTTTGCTCCAGATGGAATGATCTCATTCGTTACGTAGCTTGCTATGCGCCTCATGAGATCATTCCATCTGAAACAAAAACCCTACGTTATAATTTCGGGAAGTTATTCCATACACGTTCCTTAATCAAAAGAACCTTGATAACCCATGACTATTAAAATAAACGTCCTTGCTATTGATGATGATAAATTCATCCAAAAAGTTATTACTAAGTCGCTTAGCTCTGAATCTATAATTGTCCGAACTGCAAATGATGGTGAATCAGGTATAAAAGAGGCATTAAATAATACGCCTGATATTATTCTTCTTGATGTAGAAATGCCAGGAATTAATGGTTATGAAACTTGTGTTCGCTTACGCAGTATAGAGGCCACTAAAAATATCCCTATTATTTTTTTGTCCTCTCGTAGTTCATTACAAGAACGTATGCAAGGATATGAAGTAGGTGCTGATGACTATTTAATCAAACCTTTTGAAAAAGAGAACCTTTTAGTTCGCGTCAATATTCTTGTTAAATATCACATTGAACGTGAAGAGCTTCGACAGCAGTTTGAATTAGCACATGAAAGTGCAATGACTGCTTTAACTGGCTCAGGTGAACTAGCCTTAGCTATACGTTTTTTAGAAAAAAGCCATTCCTATCATAGTGTTAACGATTTAACCCAGGGTCTCTTAGAAAGTACGGATCAATTATCCATTGAGTGCTGCGTTATGGTTGTTGAAGCCGATCAACTACTTTGGTATTCATCGCAAAGCACATCAATAAGTCCACTAGAAAAAGAACTGATTGAAATGTGCGATAAAGAGTCTCGTTTCTTAGATTTTGGTGCTAGAACTATTATTAATTACCCTAAAATAAGTTTACTAGTTAAAAATATGCCACTTGATGATATGGAGCGTTATGGCAGAATTAAAGACCTTTTACCGTTACTCCTTTCATCAACAAATGCCAAAATAAATACCTTAATCACACAAGAGGCTTTGATTCAACAGAGCTCTCATTTATTTGAAGCCTTTAGAAAAATTCGTAATAGCTTATTTTATCTTGGTTCAACCATCGTAAAAAACAGACAAGAAAGCACAGAAATTATGAATGCATTAACACAAGACCTTAATACAGACTTATTACGCATGGGATTAGAAGAGGATCAGGAAACCTACCTGTTAAATCGTATAGATACAGCGTTAGAAAATGTAATGGAGGAAATGGATGCCGGCCTAGAGATACGCCAAGCGTTGTCATTTATTAGAAATAACATCAATCTAACACTAGAAAAACAAGAACTGCTATACACAGCTTTTACAGAGAGCCTAGCCACTGAAGTTGCTGAACAAAGTAGTGAGTTGGATGACAATATAGAGCTATTTTAAAAATACCCTTTTGCATAAAAAAGGCAATGACAAAAAATGCCATTACCTTTTAATTTAACAACTATTTTTAATTAATAACTAACCCCTAAAGACCTAATTGTTTCAATAGTTAATTGACCAACCGCCATACTTTTTGCCTGTTGGTAAGCTTTAACTGCTTGCATTGTTTCTTGACCAATTACACCATCTATTGGACCAGGGTTATAGCCAGCAGCCAACAGGGCACGCTGTAGATTACGCACTACATCACCTGTTGTATTAGTTTCACATAAAATGCTACGCCATTCTAAAATACTATCAGAAACTCTAACTTTATTGGTTACCGTTTGATAAACAGCAGGAATTTCGATACGACGTTCCTGAGAAGGTTGAGTAACTTTTTTAACCTTAATAGTTTTGTACACAGCAGGAATAGTTCTTGTTACCATTCTTGGCCCTTCAACCATTACCCGTTTTTTAATATCTTTATAAACAGCATCATGCTGTTGTCTTTCGACACGGGCAGGAGTAACTATAACTCTTGAAGTAACAGTTCTATATGTTGCTGGAATTTCAACTAAACACATAATCTCACCCGTTGAATTGCTTATTTTTTCAACAGGACCTCGACCTTTTTTCCAAGTTGTATAAGCGGGTTTTACAAGTATTTTCTCGGTTTTAGTTTCATAAACTTCAGGAATGGTTTTTAAATGTTCATGTGCTTCAGCCACCAGAACCCTTTCAACTTTCCATTCATATACAGCAGGTACAATCTCTGCAATTTCTGATGCTTCTTTAACTAATACTTCTTCAGTACCCCATTCATAAGTTGGATGAGATACCTCTATTCGATAACCTGCTACTTTTTTAAGCATTTCTGTTGATTCAGTACGATATACAGCCGGTGTTAAAACTCTTGCATAACACTCACCTGTTTTCGCATTTGGCGGCAATAAATCACCATTTGAAGCTGAATCACTTACAGTAGAATTTGATAACTGTAGCTGTCTATTTAAATCAGAAACTCTTTGTAATTCAGCAGTAGACTGTTCAACAGTAGCTTGAAGCTGACTGTTTTTTGCCTGAATTAAATCAAGTTCATTTTGAACTTGTACTATTTGTGAATTTGGGTCTGTTGCACACCCAGTTAATACAAAAGCAACCATTAACGAGCCAATTGTTTTATTCATCTTATTCTCCAGTTAAAATATATATATTTTGTGAATTTAATTCTTGGTCTTTTATTTCTTGCGCTCAAAAGTAAGAATATTTCAACATTAGAATTCTATACCATTAAACAACTAAGCTCTAACATTTATTCTATATCCACTTAAGAGTTTTAGAGTAACAGTCCAAGCTCATAATTGTAGATCACTATATAAATTATTAGCTGAATCAAACCTGAACAGTTTAATTAAGTTTCATTTCTTTGAACTTACCCTCAGTTACTCGGTAAAGAATTAGAATTTATAATAGGTACACTCA
>Ga0256840_1002317_pt1 | contig 16917 bp, 18 predicted proteins | sample 355202metaG_FD_185969 | JGI IMG/M metagenome (GOLD analysis project Ga0256840, IMG submission 185969) | Hydrothermal vent microbial communities from Mid Atlantic Ridge, Atlantic Ocean - 355-202 | ecosystem: Environmental > Aquatic > Marine > Hydrothermal vents | place: Atlantic Ocean: Mid... | reverse complement strand
TGATATTAGCCGCACTGGACCCGACCATCAGCCGATATTTGTGGTAGAAGCCACGCTGACCACCGGCCAATCGGCGCGCGGTGAGGCCGCTTCCAAAAAGGCGGCGCAAGTGCAGGCCGCCAGCGCGCTCATGGCGCAGATTAAGGACGAAAAATGACCCAACGCTGCGGATTTGTGGCGCTCATCGGTGAGCCAAATGCAGGAAAATCCACCCTGCTCAACCGCATGGTGGGGGCGAAGGTTTCGATCGTGACCCATAAGGTGCAAACCACCCGCGCCCGCATTCGCGGCATTGCGCTTGAGGGCGATACCCAGATCGTATTCGTAGACACCCCTGGCCTGTTTCGCCCCCGCCGCCGGCTGGACCGCGCGATGGTTTCTGCGGCTTGGAGTGGCGCGGCAGATGCGGATTTGGTGCTGTTTTTGGTGGAGGCCCATCGCGGGGCAAGTGAGGGTGTGAAGGCCATTCTTGAGGGCTTGGCTGAGCATATCCCGAGCACCGTTCGGGTGTCTTTGATCATTAACAAAATTGACAAAGTTAAAGCTGAGAAGCTTTTACAGCTAACTACCGAATTGAATAACCTATATAATTTTGAAAACACCTTCATGATATCGGCTGAAAAGGGCCACGGGGTTGACGCCCTCAAAGCCCAGATCGCAGCCGACCTCCCCGAAGGCCCGTGGCATTACCCAGAAGACCAAATCGCCGATGCGCCGCTACGCCAAATCGCTGCCGAGATCACCCGCGAAAAACTGACCTTGCGGCTGCATCAAGAGCTGCCTTACCAGCTCACCGTCGAAACTGAAAATTGGGAAGATCGCAAAGATGGATCTGTGCGCATAGACCAGATGATCTATGTGATGCGGAGCGGGCATAAAGGCATTTTGCTTGGCCCCAAGGGCGCGACCATCAAGGGGGTTTCAATGGATGCCCGTGAAGAGCTGGCCGAGTTTCTTGACCGAAAAGTGCATCTGTTTTTGCAGGTTAAAGTGCGGCCAAACTGGCTGGAAGAGCGTGAGCGCTACAGCGAAATGGGCCTAAATTTCAAGGACGGCGATTAGTGCCCCGCCTGACCGCCGAGTTTTGGGTGCAAGCCTATCTTCGGCGATTGAGCCTCGCTAACATCCCCGCTTTTGTGGTGCATAAAGGGGATGCAACGGCGGGGGCTGTGCTGGTTAAATCTAACCCGCTCAACGGTCAAGCGTCGCTTTTTCATAGGGTCTACGGTGCGGATGGGCAGCGGATTTGGAGCCTGCTGGAAGCGGGTGCCGAGCCAGATATGGACAAGGTTATAGCCAACCAACGCAGTTTTGATGCGGATCTTTGGGTGTTGGAAGTCGAAGATCGGCAAGGGCGCACGCTGCTCGACGAAGATGGGCTTTTCGGGTAGGCTGGCGCAATGGAATGGCAGGATCAGGGCATACTTCTATCGGTTCGTCGGCACGGTGAAGGGGCTGCGATTATCGAGTTGCTGACCCAAGCCCACGGCCGCCATGCGGGTTTGGTGCGCGGTGGAGGGTCGCGAAAAATGGCGGCTTTATTGCAGCCCGGCACCTTGCTCACGGTTTCGTGGCGTGCGCGGATTGAGGATCAGCTCGGTTCGTTTAGTGTTGAACTAGCGCATTCCTTTGCTACAGCGCTACTGGCATCACGGATTAAACTTTACGGATTTAATGCGCTTTCTGCCATGCTTGGCCGCTACCTGCCGGAGCGGGAGCCGAACCGAGCGCTCTTCCGGTCCTGTTTGGAGCTGCTGCAACGGGTGGAGGCGGACGAAAACTGGCAACACGTTTATTGCCTGCTTGAGTTGGAAATGCTGAACGTGTTGGGTTACGGGATCGATCTGTCGGCATGTGCTGTTACAGGGCAAGCGCATGATCTTACACATGTTTCCCCGAAGTCGGGGCGGGCTGTTAGCCGGGAAGTCGCGCGAGGCTGGGAGGATAAGCTTCTGGACTATCCGCCGTTTCTGTCTGGAGACACGCTGGTTGATGTTTCGCGCAAAGAGTTCCGGCAGGCCTTGCGGTTAACCGGCTATTTTTTTGAAAAGCATGTGCCGGTAACACCACCAAAATTGCCGGAGGCGCGGCGGAGGCTCTTCGATATAGTATAGGCCTAAACTAAAAGTCGGCGAGCAATCACATTTGCCTGAATTTCAGCAGCACCTTCAAAAATGCTCAAGATGCGTGCATCACATAGGATGCGGCTAATCGGGTATTCCAGCGCAAATCCGTTGCCGCCATGAATTTGCACGCCGTTATCTGCCGCGGACCATGCCACGCGGGCAGCAAGTAGTTTGGCCATGCCCGCCTCAAGGTCGCAGCGCCGGTCTGCATCCTTTTCATTTGCCGCAAAATAGGTGAGCTGCCGCGCGATGGTCACTTCCACGGCCATCATCGCGATCTTGGCGTAAACACGTGGAAATTCAATGAGTTGCTTGCCAAACTGCACTCGATCTTGTGCATATTTCAGGCTCACCTCAAGCGCATTTTGTGCGACCCCAACAGCACGCGCAGCGGTCTGGATCCGTGCGGCTTCGAAGGTTTGCATAAGCTGTTTAAACCCTTGCCCCTCCACGCCGCCAAGAAGGTTTTCGGCTTTCACTTCGAATCCGTCAAACCCAAGCTCAAATTCCTTCATGCCGCGATAGCCCAGTACCTCGATCTCGCCGCCAGACATGTTTTTCGCAGGGAAATCGGCCTCAGCAGTGCCCCGGGGCTTTTCGGCCAAAAGCATAGAAAGCCCCTTATAATCAGTGCTTTGTGGGTCCGTCCGCACCAGCATAGTCATGATATCGGCGCGGGCGGCATGGGTGATCCATGTTTTATTGCCGCTCACTTTATAGCTGCCGTTTTCCAGCGTCGCGCGGGTATTTAGGCTGCCGAGGTCTGATCCAGTGTTGGGTTCGGTAAATACGGCTGTGGGCAAAATAGAGGCATCGGCGATTTTCGGGAGCCAGTGCGCCTTTTGCGCTTCGGTCCCGCCGCACAGAATCAGCTCTGCCGCAATTTCAGAACGGGTGCCGAGCGATCCGACGCCGATATAGCCGCGCGCTAGTTCTTCTGTAACCACGCACATCGCGGTTTTGCTCATGCCAAAGCCGCCGAAAGACTCGGGGATGGTTAGGCCAAACACGCCGAGCTCACCCATTTCGGCGATGATATCATCGGGAATGAGTTCGTCTTTCAGGTGCCAATCATGGGCAAAAGGGGCGACGCGCTTGTCAACGAACTTGCGGAACTGATCGCGGATCATGCCGTATTCTTCATCTAGCCCGTCAGCGCCGAAAGTGAGGTCTGCTTCCTGCCGGATGATCTCGGCCACGAGGGCTTTGCGTGCGGCGTCAGTGTTGCCGTGCTTAATGAGTGTCGCGGTAGCTTCGCCATAGGTCGGGGTGACGCCAAAGTCATCTGGGCGGATGTTTTCGGCTTGGGACATGGCGATGCCGTTGTAAATTTGTGCGAGATACTCTGAAAATCCAATTTGCAGAGTTAACACTGATAATTTACTGGATAAACCCTTTTGAGAAAGGTTCTTACTCCAGATTTCCAGAGTTACAAGGCTTTGATAGTAGGTTGTAAACCATGAAAACCCGTGGGCGAGATACTGATTTTGTTCCAGCAGGGAAGCGTCGACGCGGCCACCTGATACGGTTGCGTCTGTCACCTTTGCTTTGAGCAGCACCAGCAGGTTGGCGACGTCTTCTAGGGCTTCAGAGCAGAGGGCTGAAAGGTTTTCGAGGGTTTGATCATTTGACATGGTTTAGCCTTGGTATTGTGCGATGCAACATAGGCATATCTTTACGGGTAAGACCTCACGCCGTCAATGGTGGTGAAATATAAATGCGAAAAATGGTCGCTTTGCGAAACTATCGTGCTTTCAATGCGAGGCCAGCCATAAGGCCGGCCTCGCATTTAGGTGCTAGCGTGGTTTGATGGCAGCGGCCAAGACCTCGCCATCAACAAACGGCTCATATTGCTTGAAATTTTGGTCAAACATCGCCACCAATTTGGCGGCCTGCACATCATAATCGGCGGTATCTTCCCATGTGCGCCGTGGGTCGAGCAGAATTTTGGCGACCCCTTTTACGGCCACCGGAACCTCAAACCCGAAATTTTCGTCAACGCGGAACTCCCGGCCCTCTAGCCCGCCACTCAGAGCGGCCGTGAGCAAGGCCCGCGTTGCGCGAATCGGCATCCGAGACCCACCTTTGCCCTTCGGCCCGCCGGTCCAACCCGTGTTTACCAGCCAGCAATTCACCCCATGTGCCGCAATTTTTTCACGCAACAGGTTGCCATAGGCTTCTGGGCGGCGAGGCATGAAGGGTGCGCCGAAACAGGTCGAGAATGTCGGGATCGGCTCGGTCACACCTTTCTCGGTGCCCGGCACTTTCGCGGTAAAGCCCGAAAGGAAGTGATACATGGCCTGCGCGGGGGTGAGGCGCGCGATCGGGGGGAGCACGCCGAAGGCATCACAGGTGAGCATGATGATGTTTTTGGGCAGTCCGCCAAGCGAGGATTCAGAAGCGTTTTCAATGTAGTGCAGCGGATAGGCGCAGCGCATATTTGGGGTTAGGCTATCGTCGGTATAGTCGATCTCTCGGGTGTGCTCATCATAGACCATGTTCTCGACCACGGAGGCAAATTTGCTGGTTGTGGCAAAGATTTCCGGCTCGGCTTCGGCGCTTAGGTTGATGGTTTTAGCGTAGCAACCGCCCTCAAAATTGAAAGTGCCTTTGTCGGACCAGCCATGCTCGTCGTCGCCGATCAGGGTGCGGTCGGGGTCAGCCGAAAGGGTGGTTTTGCCCGTGCCGGATAGGCCAAAGAAAACCGCGGTATCCTCGGGGTTTCCAATCGCGTGGTTGGCGGAGCAGTGCATGGGCATCACGTCGCGGTCTGGCAGCAGGTAGTTGAGCACCGAAAATACAGATTTTTTATTTTCACCGGCGTAGGATGTGCCGCCGACCAGCACGAGTTTTTTCTCGAAACTGATCGCGATCACGGTCTCGGAGCGGCAGCCGTGGCGGGCGGGGTCGGCCTTGAAGCTGGGGCAGTTGATAAAGGTGAACTCGGGCACGAAGCTTTCCAGCTCGGCTAATTCCGGGCGGCGAAGCATGGTGCGGTTGAACAGCGCGTGCCATGCCAGCTCAGTGATCATGCGCACATTCAGGCGGTATTCCGGATCGGCACCGCCGAACAGATCTTCTACAAAAACTTCGGCACCCTCAAGGTGAGTTAGCATGTCTTTATGGAGGTTATCAAAGGCTTGCATCTCCATTGGCGGGTTATTTTCCCACCAGATCGTGTCTTTCACCGAGGGTTCATTGACCACGAACTTGTCCTTTGGCGAGCGGCCGGTGTGCTCGCCGGTCGAGACCAAAAATGCACCGCCAATGCCAATATCGCCTTCACCGCGCATAACGGCATGCTGCATGAGCGCCGGTTCCAAAAGGTTGTAATGTGCGGTTTTTACGCCGGAAATCCCCGTGGCTTCAAGTGTTTGTGCCGGGTTTACCTTGCCAGTCAACATGATCTGGATGCTCCAAATTTCGGGGCCGCAGCCCCTGTTCCCAAGAAACAAATGCGCTGATAAAGGGCCGTTGGCCAGCGCATTTGTGTGAGTTCGATAAAGCGGATCGGAAATGCAAAATCTAGAGGTTTTTTTCGGTTTCAGTGGAAATAATGACGCAGCGCAACAAAAAGGAACATTTCCGAAGATCGGTTGCAAGTTGGAGCGATATGGGTGACAGTGTAAAATGGAAAGCCGGAGGGTGTTATGGCAAAAATAGCTTTGGTAGATGACGATCGTAATATTTTAATTTCAGTTTCAATCGCACTCAAATCTGAAGGGTTTGAGGTGGAAACCTATAATGACGGGGCATCTGCGCTATTTGGGCTGCAAGATAACCCGCCCGATCTTGCGGTTTTTGATGTGAAAATGCCGCGTATGGACGGGATGGAACTTTTGCGGCGCTTGCGGCAAAAATCCAGCCTGCCGGTGATATTTTTGACCTCGAAAGATGATGAAATGGACGAGGTTGTGGGCCTGTCTATGGGCGCGGATGATTATATCGCCAAGCCGTTTTCGCAGCGGCTTTTAATTGAGCGCATCAAGGCGGTGCTGCGGCGCAATGATATAGCACTTAGCGGCGCGACAGAGGAAAAACCTGAGGATGACCTGATCACCTGTGGCTCACTTATCCTTGATAAACAACGACATAAGGTGACATGGAAGGGCAACCCCGTGGTGCTGACCGTGACCGAATTTATCATCCTGCACGAGCTGGCAGAGCGCCCCGGCGTGGTAAAATCCCGCAATCAGCTGATGGATTCAGCCTATAGTGACCAAGTTTATGTGGATGATCGCACCATTGACAGCCACATAAAGCGCCTGCGCAAGAAGTTCAAAAAAGTTGACGATAGTTACACCTCGATCGAGACACTTTACGGGGTTGGTTACCGGTATAACGAGGCCTAAATGGCGCAACAGGAAGACATTCCGCCGAGCTTGCTAAGCTTGGACCAGATTGAGGTGCCGGAGAAGCGGCCTAAGCGGTGGCTGGTGTTTGATCGCTCGCCCTTAGCGCGTAAAATTATAGTTTTCAACCTGCTTGCCCTGGGTATATTGCTCACCGGCATGCTGTATCTCAATCAATCGAAAGATACCCAAGTGGCCACTCGGGGCAATGCGATTGGTCGGCAGGCGGAACTTATTTCGGCCGCGATTCGCAGCCATACTGGCGATTCGGCCTATGATGATATCGAAAGTCCAGCTTTTGGCGCGCTTTTTAGGGCTTTAGTGGCGAACTCAAACTCAATCGTTCGCGTTTATGGCAAATCTGGCGAAACTGCGTGGACGTTTTCGCCGCCGGCGCGGGCGACCCCCGTTGAAATGCTAGCGCCAGAGGGGGTGAGGGCATGGCTACAGCAGGTTTGGTCGTCGATCACATCGCAGAATGTGCCGAACACACCCGAAGATATTCAAATGACCCTAGATACCTATTTGGATGAACTCGCGGGCGAGGCGATCGCGGCGAATGGGCGGACCAAAAACGTGGTGATGTCGATCAATGGTGAAATATTTATCGCAGCGGCCTTGCCTATTCGGGGCGTGTTGGGTGCTGATGGGGCGGTTCTGGTTTCCACCCGAAAGGGCGAGATTGACCGAATTATCCGCACGGCCCGCGAGCAGATACTGCAAGTGTTTTTGCTGGCGACGCTGTCTTCGATTGCGCTGTCCATGGTGTTGGCAAATTCGATCGCCCGCCCGCTGCGCCGGCTTTCAGCGGCGGCATGCAATGCCAAAGATGAGGCGGGCGAACGGCTCGGTTTGGCGCGGGTCAACATTCCTGATCTTTCTGCGCGCCCCGACGAAATCGGGGACTTGTCGCGCGCCATGCGCAACATGACAGACGCACTGCTGGAACGGATTGATGAAAAGGAATCCTTTGCTGCTGATGTATCCCACGAAATAAAAAATCCATTAACATCAATGAGGTCGGCGATAGAAACCCTGTCATATGTGCAGGATGACGAGTCCAGAACGGCGCTTTTGGAAGTGATACAAAGTGACGTTGACCGGCTGGATCGTTTGGTAACTGACATTTCTAACGCCTCCAGACTGGAGGCCGAATTGGTGCGGGATACATGGGAGCATGTGAATATTTGCGACCTGCTCACAGGTCTCATGCACAGTTTTGAAGAGCGCGGCGGCTACTCGGATGTCGATTTCCGGATCGAAATTTCGTCCACTGACTGCGCTATTCGCGGACTATCAGGCCGCTTGGAGCAGGTGTTTTCTAACCTGATTTCGAACGCGCTGAGTTTTGTGCCAAGCGATGGCTGGGTGAAGGTGCATATTTCGTCGCCCGAGCACGGTTTCCTGAATATCGAGGTAAGTGATAACGGCCCCGGTATTCCCGAAGATAACCTTTTGGATGTTTTCGAGCGCTTCTACTCCGAGCGCCCCTTGGCGCAATTCGGCGAACATTCCGGCCTTGGTTTGGCAATTTCCAGGCAAATCGTAGAAGCACATGGCGGCATGATCTCGGCCCGAAACACCGAAGCGGATGGTGCATTGTTTACCGTTAAATTACCGCAATGAAAACAGTGCATGGCACGGCAGTAGCGAGGGGTGGGCGCGGTGTTCTCATTCTTGGGGCTTCCGGTGTAGGCAAATCTGGCTTGGCCCTCGCGCTTATGGCGTTGGGGGCTGATCTGGTGGCTGACGATGCAGTTCAAATCTCGGCTCAGGGGGGCGAGGTTACGCTGTCTTGCCCCGTAGCCATCCGCGGCATGATCGAGGCACGCGGGGTGGGCCTCTTAACTGTGAACTTTGTTGATAAAGCAAAGCTGGCATTTGTGGTAAATTTAGACGAAACTGCGGAAGAGCGCCTGCCAGCGCCGCGGGTGGCCCCGTATTTCGGTGTCGATGTGCCGCTGATTAGTGGCAAAAATACACCCGCGCTGGCCTCGGTGCTGTGGTGCTTATTGGGAGGTGGGCAGCTTATGCCAACGGAATGAACGTGCAAAGACGTGACGGCAAACAGGAGATCGTGATCGTAACCGGGCCGGCGGGGGCTGGTCGAACAACCGCGATAAAAGCCATCGAGGATTTCGGCGTTGAGGTGATCGACAATCTGCCGCTTTCGCTGATAAATCGTATTCTCAACGGCCCGCCAACAGGGGAAAGGCTCGCGATCGGGGTTGACTCGCGCACCCGTGGGTTCTCCAGTGAGGCCTTGTTGGAAGTTATTGATGTTATTGGGGGAAGTTCTCTTTACACACCAACTTTACTGTATCTGGATTGCAACAGGCCAGCCTTGCTGCGCCGCTTCAGCGAGACCCGCCGCCGCCACCCTGCGGCCCCTCACGGCACGCCCGCCATGGGGATTGAACAGGAGGTTTTGATGCTCAGCGTCTTGCGGGCGCGGGCCGATATTCTGGTGGACACCTCCGAGCTTAGCCCGCACCAGCTCAGGGCCGAACTGGCGTGCTGGTTTGACACTTCCGAGGGGCGGGGGCTTGCGGTTTCTGTCCAGTCGTTCTCTTATAAACGCGGCACTCCGCGCGCTGTGGATATGATGATTGATTGCCGGTTTTTGCGAAACCCGCACTGGGAATCGGCCCTGCGCCCCCTTACCGGGCTAGTGCCACAGGTCGGCAATTATGTGTCGGAAGACCCGATTTTTGAACCGTTTTTCAATAAATTGCAGGATTTTGTCGAGCTGCTCTTGCCAGCCTATCAGGCCGAGGGTAAAGCCTATTTTAGTATTGGCCTCGGCTGCACTGGTGGGCAGCACCGTTCGGTTTTCGTGGCGGAAAAGCTGGCCGATGTGTTGGCAAATAGGGGCTGGATGGTGAGCACGCGCCACAGGGAAATGGAACGCTGGCCGCAGGAGGACGCACAAAAATGATCGGCATTGTGATTGTCGCCCATGGGGGCTTGGCCGCAGAATATCTGGCGGCGATGGTGCATGTAGTGGGTGAAATGCCCGGCACCCGCGCCATTTCGATCTCTCGCGAGGATGATCGAGAGGCAAAGCAAGCTGAAATTCGTTTTGCGGTAAACCAAGTGGATGATGGCAGTGGCGTGGTGGTGGTAACGGACCTTTTCGGCGGCACCCCCTCAAACCTTGCGATCAATGCGTGCGAAAGTGGTGCGCGAAAGGTGATTTATGGCGCCAATTTGCCGCTGTTGGTGAAGCTGGCGAAATCACGGCATATGCCACTGGATGACTCCGCCAAATGCGCCTGCGAGGCAGGCCGTAAGTATATGAATTCTATGGAACCTTACCTGAAGGGCGACGGATAAATGATCCTTGATATCAAAAACGAAAAAGGCCTGCACGCGCGGGCTTCGGCGAAGTTTGTTGAAATCTGCGAGCGCTTTGATGCCACTGCGACTGTGAGCCGCGACGGTGAGAGCGCCAATGGCGATTCCATTATGGGCTTGCTGATGCTGGCCGCCTCGAAAGGCACACAGATTGATGTGACCACCGAGGGGCCAGAAGCCGAGCAGCTCATGACGGCGCTTTATGCGCTGGTGAATGATTTTTTCGGCGAAGGTCGCTAGCGCGTTGGCACTGGCGTGCCGTCACGATAATCGTAAAACCCGCGCTGGGTTTTGCGGCCCAGCCATCCGGCTTCTACATATTTAACCAAAAGCGGGCAGGGGCGGTATTTGGTATCGGCCAGCCCGTCATGCAACACGTTCATAATTGCCAGGCACGTGTCCAGCCCGATAAAATCGGCCAGTTCCAGCGGCCCCATCGGGTGGTTGGCTCCGAGTTTTAGCGAGGTATCAATGCTTTGCACGGTGCCCACGCCTTCATACAGCGTGTAAACCGCCTCGTTGATCATCGGCATTAGGATACGATTAACGATAAAGGCGGGGAAGTCTTCCGAGCTGGTCGAAGTTTTCCCGAGCTTCACAACCACCTCTTCAAGCGCCTTGAAGGTTGGCTCATCCGTGGCAATGCCGCGGATCAATTCTACCAGCTGCATCACGGGCACGGGGTTCATAAAGTGCAGTCCCATGAACTTTTCGGGGTTAGCCGTGGCCGCCGCCAGCCGCGTGATCGAGATTGACGAGGTGTTGGAAGTGAGGATGGTTGCCTCGCCCAAATGCGGGGCGAGGTCGGCGAAAATCTGATGTTTGATCTTCTCGACTTCGGTTGCGGCCTCGATTATCAGGTCACTTTTTCCGATTTCAGCGAGGGAATCGGAGGGTTTGATGCGGGACAGCGTTTCTGCTTTATCCGTCTCGCTCAGTTTGCCCTTTTTGATCTGTCGATCAAGGTTGCCAGCGATTTTGGCCATGGCCTCCGTAACGGCCTCGGCTGAGATATCATGCAAGAGCACGTCAAACCCCGCCGCCGCAAAAACATGGGCAATGCCGTTGCCCATTTGCCCCGCGCCTATAACGCCAACGGATTGAATAGCCATGATATATCCTCGATTTTGAGTGGCCCGCCAAAGCGGCGGGCCATGGGTTTAGAGCGCTTCTGTAAGCGCTGGCACGGCGTCAAACAGGTCTGCCACCAAGCCAAAATCGGCGATTTGGAAGATAGGCGCTTCTTCGTCTTTATTGATCGCTACAATCACCTTTGAGTCCTTCATCCCCGCGAGGTGCTGGATAGCTCCGGAGATGCCAACGGCGATATATAGCTCGGGCGCGACCACTTTTCCGGTCTGGCCCACTTGCCAATCGTTTGGCGCATAGCCGGAATCCACGGCCGCGCGGGAGGCTCCGACGGCGGCTTGCAGTTTGTCAGCCAATTGTTCGATAAGTGCAAAGTTTTCCTCTGAGCCCACGCCACGACCACCGGAAACGACAATTTTCGCGCTCGTCAGCTCGGGCCGATCAGAGGTTTGCAGCCGGTCTTCGACCCATTCTGATAGCTCGGGATTGCTGGCCGCAGCGATGCTTTCGATAGTGGCAGAACCGCCCTCGCCAGCGGCATCAAAGCCGGTGGTGCGGATCGAGATCACCTTTTTGGTGTCCGAGGTTTGCACGGTTTGCACGGCGTTACCCGCGTAAATCGGGCGCTCGAAGGTGTCCGCACTCACGATGCCGGTCACGTCTGAAATCACCATCACATCAAGCAAGGCCGCAACCCGTGGCAGGATGTTTTTGCCGCTGGTGGTGGCTGCTGCTACGATATGCTCGTAATCGCCCGCAAGGCTCACGATCAGGTCCGCAATCGGCTCGGCGAGCCCGTTGCCATAGGCGGCATCGTCGGCGCAGAGCACCTTGACCACACCGTCAAGCTTCGCCGCTGCTTCTGCCGCGCCGCCGCATCCAGCACTCGCGCAGAGCACGGTGACATTGCCCAAGGTTTTTGCCGCTGTCAAAGCCTTTGCGGTTTGGTCTACCGAAAGCTCGGCCCCGTTGACCTCTGCCAATAAAAGAACAGCCATCAGATTACCCCCGCGTCTTTAAGTTTGCTTACCAGTTCAGCCACATCGGCCACCTTCACGCCCGCACTGCGGCCCTGCGGCTCGGCGGTGTTGGTGATGGTGAGGCGCGGCGTAACATCCACACCATAATCGGCGGGCGTTTTTTCCTCCAGCGGCTTCCTTTTGGCTTTCATAATGTTGGGCAGGCTGGCATAGCGCGGCTCGTTCAGGCGCAAATCAACGGTCACAATCGCCGGCATTTTCACCTTGATCGTTTGCAAACCGCCATCGACCTCACGGGTTACGGTGGCGCTGTCGCCATCTACCGAAAGCTCGGAGGCAAAGGTGGCTTGCGACCAGCCCAGAAGCGCGGCGAGCATTTGGCCCGTAGCGTTCATGTCGTTATCAATCGCCTGTTTGCCGGCTAAAATCAGGTCTGGCTTTTCCTCATCAGCCACGGCTTTTAGCAGCTTGGCAACGGCGAGTGGCTCGATGTCCTGATGCACATCATCAGCCGCAACAACCAAAATCGCGCGGTCGGCCCCCATGGCCAAAGCCGTGCGCAGGGTCTCCTGATTTTGCTTCACGCCGATCGACACGGCTACGATTTCTGAAACCGTTCCGGCTTCTTTCAGGCGAATCGCCTCTTCCACCGCGATCTCGTCGAACGGGTTCATAGACATTTTTACGTTTGCCAGATCGACGCCGCTGCCATCCGCTTTCACGCGAACTTTCACATTATAGTCGATCACACGTTTGACAGGCACAAGCACCTTCATAGCGCGAATCTCCAGTTTAAGGCCCATAAATGGGGGTTGTGAGCGCAGTCAATCAGCATTTTTGTTGCACCGCAAGAAAAATGATTACCGATTGGCACCGGGCACCCACAAAACGTCGGTTTTTCCGTTTTCATTGGCGGCGCGGGCCGCCACAAAAAACCAGTCCGACAGGCGATTCAGGTATTTGATCGCGGCGGGGTTTACGGCTTCTGTCCGCGATAGTTCAACGCTTAACCTTTCCGCGCGGCGAGACACGGTGCGGCACAGGTGCAGGTGTGCGGCCAAGGGCGAGCCACCGGGCAGGATGAAGCTTTTCAGGGTTTCTTGTTCGGCGTTCATCGTGTCAATCTCGGCTTCTAGCCGTTCGACCAGCGCGGTATTTACGCGCAAGGGCGGGTAGGGGGCGTCAGCGTCTTTCGCCATATCGGGGCGGCACAGGTCAGCGCCCAAATCAAACATATCGTTTTGAATGCGTGCCAAGGCGGCGTCCATTGCGCCCGTGCTATGCAGCCGCGCCATGCCTATGGTGGCGTTGGTTTCATCCACGGTGCCATAGGCCGAAACGCGCAGCGATTCCTTGGCTACACGGGTGCCGTTACCAAGCGCGGTATCGCCGCCATCTCCGGTGCGGGTGTAGATTTTATTAAGCGTTACCATGGGTTAAAACCCTCGGGTGAAGTAAACCCATGTCATAAACAGCGCCACGGTGAGGAACTGCAAGCCCACCCGCCACCGCATGATTTTATTGGCGTTGCGCTTGTGAAAATCGCCTGATTTCGCAAAGCTCAGCAGGCCGAGCACCAGCACCGCCAGCGTAGACAAACCCGCCAGCACGACGAGTATAAACAGGGGGTCAGTAAACATGGTTTTACTCCTTTACATGCCTGCATACATACGGTCGAGCAGGCGTTTGGGCAAGAAGCGCCGCATAATTTCGGTGAAAACAGTGGCCTTTGTGACCATATAGCGCGGTTTGGGGTTTTTGGCCTCAATCGCCTTGATCAGCGCGTCTGTTACCGCCGAGCAGGGCAGCTCGAAGCGGTCTGGCCCGTTGTTGTCGTTATAAAGCCGGGGGAGGAGTTTTTCCTCGTAGATCTGTTTTTGTGCCGAGGCTTCCCAGTTGATCCACTTCTCGAAATGGGGAATCGAGTTGCTGCGGATTTTCGTAGGGATCGGGCCGGGCTGGATGGAAATAAACTTCATCTCCGTGCCGTAATTTTCATAACGCAGGGCATCGGTCAGGGCTTCCATGGCGAACTTGGTGGCGCAGTAAGCGCCGCGCATCCTGAGGGCGGCAATGCCGAGCACAGAGCTGCAATTCACTACGCGGCCAGCGGGGCGCATAGCGGGTAGCAGGCGATTTATCAGGTCAAACTGGCCAAACAAATTAACCTCGAAAATAGCGCGCAACGCATCACGGGGCAGGTCTTCGGTTGCCCCCGGAATGGCATAGGCCCCGTTGTTAAACAGCGCATCCAGTGTGCCGCCGGTGCGCGTTAGCGTTTCTTTAACAGCTTCTGCGATAGAGTGCTCGTCAGAATAGTCTAACGGAAAGCTCTCCAGCCCCTCATCGCGCAGCCGTGCGCAATCCGCCTTTTGCCGGCAGGTGGCAAACACCCGCCAGCCACGTTTGTGCAGTGTGTGTGCCGCGTCATAGCCAATGCCGCTGGAGCAGCCGGTGATCAGGATGGTTTTTTGTGTCATGGCCCCGACTATAGGCGAGGCCATGACGCAAGTTCCAGCGCTAATTCATCTCTTCTTCGGCCACAAAACGATAGGTCTCGTGGCAGGTAATGCAGAGCGACATGGCCCCGGCCAGTGTTTCGATAATCGCCTCACCGCTTTCGCCATTCGCCGCCATGTCGCCGAGCTCATCCATAGCGCGGTGGGCGTCGAAACCAATGGTTTTCATTTCCAATGGCAGTTTGGCAAGCAGGGCAACAGATTCATTTTCAACGGCCGCCATGCCGAGAGGGTGTACGATGTCTGGAATGCTCGCCACATCATCCGAGGTGGCCGCCAGTATCACCGCTTGGCTTGCTTCTAATAATGTGCGCATTTCGCCAAGGATTTTCGCTTTTTCAGCAGCTGTCAGCACGACCGCAATTCGGTCTTCCGAGTCGGTGGCGACATTGCCGTCATAGACAAATTTATAGCCGATAAAGCCAAGCGCGCCGATGAGCACGATGTTGAGCAGGTATGATGCGTATTTCACTGGAGTCCCCCTATAAGTAAGTTGTTGAACACATACAAGGGCGATCATCTTCTGTCAAGCAATTGCCAAAGGCACGTTCCTATTGAACCCGACGTGAGCGGTGCGAGGCGCTCCATATACGCAAGAGTGGATGGCCACCATAAAACGGCCGTTTGGCATGGCGGCCGCACTGGCCGGGGTGATCTGGCGGGCATATATATCGTGGGTCCACTCGCCGTCGCTATTTTCGCCGCGCGGGGGTCTGCCATGGGCGGCAGGGCGCTGGCGCTGCACGCCGCCAGCAAAAGCGGAGCGATGAATTTCATCACCGAAACCTATGGGGCAGGCCAACGCCTGTCAATACAATGCCCATAATCGGCGGGGGTGCCGCCCGAGGCCGAATTTCCTGCTAGACCCGCGCGCGCCGCCGTTATACACCACATATATGGCGAAAAAAGATGATACCCCCGATATGAATGATGGCGGCATAATCACCCGCGAGCCGCTCAAGCAGGCCTTGGGCGAGCGCTACCTCACCTATGCGCTCTCCACCATCATGAACCGCGCTTTGCCCGATGCGCGTGATGGACTGAAGCCCGTGCACCGGCGCATTCTTTATGCCATGCGCGAGCTGAAGCTGGACCCGAAGGGGCGCTACCGGAAAAGCTCGAAAATCACGGGTGATGTGATGGGTAACTACCACCCCCACGGCGACGCCGCGATTTATGACGCCATGGCGCGGTTGGCGCAGGATTTCAACGTGCGCTATCCGCTGGTTGATGGGCAGGGAAATTTTGGCAATATTGACGGGGATAACCCTGCGGCGGCGCGCTATACCGAAGCGCGGATGACCGAGATTGCGGTGGCTCTGATGGAAGGGCTATCGGAAAACGCTGTTGATTTCAAAGACAATTACGATGGCACCCTGCAAGAGCCGGTGGTGATGCCCGCCCGTTTTCCACACCTGCTTGCCAATGGCTCCAGCGGCATTGCCGTGGGCATGGCCACCAACATTCCGCCCCATAACTTGGCCGAGCTATGTGACGCCGCCATCCACCTCATCCGCACGCCAAATGCGCGCGATGAGACCCTCGCCGAGCTGGTGCCGGGGCCGGATTTCCCGACTGGCGGCATTTTGGTGGAGCCACGCGAAAACATTCTGAAAGCCTATGCCACCGGCAAGGGCAGCTTTAGGCTGCGGGCGCGCTGGGAAAAGGAAGACCTTGGCCGAGGGCAGTGGCAGATCGTGGTCACCGAAATTCCGTATCAGGTGCAAAAATCCAAGCTCATCGAGAAGATCGCCGAGATTATCAACCAGAAAAAAATTCCGATTCTGGCCGATGTGCGGGATGAGAGCGCCGAGGATATCCGGCTGATTCTGGAGCCGCGCGCCAAAACCGTGGATGCGCAAGTGCTGATGGAAACCCTGTTTCGGCAGTCAGACCTTGAAACCCGTTTTTCGATGAATATGAACGTGCTGATTGATGGCCTCACCCCGCAGGTTTCCAGCCTGAAAGACATGCTGCGCGCCTTCATCGACCATGCCCGAGAGGTGCTGGTGCGGCGCACGCAATTCCGTCTTGGCAAGATCGAAAGCCGCCTTGAAGTGCTCAGCGGCTATATTATCGCCTTCCTCAACCTTGATCGTGTGATCGAAATTATCCGCTATGAGGATGACCCCAAGGCTATGCTGATGGCCGAGTTCGAGCTGACCGACGTGCAAGCCGAAGCCATCCTCAATATGCGTCTGCGCAGCCTGCGCAAGCTGGAGGAAATGGAACTAAAGCGCGAGCAGGCCGAGCTGCTGGAAGAGCAGGCGGGGCTGCAAGGGCTGCTTGGCGATGTCACGCAACAGTGGATGAAAATCATCGAGCAGTTGCGCGAAACCAAAAAGGAATTCGGCAAGTCCGAAATCGGCACCCGCCGCACCACTCTGGCCGATGCGCCCGATGTGGAAGAGGTGCCGATCGAAGCCATGATCGAGAAAGAGCCGATTACGGTGGTATGCTCGAAAATGGGCTGGATACGGGCGCTCAAGGGCCA
>Ga0256840_1002316_pt1 | contig 16919 bp, 13 predicted proteins | sample 355202metaG_FD_185969 | JGI IMG/M metagenome (GOLD analysis project Ga0256840, IMG submission 185969) | Hydrothermal vent microbial communities from Mid Atlantic Ridge, Atlantic Ocean - 355-202 | ecosystem: Environmental > Aquatic > Marine > Hydrothermal vents | place: Atlantic Ocean: Mid... | reverse complement strand
ACCTTAAACATTTCCATGCCTAAGGCTTGCAAGTCCTCTACTCCAGCAATTTTGGCCAAGGCTTCAGCAGCCTCTTTGTCTTGGTCCGTGCAGGTGGCAGACTTGAAGATGACCGTATCGCTTAAAATAGCGCAAAGCATAATCCCAGCAACGTTTTTGGGAATTTCTACTCCAAAAAAGTCGTACATATTTTTGATAACCGTACAAGTACAACCTACAGGCCAGATCCAGCACTCCAAAGGATTAGGAGTGGTAACGTCTCCCAACTTGTGGTGGTCAACAATGCCTAAAATTTCTCCTTCTTTCACGTCGTCTAAAGTTTGAGCTAGATCCGAGTGATCGACGAGGATAAGCTTTTTGCCTGCGCCAGAGGTAATTAACTCAGGAGCATCTACGCCAAACTTGTCCAAAACGAATTTGGTTTCTGGATTTAATTCACCCTGCATTGCTGGTTTGGCCTCTACGCCCAACTTGGTTTTGAGATCAGCTACGCCAATAGCTGCACACACTGAATCAGTGTCTGGATTTTTGTGTCCGTAAACATAAACTGCCATGTTCAACCCTCCTTTCTTATTTTTGGCCTAAATCAATTTAGTTTGTCCAAAATAGCACAAAGTTTTGTCTTTGCCAAGAAAAAATCAAGCGTCTAACTAATTGTTTTATCCTGTGAATTGATAAACGTTTGATAAGAATTTTATTAAAAGATGCACCTGCAAAACATAAAAAATTTACGTTTTTTCACCAAGTTTGTCTATAACTTGTTTAAATAATTAAACGTTTATTTTACGATTTTAAGCCAAATTGGGCAAAACAAAGTTTTTTACAGGCACGTCTTAAAAGTTAAATCCTTTATAAGACGCAACTGCAAAAGGTCAAAAATTGTGTTTTTTGACAAAACCGTTCGCTTGTAATAACCTGAAATTATTTGATTTTTTAGAGGTTAAATGTCAATCTTTCCCAAAAACACTTTTTGCAAGAGCATCTTATAAGACACAACTGCAAAAAGTTAAAGAGTGTGTCTTTGACAAAATCCTTTGCTTATAACTCTTTTAAATTATTTGGTTTTTGTTTTTTTAGGTTGTCAATTCCCACCAAAAAAAGTTTTTGCGGGAACGTCTTATAATTATTTGTTAGTTGTTTTTGACTAAAAACTTATAAAACCAGCGATGTTTTTTGGGCTTGCTTAAGCAAGGTCTTTTTATGTTGAACTAAAGTTAGGCGGCCAATTTGAATGATTGTCTTTTTTGGGGTTTTGCTTTATTGATTTGTTTATGGACAAAGCAAAAAGGATTAGAGACGTTTTACCTTGGTTAGAACAAGCCATAACCAAGTGTGAATTGTGTCCTCGAGCTTGTAAAGTCAACCGAAAAAATGGTGAGCTTGGTTTTTGTAAGACTGGAGTGCAGGCTCAAGTCGCTAGTTTTGACCTGCACTTTGGTGAAGAAAGGATTTTGGTGGGCCAGGGAGGGTCTGGCACTATTTTTTTTGCGCACTGCAACTTGGGATGTGTGTTTTGCCAAAATTACGAGATTAGCAATAATGACCTTAACTTTCCAGAAGTAAGCGCCAAGCAGCTAGCCTTGATTATGTTGGAATTACAAACAAAAGGAGCTGAAAACATCAATCTCGTTACGCCTTCGCACGTGGCCCTAGCTATTTTACAGGCCTTGGATTTAGCCTTGGCCCAAGGACTTAACCTGCCCGTAGTTTATAACACTAGCTCTTATGATAGTCCTTATCTTATTTCCAAGTTAGAAGGGATCGTAGATATTTATTTGGCTGATCTAAAATTTTTTTCCTCCCAGTACGCGCAAAAATATACTCAGGCCCCTGATTATCCTCAACTGGCCCAAACCAACGTCTTGCGTATGTACGAACAGGTTGGGGGAATCAAGTTAAACGCCCGAGAAGTGGCCCAAAAAGGTCTGATCATTAGACACTTGATTTTGCCAAACGACCTTGGCCAGACCCAAGAGTGGCTGGAATTTTTACACGCCAATAAACTTTACGACGTCTATTTAAACCTAATGGACCAATATCATCCTGCCCATAAGGCCCATCTTTATCCCGAGTTGCAGGCAGGTATTGATTATAAGACCTTGGATCACTACGTGCAAATGGCCAAAAAAATGGGCTTTAAGTACATAGATCAACCCAAGCAGAGGTTGTTTAGATTACTTTCTTGGTAAAAGGAGGAGTTTGGTGAGTATTTTGATCCAAAACGTTTGGTTGGAACAAGAACAAGTAGATGTATTTATTGAAGATGGCTGGATCAAAGCTATTGGGCCCAACCTTAACTTTTCAGCCCAAAAAATTATTAACGGTCAAAACAAAGCCATTTGTCCAAGCCTAGCCAACGTGCATACCCACGCAGCTATGACCTTGCTGCGAGGTTATGCTGATGACTTAAAGCTGCACACCTGGCTTAATGACTACATCTGGCCCTTTGAACAAAAACTTGGCTTTGAAGACATATACGTTGGAACCAAGTTGGCCTGTTTGGAAATGATCAAGACGGGAACGACTTTTTTTTGTGATATGTATTGGCATCCTTTGGCTGCTAAACAAGTCGTAGAAGAAATGGGCCTAAGGGCAGCCCTTTCTTCAGTTTTTGTTGACTTTGGAAGCGTCTCCAAGGCCAAAGAATTTAAGCGCAAAACAGAAGAATTTTTTGCCCAGAATAAAAATAGCGAACTGGTCCAATTTATTCTAGGTCCCCACGCCATTTATACAGTATCCAAAGAGTCTTTGATCTGGTTAAAGGATTTTGCTTTGGCTCACGATTTGCTTATCCACGTTCACCTGGCAGAAACCCAAAAAGAAGTCAAAGATTGTCAAAAAGAACACGGCTTAACTCCCGTAAGATATCTTGAGTCTATAGGTTTTTTTGAGGCCAACGTTTTAGCTGCCCACGTGGTTTGGATAGATGAAGAAGAATTAGAGATCTTACAAAAATCCGAAGTCAAAATTGCCCACGTTCCAGTCTCCAACCTCAAACTGGCTTCTGGCCTTGCTCCTGTAGATAGGTTTGTTCAAAAACACTTAAATTTAGGTCTAGGCACAGACGGATGCGCATCCAACAACAATCTAAATCTTTTTGAAGAGATAAAATTAGCAGCCCTTTTGGCCAAGGTCAGGGCCAAGGATCCAGCTTTGCTTAAGGCCAAAGAAGCCTTTGACTTGGCTGCCAAAAATGGTTTTGCCTTTTTTGGAATCAAGGCAGGAGAAGTTAAGCCAGGATTTACGGCTGACCTTTTGCTCGTTGACTTGTTGGACGCGAGTATGGTGCCAAATCACGACTTTTATTCCAATCTAGTTTACGCAAGTCAAGGTAGGAACATAGATACCGTAATTTGTAACGGCAAGGTTTTGATGGAAAACAAAAAAGTTGCTGGCGAAGAAGAGATTTTGGCCCAAGCCAAAACGTGCGTAAGCAAAATTTTAAAAAGGATCTAAGTCCATGCTTTTAATTTATACTGGAGACGGCAAGGGAAAAACCAGCGCTGCCGTAGGTCAGGCTATACGCGCTCTTGGCCACGGCTATTCTGTGGTCTTTGTCCAATTTATCAAAAGCAACGTCCAAACTGGAGAACAAAAAATACTGCGTCAACTATTAGGGGACGACTTTTTTATAGGCGGCCTTGGTTTTTGCCGAAATCCAGAAGAAAAGAAAAAACATCGAGCCCGGGCCATAGCCACTTTGGAATTTGTTTTGACCAAAATGGAAAAAAAACTGTTTATGCTCGTAGCAGATGAGATCTTATACGCCCTGCAAGCCGACTTGTTAACTAGAGCTGAGATAGAACGGATCCTAATCAAAGCCAAAGATAACCATACTCACTTGGTCTTTACAGGCCGCGGTCTTCCTGATTTTTTGCTCAACCGAGCAGATCTCATTTCTGAGATTAAAGAAATTAAGCACCCTTTTGCCCAAGGAATAAAGGCTCAAAAAGGTATAGAGTATTAGTTCCAAATGCCTGCCAGTTCAAAATTGCAAGCAGGACATTTATTTTGTTGGATTTTATTTTGAGAAATAGCAAAACCCTGGCGTTGAATAAGTAACTGACCGCACTTGGGACAATAGGTGTTTTCTTCTTTGGCTCCAGGTACGTTTCCTAAGTAAACGTAGTGTAACCCGCAGGACTTAGCAATTTGGTAAGCCTTATTTAAGGTAGAAAGAGGGGTAGGTGAAAGATAGTCCAACTTATAGCAAGGATAAAACCTAGAAAGGTGCCAAGGGGTCTCTTGACCTAAATTTTTAACTATAAAATTGGCAATAGAGGCAAGTTCTTGTTCACTGTCGTTTAAACCAGGAATAATTAAGGTCGTAACTTCTAACCACCAACCCATCTTTTTTATTTTTTCTAAATTTTTTAAGACTGGCTTTAACTTAGCCCCACAATAGGTCTGATAAAAGTCGTTGCTAAAGGATTTAAGATCAATGTTGGCTGCATCTATTACTTGGTTAAGCAGATCCAAGGCCTTTGGACTTTGATAACCATTGCTAACTAAAATATTTTTTAGTCTATGTTCTTGAGCCAGTTTGGCCGTAGAAAAAAGCAGTTCAATAAAGATCGTTGGTTCTGAATAGGTATAAGAGATGCTTTGGGCTTGATAGCTTTGGGCAAGGGTGATGATTTGTTCTGGAGATAGACGTTCCCCCTGAATAGGAAGTCCTTGCTTAGGTAAATGGGCTAAGGTGTAGTTTTGACAAAACTTACAGGCAAAATTACAGCCCATAGTTCCCAAAGAAAGAGTGCTCGTTGCGGGCAAAAAGTGAAACAAAGGCTTTTTTTCTACAGGATCCAGAGCCACGGCTGCTACTTTTTCTCCAACTAAAGTATGTAAGATCCCGTTTTTATTGACGCGCACCCCACACTTTCCTTTTTCTTGGTTCCCAAGTTCACAAAAATGGGCACAAAGATCGCACCGTACCCTTTGCTCATCTTTTTGGGTCCAAAGAATGGCTAGCGTGCTCATTATCTTCTCCTAGTCTAAATTGAACGAAATCGCTTTCTACAGTTTGTTTTTACAATTTTGAAAATATTTTTGCCTACTTTCTTGAAACCAACAAATCATTTGTTTTTCAAAAAAACGTGAGCTCAAATAAGAAGCTAACTAAAGAGTTAACGTTTAGCTTAAAGGTCAAAGTAACCTGACCAAGTTTTTAAAGTAGGTTCTCGTATGGCCTTATCTAAAAGTTTTTGATAGGTGGTTTGATCCACTTCTTTAGCTCCAAACATCTCTACGTGTTTGGACTTTTGCTGACAGTCAATAAATAAAAACTTATTCTGCTCTAAGAAACGAATCAAGTGCCATAATCCAACTTTGGAGGCATTAGAAGCGAGATGAAACATAGACTCTCCAAAAAAGGCTCGGCCAATACTCACTCCATAAAGCCCCCCGACTAATATATCTTGCTGCCAGACCTCAACTGAGTGGGCATAGCCAAGCAAGTGCAACTTGAGATAAGCCTCTTTCATTTCAGGGGTAATCCAAGTGCCTTCTCCTCTACTTTCTCTTACCTGAGCACAATAAAAAATTACGTCTTCAAAACAATAATCAAAACTTACGGTAAACAAATTTTGCTTAAGAATACGTTTAAAACGCCTAGGCAAGTGAACGTCGTCTAAAAAAATCAAAGGTCTGGGAAAAGGAGCCCACCACAGGATAGGACTGCCTGCTTCGTACCACGGGAAAATTCCTTTAGAATAAGCAAGAAGTAATCTTTTGGGCGATAAGTCACCACCTACGGCCAAAAGACCGTCTGGGTCGGCCTGTTCGAGGGGAGGAAACCACAGTTTATCATTCAAAAAGGCTATGCTCACGACTCTTGACAAGCTTAGGAAAGCATAGGTTTGGTTTTTTCTTGAAGCTCAAAGAGCAATTTGTCTTTGTTTTTGGCCAGCTTGATCTTAATTACACTTTTTGGGGATAACTTTCCACGTAAGAGTTTTTCAGCCAAGACGTCTTTTATTTCTTGTTCAATGACTCGGGCCAGTGGCCTTGCTCCAAACTTGGGATCATATCCCTTCTGAGCTAGCCACTTTTTCGCTCCTGGAGTTAAATTTAAGACGATTTGCTTGTCCTTTAACTGGGCATTTAATTCTTGCAGGTATTTTTCAACGATTAATCCCATAACGTCAGCACTCAAACCTTGAAAAGGAATGATCCCGTCCAATCTATTTCTAAATTCGGGACTAAATAGTTTTTCAGCCTCTTTTAACCCCTTGTGAACGTTATCCTGACTGGAATTATCCCCAAAACCAATGGATGCGGCAGACATCTCTCTAGCCCCTACGTTAGAAGTCATAAGCAAAATTACGTGTCTAAAGTCAGTTTTCCGTCCAGTAGTGTCAGTTAAGGTGGCGTGATCCATAATTTGCAACAAAATGTTAAACAAATCCAGGTGGGCTTTTTCTATTTCGTCCAAAAGCAAAACACAATGCGGGGTTTTGCGTACCGCTTCAGTGAGCAATCCTCCCTGATCAAACCCTACGTATCCTGGTGGCGCGCCAATAAGACGCGAAACCGTATGTTTTTCCATGTATTCGCTCATATCAAAACGCAAAAAACCAATGTTCAAAATGCGAGCAAGCTGCTTGGCCAATTCGGTTTTACCAACCCCTGTGGGTCCAATACACAAAAAACAAGCAATGGGTTTGTTGGGTTCACGCAGACCAGCTCTAGCCCTGCGAATAGCTTTGGCCACTAACTCTACAGCCTTATCCTGACCAAAAATAACTCGTTTAAGCTCCTCTTCAAGATCAATGAGTTTTTGTTTTTCCTTGCTCAAAAGTTCTTTAGGAGGAATTTTGACCATATTGGCAATAACTTTTTCTACGTCTCGGGACGTAACTATTGTTTTTTTTCTTTGAGTTAAACCCTGCAACACCAAAATAGCTCCAGCCTCATCAATGACGTCTATGGCCTTGTCTGGTAAAAATTTATCCTGAATGTACTTGGCTGAAAGCTCGGCAGCTGTAATCAAGGCCCTGGTCTGGTATTTTACCTTGTGATATCGTTCGTAGTGGGATTTTAATCCCTGCAAAATTTTTACGGTATCTTGGATACTGGGCTCAGTTAATTCTATTTTTTGAAAACGCCTAGATAAAGCTCTGTCTTTTTCAAAGTAGTTTCGATATTCTTCGTAAGTAGTAGAACCAATGCACCGAATCTCGCCAGAAGCCAACACCGGTTTTAAAATGTTAGAAGCATCCATAATCCCCGTACTGCCACTGCCCGCACCAACCAAAGTATGAATTTCATCTATAAATAAAATTGCATTTTTTTTGTTTTTTAATTCCCGGATCAATTTTTTTAATCTGGCCTCAAATTCGCCCCGATACTTGGTTCCCGCAATAAGCAAGCCAAGGTCCAGGGCATAAATTTTAGTCCCTTGAAACGGTTTGGGCACCTGTTTTTGAGCAATGCGCAAGGCCAAACCTTCAACCATAGCTGTTTTGCCCACTCCAGGCTCACCTACCAAAATAGGATTGTTTTTTCGTCTCCGCAATAAAACCTGAATCATTCTTTTTAATTCCTCATCCCGCCCAATTAAGGGATCAATTTTGCCTTGTTTGGCCTTTTTAACCAGTTCTACGGTAAACTTGCTTAAAATTGTTTCCTCCTGCTCTGATTTAGGCAAATTTTGTGGTTTGACCTCGGTATGGTGTGGAGTATCAGGCTCAAGATAATGAGAGACGTATTCAACCAGATCTATGCGGGTAATTCCCTGCTGACGCAAAAAGTAGGTAGCATAAGCTTCAGGCTCATCAAAAAAAGCAACCAAAAGATCCCCTACCGTTACTATATTCTTGCCAGCAGACTGGGCGTGCATAATTGCCCGCTGCAGCACCCTTTGGACCCCAATGGTTTGAATGATTTCACTGTCCATCTGGGTAACTACTTCTTGTTTAGCCAAAAAATCTTCTAAATTATTTTGCAACTCCTTTAGATCTGCTCCCATGTCTTCTAGGATCTGCCTGCCTTTTTTTTCTAAGGTATAAGCAAACAACAAATGCTCCAAGGTTAAAAATTCGTGTTTTCTTTTTTTGACCTCGTGCACGGCAAGGCTAAGAATTCTCTCTAACTCCTTACTCAACATTAAAATGCCTCCAAAAAATAGTATTTCCCTCTAATTTTTCAAGTGGTTTGCTTTTGAAAGACGTAACTGCAAAAACAAAAATTTGCCTTTTTTCTCAACGAGTTGATTTATAACTTGTTTAAATAATTGAACGTTTGTTTTGCAATTTTAAACCGAACTAGGAAAAACAAAGTTTTTACAGGCGCGTCTTAAAAACTTATCTCAATCCATAAAAAATTCAAATACAAAAAGTCAAAACTTGCCTTTTCTGACAAAATAGTTAGCTAGTAACCATATGAAATTATTCGGCTTATTTATCGTTGCAACTTTGTCAACTCCACCAAACAGAGTTTTTACAACAGTATTTTATTAAGATTCAAGTGCAAAAAGTCAAAAGTTGCTTTTTTGATAACGTTGCTTACTTGCAACACGTCTTATTAATGCAATTTGAAAAAACTAGAACCAAAACTAGCAGCTCCCAATACAAAAAGATTAGGCCTCTTCCAAGGTACACTTTAAGGGAAAACCGTGTTCTCGGGCCGTTTGACGCACCAACATTACTTTAGTTTCTGCAATCTCCAAGGGGTACACCCCACAAACCCCTACCCCTTCTTGGTGTACTTTCATCATAATGGCATAAGCCTCGGCTGGGGATTTGTGAAAAATTTGCTCTAAAATTGCCACTACAAAGTCCATAGTCGTATAATCGTCGTTGTGCAACAGGACTTTGTAAAGTTTTGGTTCTTGTATCTCGTCCTCAACAATTTCTTTTATGTTTACTTGGCTATCTTCTTTTAAGACCATACTTTTTAAGATGCTCCTGCAAAAACTGTTTTGGATGGGAAATTGACAAAGTTTTAACTACAAACAAGCCAAATAATTTCAATTTGTTACAAGCAAGCTATTTTATTTAGAAAACGCAAGTTTTGACTTTTTGCATTTACATTTTTTAATTAAATAATTTCCTCAAAAAGTCAATCTGGAAGAAAAATCCCAAAACGACTTCCTTGGGACAGGAACAAAAGTAATTTTAATTGGCAAAAATTATCTTAAGTTAAAAGACGTGCCTGCAAACGATCTGTCCTTCTAAGGTCAGATGTTTATTTCTATTTCTCCAGATAACCCCACGTTGTTAGGAGCAAACTAAAATTTTGATTTTTGGTTAAGTCTTCACGAACTAGGGCTAAGGTTTAAAAACCTGCCAGTTATAGATTTAGGATTAGTCGCTATTTGCTCAGGAGTGCCAGTGGCAATAATTTCTCCACCCTGTTCTCCCCCGCCAGGTCCAAGGTCAATAACGTAATCTGCCGCCTTGATAACGTCCAAATTATGTTCAATTAAAACAATAGACGCTCCTTTGGCAATGAGTTGGTTTAAAACTTGAAGTAATTGTTTTACTTCGTGAACGTGCAGACCAGTAGTTGGTTCGTCCAAAATGTAGAGGGTATTGGGCAATTGTTTTTTACTAAGTTCGCGAGAAAGTTTGATCCGCTGAGCCTCTCCTCCACTTAGAGTCAAGGCAGATTGGCCTAATTTTAAGTAACCAAGGCCTACTTGAGCTAAAATTTCCAGTTTTTTCAGTACAGAGCTGTGATTGGCAAAAATTTCTTTGGCCTCGTTTACGGTTAGTTCTAGGACCTGAGCAATATTAAAGCCTTTGTACGTTATTTCTAAGGTCTCGCGATTATATCTTTTTCCCTTACAGACCTCACAGGTTACGTAAACGTCCGGTAAGAAGTGCATTTCGACCTTAACTTGTCCTTCTCCTTTGCAGGCCTCACATCTGCCCCCTTTGACGTTAAAACTAAATCTGCCCGGCAGGTAGCCTCTGGTTTTGGCTTCTAGGGTATTGGCAAAAATAATTCTTATGTCGTCAAAGATCTTGGTATAAGTGGCTGGATTGGAACGAGGAGTACGACCAATGGGGGTTTGGTCGATCAAAAAAACCTTTTCTATACCTTCACTGCCTTTGATTTGTTTGAGTTGGCCTGGGTTTAAAGCTTTTTGGCCCTTGGCCAATAAAAGGTGTTTGTACAACGTATCTACGATTAAAGAGCTTTTGCCTGAACCAGAAACCCCAGTTATTACGGTAAGGGTATTTAAGGGAATTTTACAATCTACGTTTTTTAAGTTGTGGGTCGTTACCCCAACTAATTCCAAATAACGTTTTGGCTTGCGCCTTTGTTCAGGGATGGGGATTTTTAATTCTGCGCGCAAATACTTGCCCGTCAAGGTATTGGCTCGTTTTAGCTCCTCTACGCTGCCGACAAAAACAATTCGTCCTCCTTGTTCACCAGAACCAGGACCTAATTCTACTAGATAATCAGCCGTTAAAATGGTTTCTGGATCGTGTTCTACCACGATTACGGTATTAGGTCTATTTTTGAGCTCTAAAAGGGTTGAGATCAATCTTTTATTATCCCTGGGATGGAGGCCAATGCTTGGTTCATCCAGCACGTAAATTACGTTGGTCAAACCACTGCCTAGCTGAGAGGCTAGGCGAATACGCTGCGCCTCACCTCCAGAAAGACTGGCCATGGTTCGATTCAGGCTAAGATAGTCTAAGCCTACGTTGATTAAAAACTGCAGGCGATTGTTGATTTCTGTAAGTAATGGCTTGGCAATTTTGGTCTGAAGAGGTGAAAGCTCAATTGTTCTTAAAAATTGCTCCAAACCAGTTATAGAAAGCTCTGTTAATTCTGCAATGTTTAAGTCGTTTATCCGAACACACAAACTTTCTGGTTTTAACCTTTTGCCTTGGCACTTTGGACAGGGCTTGGTATTTAAGTAGCGGTTTAATTCTTTTCGCCAAAATACGTTTATTCGTTGCAATTTTTCCAACACAGAAATAACACCTGGCCAAGCTAGATCTTGATCACCATAAAAAAGCGCATCCAACGCAGACTGGGAAAACTTAGCCAAAGGCGTATTCAAGGTAAAATTATACTTGCGCCCCAATTGAATAAGATCTTGAGTATACTTTAGATAAAGCTTACCCGCAAAAGGCAAAACTGCTTTTTGGGACAAACTTTTGTCAGGCACAGGAGCCAACAAGTGAGGATCAAAATACTCCTGAACTCCTAACCCAAGACAAACAGGACACGCGCCTTGAGGACTGTTAAAAGAAAAAAGCTGCGGGCTAAGTTTGGGCAAAGACAGTTTACACTTGGGACAAACCGCAGTGGTGGAAAATAAAAGCTCTTTTTTTTCGTCTAATAAAAAAAGCTTGATCCAGCCTTGGGATAGGCTTAAAGCCAATTCTATAGAGTCTGCCAGCCGTTTTTGAAGGTTGGACTTTAAGATCAAGCGATCTACTACGACCTCTAAGGTGTGCACTTTGTTTTTGTTTAAACTAGGAACCTCGTCTATTAAATAAATTTGACCATCTACTCTAAGTCGAACAAATCCTTGTCTTTTTAGACTGGCAATGAGTTTTTGAAAACTGCCCTTTTGTCTTTCAACCAGAGGAGCAAGCAAAATAAAACGCGTTCCCTCGGGTAAGGACATAGCTTGGTCTATAATCTGATCAATGGTCTGTGAGACGATTTTGTTCCCGCACTTGGGACAATAAGGAGTGCCAATTCTGGCCATTAAAACCCGTAAATAATCGTAAATTTCTGTGGTCGTACCTACTGTTGAACGAGGATTTTTGGCAATGTTTTGTTGTTCAATGGCAATGGCTGGGGAAAGACCTTCAATTTTTTTAACTTTAGGTTTGTCTAATTTGGGCAAAAATTGTCTGGCATAGGCCGAAAGAGATTCTACGTATCTGCGCTGACCTTCGGCATAAATTATGTCAAAGCTCAAAGTTGACTTACCAGAACCGCTAGGTCCACAAAAAACGATCAATTGATTTTTGGGTAACTCCAAATCAATGGACTTTAAGTTGTGTTGACTCGCTCCAAAAATTTTAATTTTGTCTTTATCCCACATAAAAACACTTTTTTCTCTAAAATTTTTGATTTTTTTAAGACCTTAAAAGACGTAAGTGCAAAAAGTCAAAAATTTTGTTTTTTGACAAAACCGTTTGCTTATAAGACGCTCCTGCAAAAATTATTTTTTGTGGACGTAAATAAAGTTTAAGCAAAAAAATCTTTAACTATTACAATACGTTGCAAGCAAACAACGTTATCAAAAAAGCAACTTTTAACTTTTTGCATTTAAATCTTATAATAAGCTGAAATTATTTGGCTTTTTCTACGTTAAATTTTATCAATTTCTCCCAAAAACACTTTTGGCAGTTACGTCTTATAAAATACTTTTCTTTCTCTTCAGGCAAACATGCTGACATTCAACCTCTAATTAATAGTTAGGCCCTTTGGTTCAGAACGAGTCCTCCCCGCAGGCTGTTTGTGTTTTGTAATTACAAAGACAACTTAATTCCTTTGCTTTTTAGAGCTTTTATTTTGGCGCTGCGATTATAATAGTGAGTGTGTAAAAGTTCGTGAGATTTATGGCTACAAGGTCCTTGGGGCAAAAAGCCTTTGTTTTTGTCGTAAAGTTTTTTAATCATAGGATTGTCTTGCGACTTTCTAATTTTAAACACAGTAGCATCTGCCTTGTAAACTGATTTTTGGCGTAATCCAATAAATTCCATAGTGGCAGCAATAACTTCTTTGGTCATATTAAAACCAAGAACTGCATAACCTGCAGCAATACCTGCCGCCTTAAGAAAACCTCGTCTGCTCAACTTTATAAAGTCTTTCATTTTTTATAACCTCCTTCTTTAGGTTAAGAAATTTTACGTGCTCTATAGCGTCTGTTTATCTTACCAATCATGTACTTGAACAAAGAAGCTTCTTCTCGCACGCTGGGATCCAAGGGCTGTCCTCCACCGTTTACACAACCGCCAGGACAGGTCATAATTTCAATAAAATGATACGGAGACTTACCAGCTCGCACCTGTTCACAAAGTTTGGCTGCATTTTTAAGCCCGCTGGCTACGGCAACTTTAATGGTGCCAAAGTTAGGAATTTTAATATCCGCTGTATTAATGCCTTCGTGGGTCCGGACAACCTTAATGTCAGGATCTTTAAGTTTTTGACCTGACAAAACCTCGTAAGCCAAACGCAAAGCTGCCTCCATTACTCCACCACTGGTTCCAAAAATAGTACCTGCACCTGTGGACATCCCCAAAACAGGATCTGGATCTTCATTGGGCAGTTTTTTAAAGTCTATTCCGGCTTTTTTGATCATATAAGCCAATTCTCTGGTATTGATGGTGGCATCAATATCTCTATAACCACTAGCCCGTAACTCGGGACGTAACCCCTCGTATTTTTTGGCTATACAGGGCATAATTGAAACCGTATACATCTTTTTGGGATTGGTTTTAGTAGTTTCTGCTCCATAGGTCTTAGCCAAAGCGCTCAACATACCTATCGGAGATTTGCAGGTAGAAAGATGAGGCAATAGATCCGGATAAAAGGTTTCACAAAACTTAACCCAACCAGGACAACAAGAGGTAAACTGAGGCAAGGGTTTGTCTTTGCTGGGATGCTTAATTCTTTCAATCAACTCTGTTCCTTCTTCCATAATAGTTACGTCTGCGCCAAACTGATTGTCCCAAATGTAATCAAAGCCAAGGGCCCTTAAAGCAGCCTGCATTTTACCCCCTACGTATGTGCCTGTTGGATATCCAAAACACTCTCCCAAGGCATATCTTACTGCCGGAGCAGGCATTGAAACCACAAGGGTATCTGGATCTTTTAATTTTTCAAAAATTTCAGCCACATAAGATACCTGTTCATAAATAGCACCATAAGGACAATTGGCCAAACATTGGCCACAATTGATACAGGCTGCAGGATCAATTACTTTATGGATGTCGTCGTCATTAATGGACTGGATGGCACCAGTAGCACAATGACTCTCACACTCACCACAACCTTGACATTTGTCGGGATCTACCTGAACAAAGAAAAATTCACTGGGATCCTTGCCCTTGGGAGCATTAATTACGTAATCTACTTCTTCCATTTTTACCCTGCTTCCTGGAGAGTCCAACTTTAACCTGGACAAATACGCAGGGGCTTGTTTGGGTTTTGCTTGGGGTTTGCTTCCAGCCATAGTCTCTTCCCTCCTTGTTTAATTGGTAGATAAAAACAAACACACTTTGATTTAAACTAACACGCCAACTTCTCCTATATGGTTAGACTCTTAGCTCAAAAAAAAAATATTTGCAATAACAAATAAAAACAAAAAATAACATTTACAGGATAAATTAAAAAAATTAATCAAACCACATTAACTTTATTGAAAATATAAATTTGACAATCAACCCGTTCAACTCGATAAAATAATAAATTAATACACGGAGATATTAAAAAAATAAGAAAAGTATTGACACTTAGTAATATCTTTTAAATAAAAATTTTATTTACAAACAAAAAAACTCAACTGCTCTATCAACCTGCGGGAAGGGGGCACACCCTGAACCAAAGGGAGAAAAAGGCCATTTGCTTTTTTAGACCCGACCTGCAGGCTTGCTGGTCGGGTTTTTTATTTGGTCAAATTCAACAAGGAGGTAAGCAAAAATGGAAAAACGAATGGGGGTAGTGGCAATAATTATCAAAGACAGAAAGGCTGTTAGTGCCAAGGTCAATGAAATTTTAACTGAGTATGGCGAAATAATAATTGGACGAATGGGCATACCTTATCGGGAAAAAAACATCAGTATTATTTCTTTAATTGTAGAGGCCACCACTGATGAGCTTGGATCTATGACTGGAAAACTTGGGATGATCCCCAACGTAGATGTAAAATCTACTTTAATTAACAAGTAAAAAAAGGAGTTTGCTAATGCTAACCGAAAGCGAATTAAAGTGGCGTGAAAAGCGTCTGGCCAAGATCCAGAAATGGACAGAAAATTGTCCATGGGAAGATTTTATTGATGATGAGTGCATAATCAATCTTATTCAAGAAAAACAAGGTCCAGATAAGCAAGAAGTTTTAGATATCATTGCCAAGGCAAAAGAAAACGCCTTAACAGGAGCCCTGCTTCTGCCTGAAGACGTGGCTGTGCTCGTAAACGTGCAGGACCCTGAACTGTGGGAGGCTATTTTTGAAACAGCCAACTGGATCAAAAATAAGGTTTACGGAAATAGAATAGTTCTTTTTTCTCCCCTATACATTTCCAGCCCTTGCGTAAATAATTGTGCCTATTGTGGTTTTAGAAACACCAATACCCAGGTGAAAACCAAAACTTTAAGTATGAATGAATTGGAAGAGGAAATAAAAGTGCTGACTGGCATGGGCCAAAAACGTCTGATCGTGGTCTATGGAGAGCATCCTGCAAGTGACAGTGAATTTATGGCCAAAACTATTGAAAAAATATACAGTATAAAAAACGGAAAAGGCGAAATCAGACGGGTAAACGTCAATGCGGCCCCTTTATTTGTAGAAGAATACAAAACAGTCCAAGCGGTAGGCATTGGCACTTATCAGGTCTTCCAAGAAACCTATCACCATCCCACCTATCACAAGGTTCATCCAAGCAATACCCTAAAAGGAAATTATAAGTGGCGTCAATTTGCCTTACACCGGGCCTTGGAGGCAGGCATTGATGACGTAGCCATAGGCGCCTTATTTGGGCTGTATGACTGGCGGTTTGAATTATTGGGTTTACTTTATCACGCCATGTCTTTGGAAAAAGAATTTGGCGTGGGCTCGCATACCATTTCTTATCCGCGTCTGGAATATGCAGTCAACACTCCACTCACGGCCAAATCGCCTTATTTGGTAAGTGATGACGACTTTAAAAAACTAGTAGCTATTATCAGATTGATGTGTCCATATACGGGCTCCATTTTAACTGCGCGGGAAAAACCAGATTTGCGCATGGAATTGATCCGCAAAGGTGGAGTCTCGCAAATGGATGCAGGGACCAGAATTGCCGTAGGCGGATATGCTGAAATGGCCAAAGAACACATCCCAGACAAACAACAATTTCTTATCCAGGATACGCGCAGCTTGGACGAATTTATTTATGACCTTTGTCAACAAGATTACCTGCCTTCTTTTTGCACTGCTTGTTATCGCGAAGGCCGAACCGGCGATAACTTTATGCCCTTAGCCAAACATGCCACGGTTAAAAATTTTTGTATTGGAAATGGTGTGCTTACCTTTAAGGAATATCTTCTTGATTATGCTTCACCCAAGGTTAAAGAAATTGGAGAAAAAAAGATTATTCCCAATTATCTAAAATGGCTAGATCAACACGTTCCTCTGGCAGCCAATAGAGTTAGAGAATTATTGACCAAAGAAGAAATGGGACAAAGGGATCAGCACTTATAACTGCAAAAATTGTCTTGCTCCCTTTGTTTTTATCTGGTTTTTGTGGCCAATTTCAGCCCTGGCAGGAGATGGATTTATCTAAGAAATGCGTGTCCTTAAAGCCCAAGGTGTAAACCTGACCTTTAATAATTAAGGACAAGACCACCAGGAAAAAACTATGAATGACTTAAAACAAAAATTAGAACAAAAGGCAAAGGACGTTTGTCAAAAGTTTTGTTTAGATAGGGTCTATTTTGCCAAAGCTATGGGTAAACGCAATCACTTTTTGGCTGGTTATGGCAGAGAAACGTTTGTGGGTTCTCAAAAAATTGCCCTAACTCCAAAAGTAAACGTCTTTATTCAAGGAGAACTAAGCAAAACCCAAAAAGAAATTTTGCACCAGGAATTGATTTCTTTTATCCAACAAATAAGGGAGCTTGGATATGACTAGAATCGAAAAAGACCTTTTGGGAAGCAAAGAAGTTCCCCAAGACGCCTATTTTGGCATTCATTCTTTGCGTGCTCAGGAAAATTTTTTCTTATCAGGTCAAAAAGTACA
>Ga0256840_1002315_pt1 | contig 16922 bp, 16 predicted proteins | sample 355202metaG_FD_185969 | JGI IMG/M metagenome (GOLD analysis project Ga0256840, IMG submission 185969) | Hydrothermal vent microbial communities from Mid Atlantic Ridge, Atlantic Ocean - 355-202 | ecosystem: Environmental > Aquatic > Marine > Hydrothermal vents | place: Atlantic Ocean: Mid... | reverse complement strand
CCGTTTACAAAATAACTAAAAAAATGGAAGAGTTTAAAAAAGAGAAACTTCAAAATGAAAAAGAGGCAAAAAAACTTGAAGAAGATGGGTTTTGCCCCTGCTCCATACAGCAACCTTAAGCATTTTTTATGTAAAATATGAAATCATTTTGCGCCCATAGCTCAGCTGGATAGAGCATTTGATTGCGGTTCAAAAGGTCAGAGGTTCGAATCCTCTTGGGCGCACCATTACAAAGGATAAGTATGCAAATCCCTTTTATAGACTTAAAAAAGCAGTATCATCTCCACCAAAAAGAGATACAAAAAGAGATAAATGAGGTCTTGGAAAGTTCTCAATTTATAGGCGGAGAAAAGTTAGACAGGCTTCAAAAAGAGCTTGCTAATTTCACTGGCAGCAAGTATGCAATATGCTGCTCAAGCGGAACTGATGCTCTTTTGCTCTCCTTGATGTCACTGGATATAAAAAGAGGTGATGAAGTTATCACTACACCTTTTACCTTTATAGCAACAGCTGAAGTTATATCTCTTCTTGGTGCGACTCCGGTATTTGTTGATATTGATGAGCAGACATACAATATAGACCCTAAAAAGATCGAAGACGCCATAACAGATAAGACAAAAGCTATCTTACCTGTGTCACTCTACGGACAACCTGCAGATATGGATGAGATAAATATGATTGCAAAGAGGCATGGGTTAAAAGTGATAGAAGATGGCTGTCAAAGTTTTGGCGCAACATACAAAGGGCAAAAGTCATGCAATCTAAGTGATATAGGCTGCACTAGCTTCTTCCCTTCGAAACCTTTGGGATGTTATGGCGATGGCGGAGCTGTTTTTACAAATGATGAAGAGCTTGCATTAAAGATAAAAATGCTTCTAAATCATGGGCAAAACGAGAGATATAAACACAAATATATAGGTATAAACGGAAGACTTGACGCCATTCAGGCTGCCATTCTTTTAGTAAAACTAAAATATTTTCCAAAAGAGATCATAAAAAGAGAAGAGATAGGCAAAAGATACAGCTTTAAATTAAACTCAGTTGCCACACCTTTTATAAAAAACGATAGAAGTTCAGTATATGCACAATACTCAATAAGGCTCAAAGATAGAGATAAGGTGGTAAAGATTTTAAATTCAAAGGGTATCACTACAGCTGTTCATTACCCAATGCCTCTTCATCTTCAGGAGTGCTTTGGATATCTTGGATATAAAGAGGGGGATTTTAAAGTAGCTGAAAAGATTAGCAAAGAGATTATGAGTCTTCCTATGAGCCCGTTTCTAAAAGAGAGTGATCAGGAGTTCATCATAAAAGTTCTCAACGAAATAGAGGAGCAATGAAGTGAAAAGGATAGCACTTATTGGGCTTGGTTCTATGGGCAAAAACCACTACAGAGTTTTAAAGTCACTCTCTGGAGTAAAAGTTGTTGCACTTTGTGATATAGAAAAAAGAGAGAACTATGAAGAGCCCTTTTATAGTGATGTTGACAAAATGCTTGAAAATGAAAGTATAGATGCAGCCATGATAGTAGTACCGACTTTTTTGCATAAAGAGATAGCTCTAAAATGCCTTAACAAAGGGGTTGATATCTTTATAGAAAAGCCTGTAGCTTCAACGATAGATGATGGTTTGGAGATAGAAAGGGTGGCAAAAGAGAAAGATTTGAAGGTGTGCGTGGGATATATAGAGAGATTTAACCCGGTCGTTGAAGCACTTAAAAATGAGTTAAAAGATAGAGACATCTACAGTATCGGTATTACAAGGGTAGGACCATTTCCACCCCGTATTGCCGATGTGGGGATACTGACTGATTTAGCCGTTCATGATATAGACCTTATAAGGTTCATAACCGGTAGAGAGATAGAGAAAAAGTCTATCTTCAAGTCACAAAAGATAAATTTTCACCACGAAGATAATGCCATACTATCTTTTCAGCTGCAAGACGATATAGTAGCTTCCATTATAACAAACTGGTTAACTCCTTTCAGAAAAAGAAAGATAGAGGTTGCAACAAAAAAGGGGTATTTTGAGGCTGATTTGATGGGACAGGATCTAGTTGAATACTCTGAATATAAAACCAATAACTCCTATGTCATAAGAAATTGCTTTGTTCAAAAAGAGGAGCCCTTGGTAAGGGAGCTAAGAGCTTTTTTAAGATACTTAAAAACGGGTGAGAGATCAGGGTTAAGCAGCGTCAAAGACAGTATAATAACTCTTGAGATATCTAGTTATCAGGGATAATCTTGAAAAAAGCATTAGTTCTTCTAAATATGGGAGGCCCTAACAACCTAAATGAAGTAGAGCTATTTTTAAAAAACATGTTCAATGATGAGAATATCATAACTGTAAAAAGCCAACTTTTGAGAAAATTTATAGCTTTTATGATAGTTAAGGGTAGAAAAAAGGCTGCCATAGAAAACTATAAAGAGATAGGTGGCAAATCCCCACTTGTGAAAAATACAAAAAATTTGATAAAAAAACTTCAAGAAAAAAGTGAAGATATACATATAACCTTTGCTATGAGATATACTCCGCCTTTTAGTAAAGAGGTGGTAGAGGATCTTAAAAAAAGAGATATAAAAGAGGTTTTTTTACTCCCTATGTATCCCCACTACTCAACAACAACCACAAAATCCTCTCTAGAAGAGTTCGTAAAAACAGCCAAAGAGTTAAAGTATGATGCAAAGATAAGCTCTGTTAAAAGATTTTACAAAGAAGAGGGCTACAATAAAGCGGTTATTGAAAAGATAAAAGATAGATTGGGAAGTGATGATTCAAAAGAGTTTGATTTGATATTTTCAGCTCACTCTCTACCACAAAAAATTATCGATAGTGGAGACAGTTACAAAGATGAGATCGAAGATAATGTCAAAATATTAGAAGATATGCTAAAGAAAAATGCTCTTACCTTCCGTAAAATACATATAGCTTATCAGTCTAAACTAGGTCCTGTTAAGTGGCTTGAACCATCATTGGAAGACAAGCTAAGAGAATTAAGAGATAAAAAGATCATCATCTACCCCATCTCTTTCATACTTGACAACTCGGAAACCCTCCAAGAACTACATATAGAGTATGCTGCCAAAGCCAAAGAACTTGGTGTTAAAGACTACAGAGTATGTTCTTGTCTAAATGACAGTATAATATTTATTGATTTTATACACAGATACTACATTGACACACAATATTAATTTGTGTATAATTAATCACTAAAATATTATGAAGACAAGATGGACTACTATATAAATATTAAAAGAAGACAAGCCCCTGCAAGGCCGCAACCCGTTGATAGTGAAATAGTTTTAAACAAAAAGGATTTTATAGTTTCAAGGACAGACTTAAAAGGCTATATCGTTTATGCCAATGATTATTTTATGGAGATTTGCGGGTATAGTAAAGATGAATTAATGGGTGTAAACCACAATATTATAAGACATCCCGATATGCCTAAGTTGATTTTTAAAGTTTTATGGGACAGGATCAAGGCCGGAGAAAAAGTCTTTGCCTTTGTAAAAAACCTTAGAAAGGATGGGAAGTTCTACTGGGTTTTAGCTGAAGTTGAACCGGCAAAAAAAGATGGAAAAATTATAGGTTACTACTCTTTTAGAGTAAGGGCTCCAAGATTTGCTTTAAAAGAGATCTCAAAAATTTACAAAGATTTAGTGGGTGCTGAAAAAACAGGAGGCATGAAAGCTTCGGAAGCGTTGCTAAACTCTTTTTTAAAGAAAAAGGGATTGACATATGATGAGTATATCCAAAAACTTTTTAAAAGAGGCTTTGGATTTGGAGGATTTCTAAGGGGATTTGGCAGTATCTTCAGGTGACAACATCCCCTCCTCTATCATCTCTTCCACTATCTTTTTAAAAACCGGAACAGCCGTTAAAGAGGCGTAATAATAGTATCTTTTTTTAGGTTCTCTAACTAAAACTGCTATCGTATATGAGTGATTTTTGTCATTTGCGAAGCCTATAAATGAGCTATTGTAAAGATCAGAATACCCTCCTTTTTTTGCTATATGTGCAGTTCCTGTTTTTCCGCCTATAGTTAAACCGGGTATAATGGTAGCCGTTGCAGTTCCTTTTTGGACGGTTTTTATCAAAATCTTTTGAACTCTTTTGGCAACTGCCACCGGAATAACTTGTTTATATTTTTTTGATAAAAGATTATGTTTTTTGCCGTAAGCATCTACATAGTATCCTGCGATCCTCGGCTCTATTTCTCTTCCATTATTGTTAAAGACATTATAGGCCTTTAAGAGTTGCGTAAGTGTTGCCTCTATGCCATAACCATAAGCAGTAACAGCTTTATATATTTCACTTTTCAACTGATAGACTTTTGGCATTACGCCCACATGTTCATAAGGCAGGTCTATACCGCTTTTTTGAGTAAATCCAAACTTTTTAAGACCATTATAGTAATCAACATAGTTTAACTTTTGGGCAAGCTGAGATATACCTACATTGCTTGAGTGAACTATAACATCTTCCGCACTCAGCCACTCAAATTTATGTGAATCCCTTATAGTTTTTCTTCCAATTTTATACTTGCCTCCGTAAATTCGGACCAGATCATACGGGTTGACTTTATTCTCTTCTAAAAGTAAAGAGAATATTATAGGCTTTAAAACTGATCCAGGCTCATAAGTAAATCTACTAGCAGTAATACTCAGGTGCGAATACTCATTTTTCTTAATAGATGAAGGATTGTATCTATTTGATGAAGCAAGTAGTAAAATTTTACCTGTCTTGCTATCCATTACGACAGCAGTTATCTCTTTGGCTTGCAGTTCATTTTTAGAGTTATCTAACAAATTTTCTATAATCTTTTGAAACTTTAGAGGTATATTTAGATGTATATCACTTCCATCTATCCTTGTTGTAATGGAGCTGTAACCATTGAGTATAATATTGCCGGCTATATCTTTACTGCCTTTTATGACCCCATCTTGCACCGGATTTAAAATGGAGTTATACTCTTTTTCAAGCCCCTTGACGCCATAGATCTTTGTTATCCTGTTTTTTTCATATTTTCTAACATATCCGACAACTGGAGTCAGTGTATCTTTGTAGTTGTAAACTCTATACTCTCCACTTTCAACTATATCCAATCCGTGGGTGAAAGTTATACCTGTCTTTTTATCCTCATATCCCACAAATACACCTAGTCTGTAGAGCTTTTTTGAGAGTTCTCTTAAATGCTGGGCGCTTATCGCATCTATCTTATAAGAAAGAACAACGGTTCCAAAGTAGGAGTTTATGCTCTTTTTGATATCTTTTATCTTCTCTCCGCTATATAAAGAGTAGAGTTTTATGAAGAGATTTTTTTTATCCGGATCGATATTTCTTGTATCAACAACAGCTTTATAGAGTTTTTTACTTCTAGCTATTGTGTAACCCTCTTTTGATATAATCCTGCCTCTTAAAGCACTGTTTATATCTTTTCGATAGAGTCTTGGTAGTTTTCTGTTGATACTCGACCAGTAAAAAAGCACACTTATAAATATAATAAACCCTAACAGGATAATAAAAAAAAGAAAGGGAATCTTAGCGCTTTTTTGTTTATTTTTTTGCATATATGAATTATACTAAAAAGATTATAAAAACTACATTTGTGTTCTAGAGAGTTCCTTGTAGGCACTAAGTGCTTTATTTCTAACTTCAAGCATTAGTTTCATGCTAATTTCAGCCTTATCTATAGCTATGGCTGCCTGATGGAGATCTTTTACACTGCCGGTTGCCAAGTCACTCATAGCTTTATCGCCCTCTTTTTGCAGTTTGTTTACTTCGTTAAGACTCTCTTTTAAAATAGAGGAGAAATCCCCGCTACTTTTTTGCAAAGCATTACTATCTTTTGGAAGATTTGATATGGTTGAGATTTTATCAACTGTACTCATCTACTATCCTTTCATTATCCCTATAGCACTTTGCGCCATTGCTTTTGAGTTTTGAAATGCTGCAACATTTGCCTGATAAGCTCTGGTTGCTTCTATAAGATCGGCCATTTCTATAACCGGGTTTACATTTGGATAGGCAACATATCCATTTTTATCGGCATCCGGATTGGATGGGTCATACTTCATCTTAAATGGTGAGTCATCTCTCACAACTTTATCAACTTTAACGCTCATTATAGCAGGATTTGCCTTATCTTGCAAACCGGGTTCATCCAAAGGGTTTTCATAATCCAAAAAGTTTTCACTCTCTTTTATCTTCTCATTTAAGGTTTTATCAAAGCCTATAGCTTTAAATATAACCTCTCTTCGCCTATAAGGTCCGCCCTCACTTGTTCTGGTTGTATTTGCATTTGCTATGTTGGAGCTTATTAGATTTATCCTAAATCTCTGGGCTGATAGTCCGTAACCACTTATATCAAAACTACTTAAAAAAGCCATTTTATACCTTTCCTGAATACTCTATAACACTTCTAAAGATAGCAGAATCTTTCTTTAGAGCCGTAGTGAGCGCGTCATACATCACGCTGTTTTTTGCAAGCTCTGTTGTTTCCACATCAAGATCTACTGTATTGCCGTCATTTCTTGCATCTTGTCCATCTCTAAAAAAGATAGTCCCTTTTGCAGGATCACTATCTTCTATGGGTGCAAGATGCATTGGATTGGTCTTTGCGAGCTCAAGTTTTTGACTTTTAGCTCCATATATCTTCATCTCCTGCTCTCTTAAGGCACTCTCAAACTCAATATCTCTTGATTTATAGCCGGGAGTATCTATGTTGGCTATATTGCTCGAGATAAGATCCCCTCTTAATGCTCTATAATCAAGCGCTTTGGCAGTTAGGTCGTATGATTTGCTTATCTGAAATGACATTGCCATCCTTTATTTTACTTCTTGCTATATATAAGCAAATTTTGTTCCAAATAAAAAATGATATAATACGATTTATAAAACTCTATAGGACAGATTTTGCATACCGATAAATTTCTATTTCTTTTTTCTGTTTTCTTGATAAGTGTTGGGGTTATATTTTCACTCTCTTTATCAACATTTACCGTATTGCTTCACCATGGGTATGGAGAGTTTCATTTTTTTATAAGACAGCTATTTGTAGGTATCCTCTCTATCTTTGTAATGTGGGGGCTTTCAAGGCTTAATCCTGATACTTACTTCAATCCCATAGGTTTTACTCTCTTTTTTACCTCATTGATACTTATGAGTGTTATGCATTTTTTACCTGAGTCCTATGTTACAGCTGCGGGCGGAGCAAAAAGATGGATAAGGCTTCCTGGTTTCTCGCTAGCTCCAGTTGAGTTTTTTAAGATCGGCTTTGTTTACTTTCTCTCTTGGAGTTTTGCTAGAAAACTAAATGAAAACAAAAAGAGCTTAAAAGAGGAAGTTAAACTTATACTTCCCTATGTTGCGGTATTTTTAATCGCAGTATATCTTATAGCTATCTTACAAAATGACCTAGGACAGGTTGTTGTTCTTGCTCTTACTTTGGCTGTTATGGCCTTTTTTGCAGGAACCAGCGCGAAACTTTTTATACTGACCATTTTGGGGGCCATATCTGTAGCAACTATCGCTATCAAAACATCTGCACACAGGATACTTAGGATAAAAACTTGGTGGGCTACTATACAAGATATGGTGCTTTCACTCTTTCCAAAGTCTATAGCAGATACCTTAAGAGTAAAAGATTTGCCAGAACCCTACCAGATAACACACTCACTCAACGCTATCAAACACGGCGGACTTTTTGGTACCGGACTTGGAAGTGGGACATTTAAGCTAGGGTTTTTAAGTGAAGTTCATACAGACTTTGCACTTGCAGGAATGACTGAAGAGATTGGAGTTGTAGGTGTAAGCATAGTTACTTTTGTTTTTATAGCAGTTATCTTTAGAATTTTTAAGATAGCAAACAGAAGCGATAACAAGGTGCACTACCTTTTTGCCTTAGGAGTTGGTCTTTTGATAACCTCTTCATTTTTAATGAATGCCTACGGTATTACTTCTATCATCCCCATAAAAGGTATAGCTGTTCCTTTTTTAAGCTATGGGGGAAGCTCACTTTTGGCTACTGCTGTTGGCATTGGGATGGTTTTAATGATAAGTAAAAAGGCAGATCTTAAATGATAGTGCTAACAGGCGGAGGGACAGGCGGGCACTTAAGTATAGTAAGAAGCTTGAAAGAGGAGTTAAATAAAAGAGGCATAAAGCCGGTTTTTATAGGCTCTACAAACGGTCAAGACAGGGAGTGGTTCTTAAAAGATGAGGGCTTTGGCGCAACATATTTTTTTAATACAAAAGGGGTTGTCAATAAAAGTAAAGTCGGCAAACTGCTCTCTTTAGCCAATATTTTTTTATACTCTTTAAAATGCTACCTTATCTTTAAAAAATATAAGATCAGCAAAATTGTATCAGTTGGAGGGTACTCGGCGGCACCTGCTTCATTTGGTGCGATACTTTTCAAAAAAGAGCTCTTTATACATGAGCAAAATGCAAAAATGGGAACGCTAAATCAAAAGTTAAAACCATATGCAAAAGCTCTTTTTAGCTCATATGAAGAGAGTTCGCCCATAAAAGATTATCCTGTTAGAGAAGATTTTTTCAAAAGCTCAAGAGCCAGAGAGAAGTTAGAGACTATTATATTTTTAGGGGGCTCACAGGGAGCAACTTTTATAAACAATCTTGCTAAAGAGTTGGCTCCCAAACTGCTTAAAAAAGGCATAAAAGTTATACACCAGTGCGGAAAAAGAGAGTTTAAAGAGTTACAAGAATACTATAAAAAAGAGGCTCTCCAGGTAGAACTTTATGATTTTATAAAAGATATGCCAAGCATTTTAGCCAAAGCAGACCTTGCGATAAGCAGAAGCGGTGCTAGCACACTTTGGGAGCTTTGTGCAAACAGGCTACCGGCTATATTTATACCTTATCCTCATGCTGCCGGTAACCACCAGTACCATAATGCCAAATTTTTAGAGGATAAAGATCTAGCCTATCTTATCCCCCAAAAATTAGCAAAAACAGATAAAATTATAAAGATTATAAATGACATAGATCTGTTTTATATATCTTCAAATCTCTCAAACATTGTCAAGCCAAATGGAGCTACAAAGATTATAAATTTTCTTCTCCGGTAATTTGTCTTTTAAATAAGTTCTTCATCTTTAGGATGCAAGAGATTTTCTATCTCTTTGATGATAACTTTTTTATCTATTTTACTTTTTTTGCCCAAATAGATATTTTCTTCAAGTTTATCGATTATCCCTTTGATAGCTGAGCTTTTTGAGCTAAATGGAAGTAAGATCTTTAGAAGCTCTTTATCATTTTTTGCGTGTTTTATCTCATAAACTATACTTCGCTCACTACTATCTTTTTTAAAATTTGGCTTTCTTATTTTAGCACTTAAAAATCCAAAAACTAAACCAACGATTAAAAATATCCACTTTTCATAAGGATGACCCTCTTTTGCTATCACTTTTTTTATAACTTTTGCTTGAGGTATACTCTCTTTTGTTTCAATTTTATGTGTTACATTAGATACCCCACCTTTTACCTCTATCTTTATAGGTTTGGTTTTTATTGTTACTACTTTTTTTAACTCTTTATCAAAATATCTAAACTTTATAGGCGGAATCGTATAGCTACTGTCTGCCACTATGGCAAATTTTTGAGTAAAAACCCCCTTATACTCACCATTTTCAAGGTAGGTATCTCTTTTTGGCTTATCTTTATATACTGTTGCACCGGATATTTTTAACTCATATGGATCTATATCATCTATATTTCCACTTCCTTTTATCTTTAGAGTCAAATTGACAGGTTTATTTGCTTTTGTAACTTTTTTATCTACGCTTGCAGTGATGCTAAACTTTCCAAATAGAGAAACACCATTTGGCAGAGGTTTTACATCTATCTTCAAATCATTAGAGTATAAATTTCTCCATTTTATCCTTTGGAGCATAAAAGAGAAGGCGTCTCTAACCGAAACTCTTTTTGCTATCTCTACTTTTACAGGCGGTATAGTTTTTTGACCCGGATTTTGCGGTATCAAAACATAGGTCAGGTTGTGTATCACATAGTCCCCGACTACTATCTTTTTGTCTTGATTGTCACTTTTTACCCAAAAGCCGGGGAATGAGGGAGAATTAAACCTGATACCTGCAACCTGGACATCTCTTTTTTGTTTAAAAATTATCTTTACAGTTATCGGCTCTCCTACATAAACACTCTTTTTATTTGCTATCATACTTATCAAAAAGTTTGGATTTGCCCCTGCTTTGATAGCAGAGACTACCTTTATCTTTACAGGTTTTGTCATCTCTTTTTTTCCATCAACCACAACGCTTAAAGGAGGAATTGTAACACTTTTTAAAGGAGTAAAAAGATAACTTGAAGAGATAGATTTTGTAGTTTTTCCATTTACTATGGTTATGCTTTGAGACCTTCCTGTTTGTTCTACCTTAAAACCCTCTATATTATCAACAATAGGGAATTTCACACTATCGCCACTTGCACTTATAGTAAATGAGACCTCATCCCCTCTTACAACTTCACTCTTATCTACACTAATATCAACACTACCAAAAAGCATCACACTAAAAAATAGACAAATTATCAAAACTTTTTTAAACATATCGCCTCCATTCCTGAATTCTTAACTCTTCACCTTAAAATATCCATTCCGATTTAAACTTCAGCAAAACGGATTCACGGTGGGTACCCCAAAATCAAAGATTTTGACCCTTCCGCTGCATATGTTTTGCAGAAATTTAAATCTCCATTCCTTAACTCTTAACTCTTAATTCTTAATTTCCAAAACTACCACTCCTCATCACCTCTATCCAGCTTATGGACTTTTGTGTCGAGTCTTAAAGGAAGTGTTTTTGACTTTTTATTTAGAAGTATCCTCATCCACTTCTTCTCTTCTGCGTCGCTCATTATCTTTTTATTGACTTTTTGAGCTACTTTATCTCTTTTTTTGCCATTGTTTTTGTTCTTGTTGGTTTTACTATTTTGGCTCTTTTTTTGATTTTGTTTTTTATTTTTATTACTATTTTTTTTCTTCTTTTGAGACTTGTTTTTATTACTATTTTTTTGACCTTTGCTCTTTTTGCCATTTTTGTTTTTACTACTGTTTTGCTTACTGTTTTTACCTTTATTAGAGTTTTTGTCTCTATTTTTTCTGTTTTGTTTTTTATTGTTTTTGTTTTTCCTCTTTTGTTTTCTCTTTTTAAGCTTTTTAATTAGCTCAAGATTAAACTTTGCATCCTTATCATCCGGTTTTATCTTAAGAGCCTCTTTATAAACTTTTATAGCCTCATCAAACTTTTTAAGATGAGCTTCGCTGTTTCCTTCATTGAAATATTTTTTAAATCTAAGCTCAGCATTGTCACTTTTTATATTTTTATAGATATCCAAAGCCTCTTTATATCTTTTTTGCTTATATAGCGAGTTGGCTAGGTCATACATTGCTTCCGGCGAATTTTTTTTATCTTTTAAAAGATTTTTATATATCTCTTCACTCTTTTTATACTCTCTGTTTTGATAAAAATCTTTAGCCTTTTTTATCTGCGTAAAGTCAAAAACTCCCGCCTTTAGCTCTGCTTGCGTATTAAAAAGTAAGAAAAAAGCCAAAAGTGCGCTTTTCAAGCCTTTTTCTCTTGGCATAGAGCTAAAACCAAAAAGCATCAAAGCCAAAGCCGCCATAAGCGGATAGTAAAAAAGTTCTTTATAAATTTTTACCTTTTTTTCTCTCTTGATCGTCTCCTTGGCATCCTTTTTTATAGCTTTTATCAAGGCCTTTATACTTTTACCGCTATAATCGCCCTCTATATATGCTCCACCGGAATCTAGTGCTAACTTTTTTATCTTATCATTTAGCCTGACTACTACGATATCTCCTTTTTTGTCTTTTAGAACATCTCCATTTTCTTCGATAGTGCTACCTTTTTTTGTTCCTACCCCATAGATGTAAACCTTTATGCCGTTTTTCTTGGCAAACTCTATCTCTTTTGAAAAATCTATCGCATCTCCTCCATCAGTAAATAGCACCAAAATCTTCTCTTTCTCATTTTTTAAAAAATTTTTAGCCTCTTGCAAGGGAGCAAAAAGATTTGTTCCTTTTTGATTGATGGAGTCGGTACTCAAGTTTTTTATAAGAAACTTCACACTACTTAGATCTTCACTAATAGGCGAAACCAAAAAACCAACACTACTAAAGGCAACTACTCCAAATCTAGCCCTTTTAAAACTCTCTATCAACTCTATCGCTCTTTTTTTGGCAAAATCAAGTCTATTTGGATATAGGTCATTTGCTAGCATAGATTTGGAGACATCTATGCCCAAAAGTATATCTATATTGCTACTTTTTATACTTACCTCACCTTTTGGCAAAACAGGCCTAGCAAAAGCAAAGATCATCAAAGCTAAAGCCAAAAAGAGAAATATATTTCTTCCTTTTTGCCCGATACTTCCATCGCTTATCCTTATCTTTTTAAGCACCTCTTTTGAGTAGTATCTCTCCAGCGAATTTTGGTTGGTAGCAACCAGATATATAAATACAAATAGAGGTATCAACATAAGATAGAGATACTCAGGATGTAAAAAAATCATGCCGCCCCCCTTTTGTTGATGATATAAAGATAGGCTATAAGAGATAAAAATGCCAAAAGGAGCGGATAAGCATAAAGATAATCTTTTTGTATAAATTTATCACTTTTTATCTCGCTCTTTTCAAGTTTATCTATCGTCGCATATATATTCTTCAACTCCTCTTTTGAGCTTGCGTTGAAAAATTTTCCTCCTGTATCTCTTGCTATCCTCTCAAGCTCCACTCTGTTAAAATCCCCATCTCCACCTATACCTATAGTATATACTTTTATACCATACTTTTTAAGAAGCCTCATACTGACATCAAAGGGGACACTCTGGGTATTGTTTTCACCGTCAGTTAAAAGTATGATAACTTTACTTTTTGCATTTGAGTTGGCAAAGAGCCTTCCTCCAAAAAAGAGTGCATCATAGATAGCCGTGTATTGATTGCCGGCCATTCCCACTTTTAAGTGATCAAGTATCTTTAAAAGCATATCTCTATCATAAGTCAACGGGCTTGCCACAAAGGCATAGTCAGCAAATACCACTATACCCATTTGATCATACTTTCTCTTTTTGATAAACTCTCTTACTATTTTTTTTACTATTGCAAATTTGTTAACATACCCGGGGGCATTCATGGATCTGCTGATATCTAAAAGAAGTCCTATGGCATAGCCTCTGTTTTTTTGTATCTCTATCTTATTTTCTACAACCGGTGAAGCCAAAGCAATAACAAGAAAAACTATACTCAACCACTTAAGTATCTTTACAAGAGTTGACTTATTTGAGCTGGCTTTTAAGATATCTAAGTGAGGAAAAATGATAGCATCAAACCTCTCCTTACAATAGTAGGCGCAGATGATAAACGGGATAATCAACAAAAAAGATAAGGGATGCTCAAAAACTATACTATCCACAACACACCTCTAAAAAAAGCCTATAAAGTTTAATGCTCTCATCATCAAATTTTGGGGCAACTTTTTTATATTTATATTTCACAAGATCCTCTTCCAACCGCTCAAAAATAGCCCTACTCTCTTTTGTATCGGCTAACTTTCTTGCATACTTTGTTATCTCATACGCAGCTTTTTTGGAATCTTTTAAGCTGACACCTTTTAACTTTTGGATATAGAGTTTTCTTTTTGTTTTTTTCCTCTTTTTAATAACTCCATACATATAGATAACCAAAGATATAAAAAGTAAAATCCCCAAAACAACAAGGGCTAAAAATATATAGTAGCTAAGATCAGGGATCTTTTCCAATCCTCTTATATCTTTTAAATTTTTTAAACTATCCAATTCATCTCCTTAGCTAATATTACACACTTTGAAGATGCGTAGCATTTTGAGGTAAGAAAATGTGTTAAGAAAATCACACTTTAGCCCAAGGGCGCTTGCGTTTGTGATTTTTAACATTTTCTTACTGCCCGTTAGGCAAAATGCTCTTAGCTGATGAGAAGTGTGTAATATTAGCATCATATTTCACCAAAAAGTTTGGATATTTTTACAAATGGATCATCATCCGTATAAATTTTTGTAAATTTGACTCTATTTTTTATAAAGTGCTTATGTAGCTTAGCATCATTTGTTTTGATAAATCTCTTATATCTCTCTATGCTGTTGCTATCTAAATCCATTTGCAAAAACTCCCTTCTATCAGGATCAAGTAGGTTTACAAAACCCATAGCCGGTGGATTTTCTTCCAATTTATCTCTTACTATAAGTGCAACCACCTCATGTTTTTTTGTAAGTTTTGATATATCAATATCCCCTATAAAATCACCTATTAAAAATATGATGGACTTTCGTTTTACTCTTTTTCTTAAAAAATCTACCAAATTTTTCATATCCACCTTTTTGCCAAGTGGATTAAACTCGAGAATATTTTCAACCCCTTTATAGACACCAAATATCTTTTTAGTAGGTTTTATCATTGATTCCAATTTATCTGTAAAAACAAATGAGCTAAAGTTATCTTGATTTTTAACCGAGGAGAATGCTAAAAGTGCAAATATTTCGGCTATTATATCCTGTTTAAATGTGTGTGAACCAAAGTAAACACTACCACCAAGTAGTGAAACGATGACAATGTTGAGCTCTTTTTCTTCGTGAAATATCTTTATATAAGGCTTCTGTTTTTTTGCTGTTACTTTCCAATCAATCTTTCTAATATCATCCCCAAAATGATACTCTCTAAGTTCAACAAAGTCAAACCCCTCTCCCTCAAAGTTAGAGAGATTATTGCCTGCCATTTCACTAAAGATCTTTCTTTTGGTTTTTATAATAATCTTTCTAAATTTTATATCTTCACTCTTCAACCCCAACTCCTTCTACTAACTCCACTACTCACTATCTTCTATCACTCCACTCAAGGCATTGGGACTTTTTTGATAACTTTATCTATGATCTCATCGCTACTTATCCCCTCTGCTTCAGCCTCATAGCTAAGTATAAGTCTATGTCTCATAACCTCTTTTGAAAGGTGAGCCACATCAACAGGAGTAACAAAATCTCTCCCCTTTAGATATGCATAAGCTTTTGCTCCCTTGTAGAGATCTATAGAAGCTCTTGGACTAACTCCAAAAGAAATATACTCTGCGATTTCATCCAGCCCATATCTATCCGGCTCCCTTGTAGCAAATACAAGTGAAACTATATACTCTTCTACCTCTTTGTCTATATGAACCTTTGAGATTTCACTTTTTAGAGTATCTATATTCTCCTTATAAGCAACCTGTTTTATGCTCTCATAAGATCCATTAGCAACTCTTCTTGCTATCTCAACCTCTTCTTCTTTAGTGTTGTATCCAACTACAACTTTTAGCATAAATCTATCAAGTTGAGCTTCTGGAAGATTATAAGCTCCCTCTTGTTCGACCGGATTTTGGGTAGCGAGAGTTAAAAAGGGCTTATCTATCTTAAAAGTGTGATCTCCTATGGTTACTTGTTTTTCTTGCATAACTTCCAAAAGGGCAGATTGAACCTTTGCAGGGGCTCTGTTTATCTCATCAGCTAAGAGTATATTGGTAAAGACAGGACCTTTTTTGATCTTAAATTCATTGTTTTTAGGGTCATATATCTCCGTTCCTATTATATCACTTGGCAAGAGATCAGGGGTAAACTGAACTCTTTTAAAATTTAGTCCCAATGATTTGGCAAAAGAGTTAATAGTCGTAGTCTTGGCAAGTCCCGGAACTCCTTCCAAAAGTATATGCCCATCACACACCAGTCCGATGATCAAAGCCTCTATCATCTCATCCTGACCAATGATAACTTTTCTTATCTCCTCTCTTATTTTTTCAATAACTTCTAACATCTCTCCTCCAAAAAATCTTTTAGGGAATTATAGTAGAATATTTTAAATGTATGGTAAACATGGGGGGGGAAATTAAGAGTTAAGAATTAAGGAATGGAGATTTAAATTTCTGCAAAACATATGCAACAGAAGGGTCAAAATCTTTGATTTTGGGGTAGCGTCCCTGAATCCATTTTGCAGAAGTTTGTAAGCGGAATGGATTTTAAGGTGAAGAGTTTTTGTTACTGTTTTAGCCCAAACCTAACAAGGGCGCTACCCCAGGTTAGTCCACCTCCGAACGTGTCAAGAAGCATTAGATCTTTGTATTTTAATTTACCACTTTCATAGGCGTCATTTATAGCCATTGGAATGGATGCGGCTGAAGTATTGCCATACTTGGCAATTGTTAGAACAGTTTTTTCTTTTGGGAAATTTAGTTTATCTCTGACATACTCTATGATACGATAGTTTGCCTGATGTGGGATAAATCTATCTACATCACTGCTTTGGAGATTATTTCTCTTTAGTATCTCTATAACATCTTCAGTCAATGTTTTAACTGCTATCTTAAAGGTTTCATTGCCAGCCATTTTCATATAGTGCATCTCTTTTTCTATAGTCTCTAACGAGGCAGGATATTTTGAACCGCCGCCGGGAGTTATAAGAAGATCGCCATATGCACCGTCGCTTGCAGTCATTACATCCAAGATAGCTTCCTCTTTATCTTCAGTTGCACTTATTAAGGCTGCACCTGCACCATCGCCAAAGATAACACAAGTTGTTCTATCTTTATAGTTTGTAATAGCGCTTAATTTTTCAGCTCCTATAACAAGTACATTTTTCTTAAGTCCTGATTCTATAAAGGCTTTTGCAATAGACAAAGAGTAAACAAATCCACTACATGCAGCGCTTATATCAAAAGCTGTAGCACCCTTTATGCCCAGTTTATCTGCAACCCCACAAGCAGTTGAGGGCATACAAAAATAGTCAGGGCTTATTGTTGCTACTATGATAGCATCAACTTCACTTTTGTCGATATTTGCTCTTTCAAGGGCAACCTTAGCAGCCTTAAAGGCAA
>Ga0256840_1002314_pt1 | contig 16928 bp, 15 predicted proteins | sample 355202metaG_FD_185969 | JGI IMG/M metagenome (GOLD analysis project Ga0256840, IMG submission 185969) | Hydrothermal vent microbial communities from Mid Atlantic Ridge, Atlantic Ocean - 355-202 | ecosystem: Environmental > Aquatic > Marine > Hydrothermal vents | place: Atlantic Ocean: Mid... | reverse complement strand
TATTAATGTTTTTCTAAACTCCTCTGTGTAACTTTTATTTCGTGCCATTTTTCACCTATTACCGCCCCACATTTTTTTTCAGTGGAGGCGACAACTATCCTGACACAGGGGGCTAAGGTATTGACATGGTTTCCGTTTCGGACTCTGAGAGATGGGATTGCCCTATTGCTGACAGCCTTATTTTTCTACAATTTTTTTATAGCCTCGTTGGCACTTGTGGTGTTGGCCTTTAGAAAACCATTTTTAAGAAAGCTGCAAGAACAGGATTACCCAGGGGAAACCCTGGTGGAAAGTTATAAAAAAAGAAAATTCATTTCCATCGCCATGCGTGATATAGCGATTTTCTTTGTTTTGATGATTTTATCTTTCCCGCTATTTTTTGTACCGTTTATCAATATGGGGCTGCAGGTTCTCTTTTGGGCATGGCTTATTAAAGAATCCTATTTTTTATCAGCTTCTTCACTTTATGCCACTGAGGAAGAAATCGAAGAGCTTAAACAACACAAATTTGCAATGAGGAATATTGCTTTTATTGCATCGATTTTAAACCTTATACCTTTAGTAAATATATTCGCACCTTTTTTTGCACAGATTATCTTTTTTCACTGGGTGATGTTAAATCGCCCGCATTTAGAAAAAAAACTTTTGCAGACATCTACATCTTGAAGACTGGTGAACACCAGCCTTAAAAAGAGAGTATTTATTGTCTAAGAAGGAGGAGCAAATCAATTTAATATTGAAACCTCTGGAAAATATTTAATCAGATTCAAGTTTGATGAACTCGTAAAAAGGCAAAAATTTTATATGAGCAGGTCGTCTATCTCAGAATAAATTTCTTTTAAGAATACTTTAATTGATTCCAATATCTGTATCTCACTTTCTTTTTCCCATTGTTCCGCTTTTACAAGGCCTTGGATTTTTTCCATTTCTATGTCGCACATCTGAAATCCGTCCATTAGTTTATCATGGAAATCCCTTGAAACGGCAGAAATAAGTTTTAGAAAATACTGAACTCGCAAATCTGTACTGTATTCATGGAAATAAAGGGTAACTGATTGTAAAGTCTGTTTTTTTATCCTTGCACCGGCGTTTTTCAAACCTGCAAGCCCGGAAAATTGGAATTTTCCTCTATAAATTCTATTCACAATGCCAGACAAAAAATTAAGACAAAAGCCAGCCATGGAATCCAGTTTTATTCTGGCGCTGTATCTTGTTGCAAAAATGGCCATTGGAGGAGCAAGTCCCATGATTCCCTTTACAGCTTTTAAATCAACGGGATCATATGCAGGTCTGCCATTGTTTAAATTCGTTCTGTCCGATAATGGAGATTCTCCTGTTAGATCTGTAAATTCCAAAAAAATTTCAAAGGGATCAATATAGTTTGAAGAATAAAAATTTCTGAAACATTGATCCATTATCCGTTCCTGATCATTGATAAAACCTGCCACTTCCGAGGTGAATCTATCCGTCATAAAAGCATCAAATTGTGTCCTGAAATCATGAAACATATGATATATGGTATCGTTAAATCCGGTTTTGCGAAATTTGCGCTCATATTTTTCATAGTCAAAATTATAATTTAAAATAAATTCTTTTATCCTACGATATGCCATACCATTGGAAGTATCAAAAAAATTGTGTATTGCCTTGTCAATATCCACTTTTAATGCTTCAATGGAAATATCAAGACTGTTTTTAATCGTTGAGTTAAATTTACGGGCACGTTTATGCATACCTTGAAGATCCTTCAGCGCTGCTCCGGCCTTTGCCAGGTTCTCAGATAAGAGATTTTGAAATAAATCCACTTTTCTTGCAGCATTACCTTCCATTATTCTAATATGTTCTACATGATTTGCAACAAGGAGAAGATCCCGTTCATGGGTGAGTTTTTTATCAAGTTCAAAATAAAAATTTTCCGTCATCCCATTGGAATAGGAGACCAATTCTGTCTCCAGTTTCCAGTTTTCAAAACGATTTTTATCCTTAATCGAACCGGATGAATTCAAAGAATGGGAAAAAAGGTTATAAAGGGAGGACAGGGTAAAAATCGCAGGATCCTGTTTTATATATGATATATCATTTTTTATCCTATTTTCCACATCAATAAGATCTTTAAGTGAAACATGCTCATCAAAATCAAGGTTAACAATAAACAGAATTCTGTCAATAAGTCCCATATTCCGGATAATATTAAGAAACTTGATATCTGCTTCCCTTATCCCTGTCCTGCTGCTTACAAGATAAATTATCATTGATGATGAAACAAGATAATCCTGTATCTGCACCATGTGTGAAGGATTTGTTGAATCACTCCCCTGGCAATCGGCAATTTCAACCCATGAATCAAGGCTGAAATCTGCAACATTCAAACATACATCTTTAACAAAAAAAGCAAGGGAATCATTGCCGGTAAATTCTTTATATTTATCAAAGTCATCACCACAAAAAACAAGTTTTGTGCATTCAGGTTGAATTTTTGTTCTGATGATTTCAAATCCGTCTAAAGCTTGATTAATTGTCACAAATTCCTGTCTTAGCCCTGTTGCTGTTACGGAATCAGCACGGCAAAATAATTTTCTTACCGAGTTTAATAATTCCCGGTCTCTTTTTCTCCTTAGATCAAACCATTTTCCATTAATATCAAAACAAATATTATTTAAAGCCGCCATATCTTCCAGATCCGGAAAAAATAAAAGGGCTTTTTCTATTTCATAATTAATCTCATCCCATGATTTCAATGCAACAACAGCACCATGGGATTTCCCTTTCCTCACTTTTGTGACAATTGAAGTAACAACACCTGCACCCCTTTTCAGTATATCAGCTTTAACCCATGAATTGATGAAAGTACTTTTACCCGATTTAATGGCACCCACAACAGCAATTTTGATAATTTCGGATCTTATATGCCGGCGAATGGATTTACAGGCCGCAATCTCTCTTTTTATTGTTTTATCGTACATCCCCGGAATTGATTCCATTCTGTCAAAGACTGAAGAAAGATCCTGGGTAATCTTTTCAATTTTTCCAATTAATTGTTTATTTGAATCCATAAATAAAAATATTCCAAAAAAAATCAAGCATGTCCAGGGGTACTTGAAAAATTATCAGGATTCACGCCTATCTGCATCATAGCCTGTTCCCATTTCAAATCAGTGGCAGTATTAAAAATAATCTCTTCGGATACGGGACAGGTCAGCCATGCATTATCAATAATTTCATTATCAAGCTGCAAAGCACCCCAACCAGCACATCCAAGCAGAATCAAAAAAGAATCAGGGCCCTTTCCCTTTGCTATGGCTTCAAGAATATCCCTTGTGTTGCTTAAAGCCAGCCATGGAGTGACATTCATGCAACCGTACCAGTCAAACGGAGGGCCATGCAGCACAAACACACCGCTTGGCTGTACAGGCCCCCCAAAATGCACAGGAATAGTATCAATATATTCATTTCCCTCAATTTTCAAATCATCAAAAAGTTCCCTGCCAGTCAAAAGAGGATGAGCCCTGTTTATAATAAATCCAAGAGAACCAAATTCATTATGCTCACACATGCAGGTCACGGTTTCAGCAAAATTAGGATCAGGCAACCCTGGTATAGCTATAAGAAAATGGCCCTTAAAAGATCCTGAATTTTCATAAGGCATAATTCATCTCCACATATTCTTTTTTTATAATAGGCATGGCCTTAAGCAAGAAAATCGGCTCCAGCCGAAAAATTAAAACTTTTAACAAAAAATAGGGTCAAAAACACTAAACCAAACCACACTATCGAATAAGGATAGATTGTGTGAGGAACGAACCACAATCTTATCTGATTAACGAAGTATTTAAGCTTGACATTAATACCTCTATATCAGATTATAATTAAATAAACAGTTCATTTTTCAATGAAATATATTATTTGCGACATTCAAGTAATTTTTAAGGATGAATCCCATGGACAGCACCAGGTTTAACCTCATACATTCACAAAGTCTTCATAATAGAGCGGGCGAGGTGAACAAAAAGAAAACGGAACCATCCCAACTCAAAGAATTTGAAAAGGTCCTTTCAAATGAGCTTAATATTACAGACTCTGCAACCATAAACCCACAAAGATCAGCTCTTTCCGAAATTGATGCTGTCTATCCCGCATCCTTTATCAACGATGATCCTGCTGATATCTCAGATAGAATTAATAGTACCATTGATCTTCTTGAAAAATACGCTCACCTTCTTTCAAATCCTGCTGAAACTCTTAAAGATATTCATCCGATCCTAATGGATATTAATACCAGAGTTAAAACCATTGCAAAGGAACTTAATACCGAATCCCATACAGACAATACAGATAGAAATAATGAACTTAAAAAAGTCACCGATCAGATACTGTCCATGGTTCAGATTGAACGGTTTAAAATGGAAAGAGGCGATTATACAGACAGATAAGACCGCTTTATGCAATCAGTCATCGTTCTTATTTTGTTTATAAACATCATCAAATCTCACAATATCATCTTCACCAAGATAGGAACCTGACTGAATTTCAATAAGTTCCAAGGGAATTTTACCTGGATTTTCTATCCTGTGCAATACTCCCACAGGAATATAAGTTGACTGATCTTCTTTTAGAACCAGTTCTTCTTCTCCACGTATTACATGTGCGGTACCTGATACAATAATCCAATGTTCAGCCCGATTAAAATGTTGTTGAAGAGATAGTTTTGCACCCGGATTCAGTGTAATCCTCTTCACCTTAAACCGCTTGGCGGAATCCACGGTTTCAGATGCACCCCATGGCCTGTATTTTTTTTTATGAATTATGGCCTCCTGCCTGCCATTTTTTTTCAATTGTTCCACAAGATTTTTCACGCTCTGTACCTTATCACGGGAAGCCACCAGCACCGCATCACCGGTCTCCACAATAATATGATTTTCTATTCCCACTGCAGCAACAAGCCTGGTCTCAGCCTTTAAATAGGAATTATGAACATCATGTATCAGAACATCACCAATAATAACATTAGCATTTTCGTCCTTTTTGCCTGTCTGCCACAAAGCCTCCCAGGAACCAAGATCGCTCCACCCTGCGTCAAAGGGAACCATCACTCCTCTATCTGTTTTTTCCATTACAGCATAATCAATGGAATCAGAAGGAGATTCTGAAAAACTTTTCCTATCAAGCCTGAAAAAATCAAGGTCATTCACACCTTTTTCAATGGCATTTCTGCAGGCATTAACAATATCAGGTGACTGCTTCTCTAATTGTTGAATAATTGTCGATGCTTTAAACATGAACATACCGCTGTTCCAGCAGAATTCACCGGAATTAATATATCGTTTTGCTGTATTGCAATCAGGTTTTTCAACAAATCGTTTTATCCTGCATATATCTAATTTTTCATCAACTCTTTTTCCTTTCTGTATATACCCATAGCCTGACTCAGGACCATCAGGAATCACACCAAAAGTCACAAGATAACCACGCTCAGCGTAAGCACGTCCCTGTTCAAGAGCTTTATAAAAATCAGATATTTTATCAATCACATGATCAGCAGGAAGTATAAGTAACATATGATCATTATCGTTCTTTACCCCATGGTTATTATCATTGAGAATCTTTATTGCTGCGGCTGCAATTGCAGGAGCAGTGTTCCTGCCAACCGGTTCAAGAATTATTGACCAGGGCTGAATATTGATATTCCGGAGCTGTTCAGCAGTCATAAACCTGTGTTCTTCATTACATACAACAAGAGGAGATGAGCTATCATCCAATCCGGAAAGTCTTAAAATCGTATTCTGAAGCATGGTGTGTTCATTTATAAGATTAAGCATCTGCTTGGGATATAGCCCTCTGGAAAGGGGCCACAACCTCGTTCCCGAGCCTCCGGCAAGAATAACAGGTATAATCATATTTAATTTACTCCTTGAGATTTTTACAAAACGCCCACTTTTACCCGATTTCTATGTCAGGCTACATTGTACACCAAAAATACTCAATATATTCCTGCACTTGAAATTTTCCCCTTTCTTGAATTCGAACAAAATTTAATATCTTGCAAAGGTCTCTCCTTTTTTATTTAATGCCTAAACAAGATGCCCTCGTAAAAAGTCGAAATGGGCAAAAGCGCTATTAATAATTTTAGAATGTTACGGTCAAAAAAATGCTAAAATATGACTTTTTATAAGACCATCAAATAAAAACCGGTAATTTTTCCGATCAATGTGCGAGCTTAAATGTGCGAGCTTAAATTTCAATCCTAATCATCCACTTCTTTCAGAATTATTCTGCAATCAGCAACAGTTGCCCCGCATCCTTTTCCATGGACCAGCATTGGATTGATATCCAATTCCATAATCTCAGGATGCTCCATTACCATATCCGAAATACTCACCAACGCTCTTTCTATACTATCAACATCCACTACAGGCCTGCCACGGAATCCCTGCAATAGTTTATGCCCCCTGATGTTCTGAATCATTCTATGGGCTTCGTTCCTTCCCACAGGAGCAAGACGGAACTCCACATCTTTAAAAACCTCCACAAAAATACCACCAAGGCCAAACATTATAAGGGGGCCAAAAACCGGATAACGATTTACCCCAAGAATGATCTCTTCCCCAGGATCTGCCATTTTTTCCACGAGAACACCATTAATCACAGCCTTTGAATCATATGCCTTGGCATTGACCACAATCCGTTCAAAGGCGTTTTTAACCTCATCACCGGTGTTAAGTCCGACCACTACGCCTTTTGCATCTGATTTGTGCAAAATATCGGGAGAAACGATTTTCATAACAACAGGAAACTTCATCTCAGATGCCAAGTCTACAGCTTCTTCAACAGTTTTTGCAAGTTTTGTGGGCAGAACATTTAACCCGTAGCATTTTAAAAGTTCAACTCCATCAAGCTCACCAAGCCGGGTTTTCCCTGTCCCAAGACAGTCTTTTATAATTGCAGCAGCGCGTTTTCTATCATGTTTGAATTTGAACTGTGCTAAATGCTGACGGTTAAGCCACCTAGAATACTTAAACAATGCTGCAAAAGATTTAGCCGCATTTTCCGGAAATTTATAAACAGGATACCCGTATTTCTGAAGATATTTCACACCTGCCGACACATCAACGATCCCCATAAAACAACTGAGAATCGGTTTTGAAGAGCGCCTTGCTATTTTAACAATGGCCTTTGCAGTACCCTCGGCATCGGTCATGGACTGGGGGGTTAGAATCACAAGAGCGCCATCAACCCCGTCATCATTTATCACCGCTGCAAGGGCATTTTCATAGCGATCATAGTTTGCATCTCCAATTACATCAACAGGGTTATGGATGTTGGCAGCAGCCGGCAGATGGCTGGCCAGGACTTCTATGGTCTCGTCACTGAATTCAGCAAGTTCCAGTCCCGAAGACATAGTCATATCCGTTGCAAGGATACCTGGTCCTCCCGCATTGGTTACAATGGCTATCCGTCTGCCGCTTGGCATTTTCCTGATTACTTTTCCCAATGCGCTTTCTTTTTTACATGCAAAAGCACTGGCAAAATCAAATAATTCATCAATGGTATCAACCCTGATAATACCTGCCTGTTCAAATATAGCATCGTATAAAGCTTCAGAGCCGGCAAGAGAGCCTGTATGCGATGCTGCTGCTCTGGCTCCGGCACTGGTCCTCCCGGATTTAATGGCCAGTATAGGGGTAGGCCTATCCCCTGATGTAATCTCCTTCACAGCCTTGATAAATTCCGGTCCTCTGCCCAGTGATTCAAGATAAATCATAATTACATCCGTATCGAGATCTTCATGGAGATAGCGTAGCAGATCCAGTTCATCAACATCGGCTTTGTTGCCTATGGATATAAATTTCGAAAAGCCAAAATCACGATCTGCAGCAAAATCAAGAACGGCCGTACACAAAGCACCGCTCTGGGAAATAAAGGAAATATGACCTGTCTGGGGCATTCTTGAGGAAAAGCTGGCATTCATTCTGACTGCAGCAAGCGGGTTAATAACACCAAGGCAGTTAGGTCCCACCAGTCGCACACCGGCCGCTTTGCACAAAGCAATTAGTTTATCTTCCATTTCAGCCCCTTTTCCGCCTACCTCACGAAAACCCGCACTGACCACCACAACACCTTTTACCCCTTTTTCAATGGCCTGCTCAAGGGAAGTTACAGCCAGGACCGGCGGTAAAATGATAATGGCTAATTCCACAGAATCTGGTATATCCATAATTGTTTTATATGCTCTAACGCACAGTATGGATTTGGAACCGGGATTTACCGGATAAACCGTACCTGTATACCCTCCTTTTAAAATATTTGCAAAAATATCATGCCCGACCTTTCCTGGTGTTGCTGAAGCGCCTACAACGGCAATAGACTGCGGAGCAAAAATTGCATCAAGACTTTCCATATTATTTCCTCATTCCTCTATTAAAATGTAATATTAATAAATTTCAATCTATATCCTTCTAAGAATAAATTTTTACTGGAGATCAACAGTGCAAGCACTGATCCCATAAAATTATGCCGAGCAGGTACAACAAAACTGATTTGCATCAATTATTAATTGATGTTATCATATTCAAAATATTCATGCCTTGCTGCGACACGTATAAAATATAATATTTTTATGAAATATACAAGTAGCACAAACAGCAATTCTAATTATGATTTTTCGCCGTTTCAGAAAATTTGTAACCCACTGAAATCAGGTTAGCTGAAATTATAATTTACAGGTATTTCAACCATAGTCAGGCCAAATTGAGAATTGCTGTAGCACAAAGCAAACTACCCGGTACTAACTGTCATGGACAGATCCGGATTTAGCCACAATAATGCATGGACCAAAGCTAATCACCATGCTCCGGCCTTGCCGATTATAAAAATATATCTTAAAGGAACAATAATGAGTCTAAATATAATGTTGTATCAACCATTATTTGTAATAATAATTTTTAGTTTTGGAGCTTGCATCGGAAGTTTCTTAAATGTGTGCATTTATAGAATACCACGCAAAAAATCCATTGTATTCCCAGGTTCTTTTTGTCCTTTATGCAATACCAGCATACCTTTTTATTTAAATATTCCCATACTGAGTTATCTGCTTCTCAAAGGAAAATGCAGGTATTGCAATGCCCCGATATCATTCAGATACCCTCTTGTGGAAGTGTTAACAGGCTTTGCCGCAACAGCACTGGTATTAACATTCAGTTTAAGTATGACTGCATTATTCTGGTTCATTTTTATTTCCGTCCTGATAATAATCTCCTTTATTGATATTGATTTTCAGATTATACCGGATATAATCTCCCTTCCCGGGATTATCATGTTTGCATCATCATCTTTCTTCCTGTCTGAAATATCTTTTAAACAAACCATTGCAGGAATTATTGTCGGAGGAGGCAGCCTTTATTTAATTGGCCTTTTTTATTATCTTATCAGAAAACAGGAGGGTATGGGAGGAGGTGATGTAAAGCTTCTTGCCATGATTGGGGCTGCAACAGGGTGGAAGGGGGTTCTTTTCACTGCATTTACAGGTTCACTTTTCGGAACTATTGCCGGTATTATTATAATGATCACTACAAAAGTTGCCGATATAAAGCTGAAAATTCCCTTTGGACCATATCTTTCATCAGGAGCTGTAATATATATTTTCTTTGGACATCGGCTTATTGCCTGGTATTTAAACATTTATTGAATTTTCTGCAAATCCATATACCAAGTGTGGTAGTTCACCAGGGCTTCGGCCACACATATGATATGCCGAAGATTTGTCGAAACGCCACAACGCAGTAGATCTGACTTTTTACTACATCATCAAAGATAAGGAACGTTCACAAAATAACTCGGACAAATTAATGTCTTTTTCCCCATCTTCTGCGTTACTCGTTGGGTACATAGCCTGCTATGCTCCCGCCTCGTGCCTTTAATATGGAAAAAATCCTATTAATTTTTGTTCAACTTATTTCGCTCTCGTTCCTAAGCGACCAAGCTAATAACACACCTCAATTACCAAATTCCCTTTGGTTGTTTTAAAAGGAAACGCAAGAACTTTTTTAATTCCGCCATGATTCTGGGATGCAAAATGCTCAATAATGTGATTTTTACCGGTTTTTACCTCTGATAATTTAACTTTAACATTTTTCCCCATCTCTACGATTTTTGTTGTCACATGACCTGATATCATATTGCCTATTTCACCAACTGCATCGTTAATATCTTCATCCATCCGGGTCATTTCTTCGCCAAACATGGCAGATACAATACCAAGAATACTTTTTTCGGTAAACGTCACAGCCACGGACCCTGAAATATCTCCTGTCATCTCAAGTATTCCTGAAATATCTCCAAGGGCTGCAGAATTTTGTTTTAGAAATGGTGCATCGGGTTTAGCCATTACAGAGGCAGTTGTGTTAAGAATATAAAGAGTCCCCTCAATAAAGGGATTAACTATTGAAGCGTCCATACTTTCTCCTTTTTATTTTATACTAAGCTCTTTGTTTAAAACGAGCAACTAATTATTTATAAAAAATCCCAATAAATACTTGACACCAACTTCCCAAGAACGTAACTTAACTCGAAAAGCTGATTATAAGGGTTTCTATACCATGGAGTACGCCCTGTTGTAATCTTACGTCAATGAATCTTTATATTCATTGATCTTAAGATATCTTTTATAAAAAATAGATCATAAATTTATTATGCCTGTTGGCTCCGTGCTTTCGGCCCATAATTTGTCAGAATATTGTCAGAATATTTGATTCTTTGAGCTAATCTGGAAGAAAATCCAGATCGGTCTTATAGATGTTATATTAATAGTAAATCATTTTTATAAGATATCGTTATTTTAATTTTAGATAAGAGTTGGTAAAATAAAAACACATAAAAGGAGTGATCGACAATGAACAAAGGTGATTTAGTCAGCAAGGTTGCAGAAGTGCTCAGCAGCAAAAAAGATGCCCAGGCTGCTGTGGATTGTTTACTCACATCAATCACAGAAGCTCTTTCAAACAAAGAATCTGTGACCCTGGTAGGTTTTGGAACATTTAAATCAGCTGAAAGAAAAGCCAGGAAAGGCAGAAATCCTCAAACGGGAAAAGAAATCGATATCCCGGCAAGAAATGTACCAAAATTCGTTCCAGGCAAAGCCCTTAAAGAAGCTGTTAAATAATATTGGTATTTCTGTATTTTCATACACCACATTTTATTCAGGCAGTATCCATGTTATTTATGGGTGCTGCCTGAATTATTTGGAGCATGTTTAATGACGGTTATTTATTGCCTCGTACAAAGCCAGTAACTGCCATGAGGCAGATATAAATTCAGACTTTAGATCTGCCCAAAAAATAAAAATGTTGACAAAACATGAAAGAGCCAATATCTACTTAAGTTCTTTAATATAATCAACCCCATTATTTATATAATTATGGAATCTAAAGTCGAAACAATATTCTTTCCTTCCACAGGTGTGGAACTGGTGTTGAACTTAAACTCACTCCACCCGTCTATTTTGCCTTCAATCATTTATGATGCTGATTTTAGCAAACAGACATTTATCATTGACGGATCAATACAATTTGTAAAATCCAGCACAAAATTTAAAGAAATGCATATAACCACCCTGATACAAAGGAACGGCATCAAACAAAGAGTAGGCCTTAGATGCATTCCCACAGGCTCAAGCGACAAATACAAACTTTCAAACGGCAAGAACATCAGTGTAATAAAACTTAAATACGCCCTTCCGGTCCTTGAAACGAATATACGTTCTGGGTACAGGCTAAGTTTAAACAATCGATTCATGGTAAAGGCAATAATAAAAGAGAATGAAAAAGAATTCCATTCTTCAAAAGACTTTACGGTTAAGGATATTTCACTTAGTGGAATGGGAATTTTAATTCCAAAAAAATTAGGGAACAGGGTCAACCCGCTTACAAAAATAAAAATATATCACCAGACTAAAATAAAAACAACTCTTATTCAGAAGGAATCTGTTAAGCCGGCGGATGAACTGACTACTGATATTGAAGTAAGACGAATCAATACATATTTTAATGATTTTAATTTTCTGGCAGGATTAAAATTTATAAATCTTGAACCTGAAAATGAAGAAAAACTGAACCAGTTCATACACCAGGCACAGATTGATGAATTAAAAAAGTTCAGTGGGCTATGAAAACATCTTTTTTGAAAAATCAAATTGATTTTATGTAAGTGGCGAGCCAGTCAAGAATTTCAGACTGTTCTTTATCAAGCTTATTTTTCTCCCTGATGCGATGCAAAATTTTGATTGCACTGTCACAATTCAATTTACTATCATTTCTAAACCCCCTTATAGTATTTTTAGAGGAGGAAGATCTGAGCTTTTCCATATACCTTATGGACTCATCTGAGAGTGGCAGAGTGGCATCTGATAATCGAGATAAAGAATCAGGGTAATTCCGAAAAAGAATACGATATGCCATGGTTCTTATTCTCAAAGATTTTAATTGAGATTCCGCTGATATTGTTAGCTTTATTTTGCCTTCCACAGAAGTATCATGGAACAAAGCCATTTCTTTTTTCTCTTTTCTTGAAAAAAAACCTGATTGATAGATGGACGCATCGGAATCAAGATCCGGTATAAAAGGATATTCATAATCCCTATGATATTTTACAAATTGCTTAAAAATTTCAATTCTATCAGCGATTAATTCAAGATTTTTAATACAAGTATTCTGTTGATTTTTTGAGAGCCTGTTCCAGAATCTACGGATGGAAGGGAGTACTATTTTTTCTTCGCCATACCGTTTTCTTATAACAAAAAAATTATTTTCTTGAAAATCATATTTTACCTGCCCCGATTTTACGAGATTCAATTTATCCACATCAAATTCTTCTAATGAAATTGGCCCACAATCAAGTTTCAGCCACAGGCTCTGGTTGGAATATTTCTTCGAATGCCCAATGGAAAGGACAGGAGCCATATACATAAACTCCCCGCCAAAAGATAGGGATACCATAATACAGAGTTTGTAATCTTCCGAACCTATATGAATTGTGTTCTCAATTTGCTCTATCCGTGTCTGGTCCTTTTTTTTATCAAAAAAATCAAGGGAATAATCCCACATTGCTTTTTCCTGATAAAGCTTCCTTGCAAGAGCCAGCGTTGCCTCTACATCCGTCATTGCATCATGTGCCCTGCCAGAGGAAACAAGAGAATTTTTTTTACTGATCAATTCAAGTTTCAAACTGTTCCTGCCATTGAATACAGGCCATTTTAAGACCCAAGGCTTAAATATTCTGTAAAGAATTGTCACAGGAAGAACATCCATGCGTGAACATCCATGGGAATACTGATGGGTATAAGGATCAAGAAGATTTCTGTAAAAAGTAAATCTTAGAAATTCATCGTCAAATCTCAGAGTGTTATAACCGGTGCTCAAAGTTCCGGGCGTATTCAGAATATCATGGATTCTTCGGGCAGCATCATACTCACAAACACCGGAATTTAACTCTTGTAAGGCAAGCCTGTGGGTTATAAAGGCCCCGGGAGAAGGGACAATATCCCGACGTAATCTGACAACAATATATTCTCTGCCGGTTTCGTTTAAATGGAGATCCGTTCTTATGGCTGCAAAGGTAAGAATCTGATCAAAGGCTGAATTAAGACCACTTGTTTCAATATCATAGAACAGAAAGGTTCTCATGCCCATTCTCCGGATAAAAAAAGGGACAAAACATCAAAGATGCCTGTCCCTTGTGTATATATTACGTCTACGTCTAAAATATCCAAACACAAATATAATAATACCGGTATTACCTTTTTGAAAACTGAAAACGGGCTCTTGCACCCTTCTGGCCATATTTCTTACGTTCTTTAATCCTTGAATCCCTGGTTAAGCACCCTGCTTTTTTTAAAACTCCTCTAAGATCAGGATCAGATAAAACAAGAGCCTTTGATATACCATGCCTGACAGCACCAGACTGGCTCATGATACCTCCCCCCATCACACGGACAATGATATCAACGGAATCGTTCTTTTCAGCAAGAACAAGGGGTAGTGATAAAAGATCCCGAGCTGTCTTCTGAACAAAATACTCCTCCAGAGTTTTATTATTAACTATAATATTTCCGGTACCAGGTCTAAGCCATGTCTTAGCCACAGAAGTTTTTCTTTTGCCAGTGGCATAATAAACGTTTTCATTTTCCATAAATTATTACCGATCCCTTATATTTCCTTAATTATATTTCGATAACTTCAGGTTTCTGCGCACCATGAGGATGCTGATCACCTGCATATATGTACAATTTATTATTTAGTTTTCTCCCCAGTCTATTTTTGGGAAGCATTCCCTTTACCGCCTTTCTAACAAGCTCTTCAGGCTTTTTTTTCATAAGGTCCTTTGCCGTAATGGATTTTATGTTACCTGTATAACCACTATGACGATAATAGACCTTTTTAGTCCATTTGTTTCCTGTAAGACGTATTTTGTCAGCATTGATGACAATAACCCAGTCTCCGGTATCCGTATGAGGTGTAAATACAGGATTATGCTTACCCCTGATTCTTGCAGCAACTTCAGTTGCAAGCCTTCCCAGTACTTTATCCCGAGCATCCACAATACACCAATTTTCCTTGTTATCCGATCTTTTTGCGCTATATGTATATTTTTTCAATTTTTAGGCTCCTATTCATAAAAATAATTTGGCTTTATTACTTCATTGCCTTGGATATGTCAAGGTATATTTTAGAGCTCTATACTATTCCTCTTATTGATATCCGATTTCAGACCTATATTTTCTTCTTTTTCTGCAATGTCTTTTTTTGATATTTTACATGCCACTTCAGCATTCAAAACTCCACCGTTTTCAACAATAAGGTCTTTACATTCGACTTTACCTTCGCAACGTCCTGTGGAGAGAATAATCAACTCTTTGGATGCTATGATATCCCCCTTGAAACTTCCACCAATGGTCAGGCTGGACACTTTCGCATCAGACTCCACCACCCCTTCTTTTGCAATAACAACATCTTCGCCCTCAATTGTTCCTGTAAGTTTCCCCTTTATGATCAATTTTCCCCTGCTCACAAGAGAACCGTCAATCCGCAAATCTTTATCAATAATTGAAAGATTTGTCCTGTTTTTTCCACTGAACATTCTGCCTCCTAAATCAGGCTATCCAGTGCCTGAAGGAAAACTGTCTTTTTTGCCAATCTCTTCTGCCAGATAACAATTTTTTTATAAAAAACAAAATTGATGAACTCGTAAAAACTCAAATCTCAAAATTAGCACATAATAATTTCAATAGGTTAACCATGACAAAATTACCAAAATTGGACTTTTTACAGGGCAATCAAAATTGTCTCCTTAAAAATATTTAATCCATACCAACGGTTAAAATTTTGATCTTTCCTGATATTAGAAAAAAATCCTTATTTTCACTCAGGCACTATCTAAAATCTATATAAAATACGCCAACTTCTTTATTGTGCAACGTTGTTATAACTTTATAGTGCTTACCCTGTTTTCCAATGGAATATTGTTTCATAAGAACATTTTTAAAGGTATCGATGAGATAGCCCCTGTCTTCACCTGTATTATTCCTGGGATTTCCCACAAATCCTTTTAAATTAACAACAAAATCCGAAGGATCAAGCCCTTTTGTAACAAGGTCTTCAATCTCAAATTTATCACCTCGCAAAAGTTTAATATGATCATTATTTTTAATTACATATCTTTTACCGTTTATATTCACCCTGTACATCATTGACTTAGAGTTATAACTCTGATCCAATGAGACCATATACTTCCTCTTATCGAAACTTGTCCCATGTTTATGGAAATCAAGAAAAATACTGCCGCAGGGATAAAAATCCTTTCTAACGGAAATCCTGGTCTGCTCCTTAATAACAATTTTTTTGTGCATGTCATTGAACCTGCTGCCGCAGCCTAAAATATCAGCGCTCAACCCCCTTGTATAGTTAGCCTTAATATCCATAATCTCAATAGTGTCACCCCTGTTGATAATAAGGTGATGCATATTTTCAATCACAAAGGGAAGAGAATCGTTAACAGAAATCACCATATACTGAAGCTTTGGTTTTTTCAAATTAACCCCGGGACTCTCGGGGATGATATCTAAAAGTTTCATGAATTCATTAATTGCATAAACAGGCTGCCTTACCTTTTGCTCCAAAGGAAGTGTTTTTGTGGATTCTATGCCAAATGCAGGAATTTTACAGGTATAAAGCGCATAATAAGTGGCAGATTTTCTCTGTTCCTTATGTATAGAATTTTTTGCCCTTGTTCTGTGATTGTTAAAATGAAAAAGATATTTGGGATTTTTAATATGAGAATTAACTTTTTTAATAACCTTTTCTGCCATTTCTTTAAGATCTATTTTTATACCACTGCTCCTGTCTTCAAATACATCTGTATCCGCTATAATGGACTGTCCGAATCTTTTGGGATTTATCATTGGACTCTTCCATTGAGGAGAATAAATACCTGAACCTTCATGCAGGTTCAAAAGGCAGTCACTCTCGTGTATCAACTGTTTTAAAACTTTTACGACTCTTGCTTCGTAATCTACATTGATATTATTTGCAAATTTTCTATTCATATCCTCATTAATGTCTCTTCTCCTTTTAAGAATAGATGGAAAATTTGCCCTTGGAACAACAATTAGATTACCTTTTTCAAGGGATAAATCAGCGTAAAGATCTGCTGCAAGAAAGCCTCCGGGTTCATCCCCCTGAATACCACCTATAAGAAGTAGGGTTTTACCCGGTTTTCTCCCATAGATCCTGTACACATGGAGCTCATTTGCAGTGCCTGCATAAAAAACAGTATGAGTTCTCTGTGCCATTGAAGCCTCTGCAGAGACAAAAACAAAAACGACAGCAAGCAAAAAATATAATAATTGATTCCCCCGGGTGATATTCAAATTTATTCCTTAT
>Ga0256840_1002312_pt1 | contig 16930 bp, 16 predicted proteins | sample 355202metaG_FD_185969 | JGI IMG/M metagenome (GOLD analysis project Ga0256840, IMG submission 185969) | Hydrothermal vent microbial communities from Mid Atlantic Ridge, Atlantic Ocean - 355-202 | ecosystem: Environmental > Aquatic > Marine > Hydrothermal vents | place: Atlantic Ocean: Mid... | reverse complement strand
TGCCTTTTTATCAAAAAAAATTTAAAGAACTAGGCGTAGAGCCAAGCCAGATCAAAAGTTTAGACGACATCAAACGACTTCCTTTTACCGAAAAACAGGACTTGCGCAATAATTATCCTTTTGGTCTTTTTGCCGTACCCAAGGAAAATATAGCTAGAATACACGCATCTTCTGGAACCACAGGCAAGGCCACAGTAGTTGGTTATACTCAAAGAGATATTCAAAACTGGGCCAGGCTAATGGCCAGATGTTTTATGGCCACTGGAGTTACAAGCAAAGACATAGTCCACAATGCCTATGGTTACGGCTTATTTACCGGAGGTTTGGGCGCGCATTACGGAGCAGAACAAATTGGAGCTACGGTAGTGCCCATGTCTGGAGGAGCAACCAAGCGTCAGGTAATGCTTATTCGCGACTTTGGGGCAACCGTGCTTTGTTCTACTCCTTCTTATAGCTTGTATCTCTACGAAACCTTTTTGGATCAAGGCATTGATCTGGACAGCATTAAATTACGCATTGGCATTTTTGGAGCTGAGCCGTGGACAGAGACCATGCGCAGGGAAATAGAAAAAAAATTCGGTCTAAGGGCCTATGATATTTATGGACTTTCAGAAATTTTAGGTCCAGGAGTTGGCATTGAGTGTGCCACAGCCCAACACGGTTTACACGTTTGGGAAGATCACTTTTTACTGGAAATTATTGATCCAGAAACCAAAGAACAGCTACCCCTGGGTGAAACAGGAGAACTGGTAATAACTACTTTGACCAAAGAAGGACAACCTTTGATTCGCTACCGAACCAAAGACATAACAGCTATCATTCCCGAGCCTTGCAAGTGTGGAAGAACTCATTACCGAATTGAACGTTTAAAAGGTCGAACTGACGACATGTTAATTATTCGCGGGGTCAATGTATTTCCTTCTCAAATAGAAAGCATATTACTCCAAACCGAAGGACTTACTCCGCATTATCAAATTATAGTCAAAAGAGAACAAACCCTGGATACATTAGAAGTACAGGTTGAAGTAGATGAAAAATTATTTTCAGATGAAATTAAAGAGTTACAGCGTTTAGAACAAAAACTGCAAAAAAATATCAAAGAATTTTTGGGAATAAGTGCCAAAATCAAATTGGTTGAACCGCAAACCATTGAACGTTCCATAGGTAAGGCCAAAAGAGTAATAGATTTACGCTAAACTATAAACGGAGGCAACAATGAAAGTAGAACAAATTTCTATTTTTTTGGAAAATAGAACTGGCAGATTACAAGAAGTAGCCAAGATTTTAGCTGAGGCCCAAATCAATATCAAGGCCCTTTCCCTAGCTGATACGTCTGATTTTGGGATCTTGCGTTTAATCGTCAGCGACAACGACAAGGCCAAAGAGGTGCTTAGACAAAACGGATTTACCGTAGGCAAAACCAACGTAGTTGCCGTAGAAGTAGAGGACAAACCTGGAGGTCTTTATTCTATTTTGTCCTTACTTAGCGAACATCAGGTTAACGTAGAATACATGTACGCCTTTGTTCAGCAAACCCAAAAAAACGCAGTGCTTATTTTTCGCTTTGACAAGACAGATCAAGCCATTCAAATTCTACAAAAAAACAAAATCAAAATTATTTCCGCTGAAGAATTAAGTAACATGTAAAAGCCCTAAAAACGCACAAAAATGAATATTCTTTAGACTAAAAGAATGTATTTTACTGCGCAAATAGATAAAGAAAAATGTAATGACTGTAAAAAGTGTGTCTTTTACTGTTAGGATTCAAATGTTATTGTTTACTATTGAACTTTTATCTGGTTAAAACTGTTTAAAGCCCACAAAAAAACTTTTAAGAACATTTTTTGAGTAATTGCAATTTTTCGTACAAAAAAACAGCTTTTTTACTTCCTATCCCAGGCAGTTGCTGAAGTTTAGGGGGATCGGCTTCCAGAATTTTTTCCAGTGTTTTAAAATGTTGCCAAAGCAATTTAGCCGTTTTTTCTCCTATTCCAGACAAGGCAAGTAAAGGATCTTGATAAACGCTTTTAGCTCGGCTTTTACGCTGGGCCTGAAGTACAAAACGGTGGGCTTCGTCCCTTAATCGTTGCAAAAACAATAACAAAGGCTGAGAGACCTCTAGTTCTTTTTCTTGCCACGCACAATAAATTTTATCGTCCAAATTACCAAGACTTCGCCTGGTTCCCTTAGTTATGGCCAAAACCTGGAAAGTAACGTTGGCTTTTTGAGCTAAAAACCTGGTAAAAATTTGCAGGTGCGCGCGTCCTCCATCTATTAAAAACAAATCAGGCCAATTGCCTTTTTTTTGTCTTTGCTCCAAAAACTCTCTATACGGTAAAAAGTCGTCTCCTTGGGCATGGGAAAACTTATACAGCCTGTAATTATCTTTAACAAATTGATTGTCTTGATAGCAAACACTTCCTAAATAACTATTTTGACCATAAAAATGAGACACGTCCAGAGCCTCAATGGTTTTAACCTCCTGACCTGGAAAAATCTCCTGGAGCAAGTAGGCTGAATTTTGTTGGTTTAGATTTTTGGCAGCCAATTGAATAAGATCTTGATAACGGGGATTAGAGGTAACTTTTATTTTAGTTTGGACCATATTTTTGAGGCTAGCAGATAATTTTTTGAGGTTAATTTTTTCTGAAATTACGACCTTGGCTGCTGGTTGGCGGTGAAGATAAAATTGAGCTAAGATATTTTGCCATTGTTCCAAAGGAGAAAGGTATTTGGTTGAACTTAAGACAAAACTTTCCTGATCTACTACCCTGCCTTCACGCACGTAAACCACGCTTAAAAACAACTGTTCTGATTTTCTTTGTAAGTAAAAAACGTCCAAAGAGTTTTCACTAAAATTTACAATGCTTTGTTTTTCCAAAGTTTGTTCAATGGCCTTGAGCTGGTCCCTAATTAAAGCTGCTTGTTCAAAATTTAAGTCTTGGGAAAACTTCCACATCTCTATTTCCAATTGCTTGAGTAAATCTTTTTGTCTGCCCTGCAAAAAGAGTTCAACCTTTTTTACTTCCTGGGCATAAACTTCTTTGGAAATAGGAAAACAACACGGGGCAAAGCATCTTTTTAAGTGATACTGCAAACAAGGACGCGTCCTGTTGTTAAAGTTTTTATTACTGCACTTTCTAAGCTTAAACACCCTGTTAATTACGCGCAAAGTTTCTCTAGCCTGCTGGGCAGAAGTAAAAGGACCAAAAACCTGCTCACCCTGGCTAAACCTACGGCTTATCTTTAACCTGGGATAAGGTTGTCGTTTGTCCAAAACAAAAAGAAGATATTGTTTGTCGTCTCTAAAATAGACGTTATACTTGGGCTTATATTTTTTGATAAGCTCTGCTTCTAAAATTAAGGCGTCTTTTTCTGTATTGGTCAAAAAAAACTCTATTTTACTTGCTTCAGCGACCAGGTGAGCAACCTTAAGCGCAAGATTACTCCGAAAATAACTTTGCACTCTTTTTTTCAAGTTTTTGGCCTTGCCAACATACAAAACCTTTTTATCCTGAGCATAAAAAATATATACCCCAGGAGAATCAGGAATGTACTTGGGACACTCTTGCATTTAGCTCCTTCCTAAAAAGAAAAATAAACTTAAGCTGAGCCCAGCAAAGCCTTAATTGCTAACTCGTGCTTGACATATACGCCGTCTAAAAAAAGGTTTATTTTTTTTCTCACTGCTTCGCCCACAGGCAAACGTGGATAATAAACTAGACCTAATTCTTTGGGATCAAGCTTTTGGTACTTAAAGTCCTTATCCAAAGTATAAACCATGCCTCCGCCTAAATTGTCTTGACCTTCCAGGCTTTGCATCCGCTTGGAAAACTGCAAAAAATCACTAGGCTTATAATAGGCATTGAGCTGGGAAATTTCTTTGTTTAAGCGTTCAATCCACTTGAGGGCAAGTTCGTAATGAAAAGAAACCTTTTTGATCTTAGTTTTTGGTTCTATCTCTTCCTGACCAAACAAATAAACCTCAACTGAATCAGCCAGAGATTGATAATATAGCCAAAAACATTTTTTGTACTTGGTTTTAAAAAATAAACTCCACGGACAACTACTGACCTTATTTAGTTTATTTTCTGGATAATCCAGCTCTATCTTTAAAATTTGTTTAAATAACTGCTGCCAATTATCCTGGGTAACCAGCAAAGCAGCTAAAATAGCTTGGTATTTTTTTATCCGTTGAATTAAACTAGATAAGTGCTCAATCTTTTCTTTAAGCAGAGTAATTTCTTGTTCTAGATGAACCCTTCGCCCAAAAAAATTTTCTGCTGAATCCCGCAACATGTCCTCAATCAGGACTTGATTTATACCATCTCTTTTTGTAGACATAAAAAACTTTCCTTAAATAAGGATGCCTTATGAAAGATAAAAAAAAACCTCCCCTCTGTCCCCAATGTGCCAACGTGCTCAAACTGAGACCTAGCTGAAAGGGCATATATCTTTATTGCCGTGTTTGCAATAAACTCTTTGAAATCAAAAAAGAATTTTTAAGTCCAGAATTAGAAGAACAACTGGCTAAGGTCCCTTGTAGTAGAATTTAAAAAAATTATAACCTATTTTGCCAAAAGGAGCAACAAAATGCAATGTCACGAAGTAGATTATGAAATTTTTGGAGATGACTTACAGGTCGTAGAAATCGAACTAGATCCTCAAGAAACCGTAGTTGCAGAAGCAGGAGCAATGAACTGGATGGACGACGGTATCGTCTTTGAAGCCAAACTTGGAGACGGTTCTGAAGCAAATAGTGGATTTTGGGGCAAGGTTCTGGGAGCTGGCAAGCGAATGTTAACTGGCGAGTCCTTATTTATGACCCATTTTACCAATTTGAGTAATGGCAAAAAAAGGGTTGCCTTTGGCGCTCCTTATCCAGGTAAAGTTATTCCCCTTAATTTGGGCAAAATTCCAGACAACCAGATCCTTTGCCAAAAAGATGCCTTTTTATGCGCAGCTTATGGCACTAAAATAGACATTGCCTTTACCAAAAAATTTGGCGCAGGATTGTTTGGTGGAGAAGGTTTTATTTTACAGCGACTCGTTGGAGATGGCTTGGTTTTTATTCATGCTGGTGGAACTGTAGTCAAAAAGGTGCTTAAAAATGAAACCATCAAGGTAGATACGGGATGTATTGTAGCCTTTACCTCAGGTATAGATTACGACATCCAAAGGGCAGGATCTCTTAAGTCAATGCTCTTTGGTGGAGAAGGACTATTTTTAGCTACCTTAAGCGGCACAGGCACGGTCCTTTTACAGAGCCTTCCCTTTTCTAGATTAGCGGATCGTATTCTACAAAATGCCCCTGTAGCAGGAGGTAAAAGAACAGGTGAAGGCTCTATTTTAGGCTCTTTGGGCGATCTTTTAGACGGAGATAACGATTAAATGCAACATGCACTAGAAATTTTACGTCAGTTAGCCATAGTCAGCATACCTCTTTTGTTGGGTATTATCTTGCACGAATTAGCTCACGGCTACGTAGCTTATTTACAAGGAGACCCTACGGCCAAGATGGCTGGACGCCTCAGTCTAAATCCACTCAAACACCTAGACCCATTAGGATTAGCCGTTTTAATCATCACCCGCACCATTGGCTGGGCCAAACCAGTGCCCATCAATCCCAACAATTTTAAAAATCTTAAACGAGGTCTGGTTCTGGTAGCCATTGCAGGGCCTGCGGTAAATTTTATTTTGGCCTTTGGATTCTGGCTTATTTTTAAATTTATCCTCTATCTAAACCCCTTAGGACATAGCCTTTGGCAACAATATTTGGTCTATCCTCTTTTTTTAATTAGCTCAGCCGGAGTAGTGGTAAATATAATTTTAGGCGTATTTAATTTGATCCCGATTCCACCCCTGGACGGAAGTAAAATTTTGGCCTATTTTTTGCCAGCGCAATGGCTATATCAATATCTGCAAATGGAAAAATACGGCTTTATTCTACTCTTGGTTTTAATTTTAAGTGGAGGATTTAGCACTATTTTAAATGGAATACTCAATTACATCTATGCTCACCTTCTGGTCTATTAAAACAAAAAACAAGTAAGCATTTTGGCAAAACCCAAAAAGGAGTTAAAAAATGGATAAAGAACGCATAGTTTCTGGGATGCGTCCAACTGGTTCTCTTCATCTGGGACATTATTTTGGGGTATTAAAAAATTGGCTAGAGTTTCAAGAAAAATACGAATGTTATTTTTTCGTTGCTGACTGGCACGCCTTAACCAGTGAATACGCCAACCCTAAAAAAATTAGAGGTTTTATCAACGAACTGATCAAAGATTGGTGTTGTGTGGGCCTGGATCCTGCCAAGTGTACTATTTTTCTCCAATCCAAGATCAAAACCCATGCCGAGCTACACTTGATTTTATCTATGATTACCCCCTTAGGTTGGCTAGAGCGCAATCCTACGTACAAAGAAGTGAAACAAGAACTGGTGGCCAAGGATTTAAACACCTATGGTTTTCTGGGTTATCCTGTGCTCATGGCCTCAGACATTCTAATTTACCGTCCCCAGTTGGTCCCCGTAGGGGAGGATCAACTACCTCACTTAGAGTTGACTAGAGAAATAGCCAGACGTTTTAATTTTTTATACGGAAAGACCTTTCCTGAACCCAAGGCCCAATTAACCGAGGCCTCTCGTCTGCCTGGTTTAGACGGACGCAAAATGAGTAAAAGTTATGGCAATGCCATTTACTTAAGCGAAGACCTAAAAAGTGTAGAAAAAAAAGTTATGTCCATGCTTACAGACACCAATCGAAAAAGAAAAAACGATCCTGGAAATCCTGATAAGTGTAACTTATATCCCTATCATCAATTACTTACACCCCAAAAATATTTAGCAGAGATCCAACAAAATTGCACTCAAGCCAAGTGGGGATGCGTAGAATGCAAAAAACTCCTGCTTAACTATTTAAAAGAATTTCTCGAACCTGTTCAAAGCAAAAGAAAGGAATTAGATGATAACACCGTCCAAGAAATTTTAGAGACAGGAAATAAACAGGCAAAAGAGCAGGCCGAACAAACCATACAAATGGTCAGAGAAAAAATTAATTTTAGCTAAACTTGTACTAATAAAAATAAGATTCTGTTATCCCTTATGGTCAACGTACTAGGCAAGATTTAATATAACACGAAGGCTTTTCAAGGTGAGATAGACGTATCCTTTCTGGATGAAAACAAACAGGTGTCAACCAGTTAAGCAAGATATTTATTTGACGCTTCTGCAAAAACTCTTTTTATTAATCAGGATTAAACGAGAAATATTTAATTATTTCAAAATATTGTCGGCTGTTTTATCGGAAAATACAATTTTTAACTTTTTGCAATGGCGTCTTATTTGGCAGATTACGTTTTTTAAAACGGCCGATTATTTTGGGTAATATCATTTTTCGAAGATTAGTGAGGAGTTGTTGAGGGTATTTAATTTGCGTTTATTGAGTTATTGTGATGGGCCCTGCTTATCTTATTTTTATTTAAAAACAAAAGGTCTTTTTATTTTTTAATCAAAACTTCCCTTGGTTTGCTTCCTTGCTGGGGGCCTATAATGCCATCTTTTTCCATTTGTTCCACCAGCAATGCAGCCTTGTTAAAACCCACCCTAAGTCTTCTCTGAAGCATAGAAATAGAAATTTTACCCGTTTGAATAGCATATTCTACGGCTTCGTGATATTTGGGATCATCGCTGATATCAACGGCTCCGGAACCGTTTGCCTGCTCTGTTTGTTTTTGCTGGCCAAATTCTTCCAGATCAATAGAAGAGGTTGAACTTAAGTTTTGTTCTTTCCAAAAATCTACTACCTTAATAATTTCATCTTCACTTACGTATGCTCCATGAACCCTTTGCAAGTGTCCACCACTGGCCTTAAACAACATGTCTCCTTTACCCAAAAGATACTCAGCGCCGTTGCTATCCAGAATCGTTCTTGAATCGTGCTTAGAACTTACTTGAAAGGCTATGCGCGCAGGGAAGTTGGCCTTGATTATCCCTGTGACTACATCCACTGAAGGCCTTTGCGTAGCAAGGATCAAGTGAATACCAGCAGCTCTGGCCAACTGAGCCAACCTAACTATACTTACTTCTACTTCTTTGCTGCCCGTGAGCATAAGATCTGCCAATTCATCAATAATAATGACCAGATAAGGCAAAAACTTATCATGGTCAGCTGTGATTTTTTGATTGTAGCTCTTTATGTTTCTTACTCCTGTTTCAGCCATAAGTTCGTAGCGTCTTTCCATTTCAGCAATGGCCCACTCTAAACCCACTTTGGCCAAATCAGTTTCCGTAATAACAGGGTGAACCAAATGAGGTAAGCCATTATAAATAGAAAGCTCAATTCTTTTAGGATCCACCAAAAGCAGCTGTAAGTGTTGAGGGGAAAGTCCATAAAGCAAACTAACCAAAAAGGCATTTAAACAAACGCTTTTCCCCGTCCCTGTAGCTCCTGCTACCAAAAGATGGGGCATAGTAGCCAGGTCAACCACCACAGGCCTACCTTGAATATCTTTACCTAAAGACAACGGCAAGGCACACCTTTTTACAGAAAATGCTTTACTGACAATAATATCCTTTAAATAAACCATCTCTCGTTTAGGATTAGGCACCTCAATGCCCACCGTGTCTCTCCCGGGCAAGGGAGCAATAATTCTTACCTTAGAAGCCTTCAAACTCAAGGCCAAATCGTCACTCAAGTTTGCAATTTTACTAATTTTTATCCCTGGTTCTGGTTTAAACTCTACCATGCTAACTACAGGCCCAGGATCAATACGCTGAACTTCTCCCTTGATCCCAAAATTGGCTAAACAATCCTGAATAGTTGTGGACAGTTCTTTTAAATAACTACTTGAGATAGAATCCTTTTGAGTAGAAAAAGAGGTTAAAAGAGAAACAGGAGGAAATCTTACTTCTGTATTTTTAGGTGAGCCAGCAAGGGTATAAGAATCTTTGCTGGAACTGGTGTTTTGAGCAAAAGTATCTTCTTTCTGGTCTGACTCAGAAGAACTTATCTCGTTTAATTTCTTAGACTCTGAGTTTTGTTTTTTTTCTTTAAAGTCTTGCTCCACTGGAGCTTGTTTTTTTTGCAAACTAAAAACAAAAAAAATATTTTGCCAGGAAAAATTAAATAATAGCTGAATACAGATCAAGGTACTACAAATTAAAAATACAAACGTTCCCCACTCGTTTAAATATAAGAAAAGCCACTTTTTGAGAAAACCTCCAATCCAGCCTCCACCCCGGACGTGAAAAAAGACGTATTTTTGTCCAAAAGGAAATTCAACCCAAATCAACAAAAGCAACAAACCTAACCCCAAGGCAAACCATTGCCTTTTTTTTAACGAAATTTTGCCCAACAAGGATAAAAAAATAAGTATTAAATACGGAATAAGTAAAAAACCCACCAGCCCAAATAAATTAAAAACAAGCCCGGCCAAATAAGCACCAATAATACCAGCTTTATTTTGGACGTGATGTCCTACAATACCAGAAGAATTAAAGGAAGGATCTATTGGAGAATAAGAAAATAAACTTATGCTCAAAAAAACTATAAAACCAAAAAACAAGATAACGCTAATTTCTTTAACCAATCCAGTTAGTTTCGCACTCAAACAAGTCCCCTTCTTATATGTTTACAATTTAGGAACATCTTATTTTCCCTAATTTTCACCCGCAATAAATCAAGTCAACATGTTTGGCTAATCCTTTAACCTGTTCAATAAATAGCTGGCAAGGTCATAGCATATTTTAACACCACCCTCTTCAAGTTAAAAAGTAACACAATAGTGGAGTTAAACAGTCAAATAAATATTTACCGAAGCAGGCAAAAAAGATAATTTCAGATAAAAAGACACAATTGCAAAAACTAAAAATTGCATTTTTCAGAAAAATAGCCTGTTGACAATATTTTGAAATAATTAAATATTTTTCGTTTAATCCTGATTAATATTTATATGAAAAGAATTTTTGTAGGTGCGTCATAAAAATCAAAAAATTAGAATTTTAGAAACAATTATACCCGACCCAAATATTCCTTGGTTCGGGTATCTACTTTGATTTTATCCCCTTGGTTAATAAACAAAGGCACTTGAATAGTTAAGCCAGTTTCTAATTTGGCAGGCTTGGTTGCCCCAGAAACCGTATCTCCTTTGACTCCTGGTTCTGTTTCTATTACTTCTAAAATTACTGACGTTGGCAAATCTAAGTCTATAACTTGAGCCTCATAAACCAAAGCTTTTACTTCTTCTCCCTCTTTTAATAAATCTACTTTTTCAGGGAAAGCATCTTGACTTACTGTTATTTGTTCATAACTGGTCATGTCCATAAAAATAATATCTTGACCATCGCGATATAAAAATTGATAAACATTGGTAGCTAGCTCTGGTTTTTTAAACTTTTCTCCTGATCTAAAAGTTTCATCAATAATACTTCCGGTAAGTAAATTTTTTAATTTCGTCCGCACAAAGGCTCCGCCCTTACCTGGTTTTACATGCAAAAATTCAATAATCTCGTGCGGAGCTCCTTTGTACTCAATCTTTAAACCTCTTCTAAAATCAGTAGTTGCCAACATGTCGAAACAAAATCCTCCTTTTTTATATTTCCAAATAATTCAGTAAAGCCTGCACTCCCAACACGTAGCCATAAATTCCAAATCCACAAATAACCCCCTGGGCCCGGGAAGCAAGCAAACTTTTGTGTCTAAAACTTTCTCTGGAATAAACGTTGCTAAGATGAACCTCTACGTAAGGAATATTGATCCAGCACAAACAATCAGCCAGGGCTACACTGGTATGAGTATAGGCTCCAGCATTGATCACGATCCCTTGGCACTTAGTTTCCCACAACTCTTCTAAAAAATCAATTAACTTACCTTCAGAATTAGACTGATAGGTTATAATGGCTATTTCTCGTCCTAAATTTAATTCTTGAGCTATGTAACTCGGTAAATCATCTAAGCTTCTATCCCCATATATACTGGTCTCACGTTTGCCTATGTATTTTAAATTAGGACCATTAACAATAGCTATTTTCATCACTTGCTTTCCTTAGGCAAGGAAGGCTTTTTTAACGTTTTTGGTTGTACAATAACTTCAGGTTTGATTTCAGTTTGATCAATATATTGATCGTTATCTAAAACTGATACCGTAATTTTCGGGAAAAATATCAAATCGCCTTTTTCTACTTCTTCACTCACTTCATCAATTTGAGCATTAGCCAATAATTTAAATTTATTATTCTCTTTTTTACTAGAGGAAACAACTTGCGTGTTTGAAAAAAATTGCATTACCTTTCCCATCCCGATAATTTTTACAAAATTCTCTGTTGGTTCTTTTTTGCCAATAAGAAAAAAAACATTTTTTTCATAAGGAACATCCATTTTAAATATGCCAAGATAGCAAAATTCTTTCTCGGCTACTACGTAGCTATCTTTTTTTAAAGCAATAATCTGCCCGGCCATAGAAATATCTGGAACCAGTTTTACTTGAACTTTAAAAGCCTGAGCATATTCTTGAGCATAAGAATTATAAACAGGTACTACTTTACCTTTTTTTTGAACAAAATTTACATCAGAAGCTAACCCAATATCTGTAGGTATTACTATTACGTGTTTATTTAAAATCATCCTGTTTAATTTAGTCATCCCTTTTTCTAAAGCCAAGGACCAAAACACAGCATCTCCTTTTTTCTCATATACACTTTTAGGCATTTTCACCAAAATTTCTGTAGATTCATTAACCACACTTAAAGAATGATTTTCAGAAAAAATACTAGAACTAGGATGAACTTTCAAGTTTTGACAACCTACAAAAACTCCTATACTCATAATTAAACTTAAAAATAAAGACTTAGTTTTCATTTGTCACATCCTTTTTTTAGGGTTTAAATATTATGAATACCAATATAATCCTCACGCATACTATTTACACAAAAAAACAATTATGTCAATTGCCTAAAATTCCTCAAATAGCAATAGCCGGACGTTCTAACGTAGGAAAGTCGTCTTTAATTAACTCGTTATTTAACCGCAAAAAATTAGCCAAGGTTAGTTCCAAACCCGGAAAAACTCAAAGTATAAATTTTTATCTAGTAGAAAATTTCAACTTTTATTTGGTAGACTTACCAGGATATGGTTATGCTCGACGTTCCAAAAAAGAAAAACAACTTTGGGCTCAATTAATTACAGATTATCTTACCACCACCCCTTACTTAAAAGGTGTCTTAATCCTCTTAGATGCTAAACTTCCACCTCAAAAATTAGATCTGGATCTTATATCTTTTTTGGAATATAAAAACATTCCTTTTTTACCAGCATTAACCAAGGTAGATAAGTGTAAACAAAAAGAATTGAGCGAAAATCTAAAGAAATGGTCTCTTATTTTAAATAAACCTATCAATAATTTTATTCTTTTTTCAAGCAAAACAGGTCTTGGCAAACAATCCTTGTTCAGTTCTATTCAACAACTTATCATTAATCCGGATAAAGTCTAAACGTTACGGATTTAAGTTTACATTAATTCCTAAATATACTTGCCTTTCCATCCCTCTTAGGCAAACTCAAAACATGAAGTCTAAAGACAACAACTTTCCAGATAAGACACAATTGCAAAAATCTAAAAATTGCATTTTCCGAAAAAACAGCCTGTTGACAATATTTTGAAATAATTAAATATTTTTCGTTTAAGCCTCATTATTCATTCTATATGAAAAGAGTTTTTGCAGGTGCGTCATATTAAAATGGCTTGTTTATGACCTTTTTTAAAACCAAAATGCTTAAAACTCCAAAAAAAAAGTTCGCCATCCACGTACCTAAAAACGGATTACAAATAGACTTTTGAGATAAAGTGGTTCCCAAAGTAAACACAGTATAATAAGCAAAGATAATCACTAGCCCAATTAAAACAGACTTGACCATATTTTTAAAAAGCAAACTAATACCCAAAGCCAACATAGCTAAGACAAGGATAGAAAAAGAATAAGCAAATTTAGCCAATAATGCTGTTAAAACTTCCGTCGTATTTATTCCAGATTTCTTCAAAAAAAACAATAGATTAGCTAGAGTAAAAAATGACAAAATGTTTTTAGGTAATTTAGACTTAAGCAAGGCAAGCATTTTAAAATTTAATTTTAAGTTAGTAAAAATTTTTTTATTTTGTGTGTAAATTGTAAATTTGTCAGGGATTATCACAGTAGGAGAATATAAAATCAGTTTATTGTTTTGATAAACACACTTTTTTGCTTTATACAGCTCTTTTACTTTTTGATCCTGATCATCCAGAATAATCACATTGACTCCAGACCCTCTATGTTTTTTTTGATCATACTCTATTATATTAATAATTTTATTTTCCTGCTTTATCCAAATATGATATAATTTTTTTTTGAGTAACTCTTTTTTCATAACGTCTTTTCGCCAAATTGCGTTGGTCTTAAGCATTAACTTACTGCTAATTTCTTGAAAAACAAACAAATAAAAAAAGAATAAAAACAAAGAAAAAAGAAAAACTATTTTAAAAAAATAATTATAATCAACTCCACCGGAAAGCAAAACCAAGACTTCATTATTATTGATAAAAATAGAAAAAAAGATAATAATAGATAAAAAAACTATAACAGGAAAAATTTGCGAAACAATAAGGGGCACTTTTAAAACAAAATAATAAAAAATAACACTATAACTAACCCCGTATTTAAAAAAACGATCAATTCTATCAATAACATCTATAAACAAATAAATAAATGTTCCAGCAAAAATAAAATAAAACATTATTAAACAAAGTTCTTTATAAATATATTTGGTTGCTATTTTCATTTTAACTATTATTTATACAATTTATTTAAACAAAAATAAAAGATGAAAATAAAAAAAAGATACACAAAAGAAGGAGACCATACAGCAACAAACGCATTCAAACTGGCAGATTTGCCCAAAGAGTAAAAAAAAGTGTATAAAAAATAATAAAAAACAAACATGGATAGACAAATAATTATTCCAACAGATTGTCTCAACTTATTATAACTGAAAACTAAGGGCAAAATAGACAGGACCAAAATAAAAGAAGAGAAAGACAAGGCAATTCTTCTAGGAATTTCCATTTTAAAAAGTGCTTTACCTTTAGCTGAAACTTGCTTTTTTTGTTTCTGTCTTATTTCGTAAGCAGACATTTGGTATATTTTTTTGGCATCAAAACCTATTTTTTTTAAAACATTTTTTAAGCTAATCACCAGCATAGCCTGTTTAAAAGAAAGATAAGAAATATTGGGAAGTGTGTTTAAACTGTAGATAATTCCATTTTTTAAAGACATTAAAATACTTAACTGCTTTTGATCAAACTTAATCAATCCTTTTTTGGCCAGAATAATTTTTTCTCCCTGATTATTGTATTCCATAAACACTTGGTGCATTGTTTTTTGATCCTTACCTAGTTTGGCAAAGTACAAACTAAGGTTAGGTAAATTTAACGAAAAAACATTTGGTTTTAAAACGATATCGGTTTTTGTTTTGATCACCTCAAACAGCTTGTTCCGAAAACGTTCACTTCCCTGGGGAATAAGATAAAAAGAGGCATACAAGGAAAAAAAAACACAAATCCCTGCAAAGAATAAAGAAGGCAAGGCTATTTCCCATTTTCCAATGCCGCAAGTTTGTACAGCCAAAAATTCATTATTTAAATTCATCTTTAAAAAACTTAAAAATACTGCCAGCATACAAGAAATAGGAATAAGCAAAACAAAAAAATTGGGCATTAAATAAAAAAACAATTCTAAGACATCTAGAAAAGAAAGTCCTTGACGTAAAAATAAATCTTTTAAGTGTAATAACCTGCCAATTAAAATTAAGACCAAAAGAGAAAAAAAACACATCAAAAAAATAATAGAAAATTCTTTTAGCAAATAGCGGGATAAGATACGCATCTCTAATCTTTAAAATCCAAATTCTTTTTTTCGCTAAAAAATCTACGTAAAAACTCCATATCTTTGGGCCCCAAATTATAACGCATTCCAACTTCATTTAATAATGTTTTAATTTCCTTACCATCCTGAAGCTGTTCATCTATCCATTTAATGGCCTGCTCCAACTTTTTCTGATCCATAATAGTACTCATCTCTACCTCTCTTTTTTGTTAGTTTTAACAAGTTGACTAGTGGTTATTTAATGGATTAAAATAGGTTTTTTAAACCCCCAAAAGGACTTGCTTATGTCTAAAACAATTTTAACGGCAGAAGAAATTAACAAAATTCTTGAAAGGTTAAGCTACCAAGTCCTGGAAAGCATTAAAAAACCAAACCAACTTGCCCTAATTGGCATTCAAAGACGGGGCGTTGACTTGGCTTATTACATTCATAATTTTTTAACCCAAAAATTAAACGTAAACATTCCTTTTGGCGATTTGGACATTAATCTTTACCGCGACGATTGGACCTGTTTAAGCCATGTTCCCTACATCAATACCAGTAACATTCCTTTTTCTCTGGACAACAAGGAAGTAATTTTAATAGATGACGTCATCTTTACCGGCAGAACCATCAGAGCCGCCTTAGACGCCTTAATGGACTACGGACGTCCAACCAGTATAAAGTTGCTAGTCCTTATTGACCGCGGCCACCGCGAACTGCCTATTCACCCTGACTTTGTAGGTAAAAAAATAAACACCTCCCTTTCGGAAAAAGTGCACGTCTTTACTCTGGCTCAAGATGGCAAATCCCAAGTTATCCTTGAAGAACCTGAAAACTCCAAACCAACGACGTAACAATTAAGCTAGATCAAATGATAATCCTTTAAAACCCCTCTTAGCTTTTCTTTATTTTCAGGTCTCATCTCCGTCAAAGGAAGCCTAACCTCAAAGTCCATTTTCCCCATTAAGGACAAGGCCGTTTTTACTGGAATGGGATTGGTTTCTATAAAAAGCATTCTGGTCAACGCAAGCAAATCTACCTGAATTTTACTTGCCTCTTTGATCTGACCTGCCTCAAAATTAGCCCAAAGCTGGTGAACCAACTTGGGCACGATATTGGACACCACGGAAATTACTCCTTTACCCCCAAGAGCCAAAAGGGGCAAAATAGTAAAATCATCTCCTGACAAAATAATAAATTCTTCTCCACACCTTTCCCGAATCTCAGCTACCTGCCTTAAGTTGGCTGAGGCTTCTTTGATCCCAATAATATTATCTACCTCGTTAAACAAGGTATAAGCTACGTCAGGAGTAACGTTTAATCCAGTTCTGGAAGGCACGTTATACACTACCATAGGTATGCTCACTTCTTGAGCAATAGCTTGATAATGGGCAAGCAAACCAGCAGGAGTAGGCTTATTATAATAAGGCGTAATTAACAAAACAGCGTCTGCACCTGCTTCTTTGGCAAAACGCGTAAGTTCAATGGCCTCTCGGGTAGAATTGGATCCTGCTCCAGCCAGGACAGGCACCCGACCTTTGACCTGCTCTACGCAAATTTGAATAACTTTTTTATGTTCTTCGTGGCTAAGAGTGGCTGACTCCCCTGTAGTTCCACACGGAACAACCCCGTCAATGCCCTGTTTAATCTGCCATTCTATGTGTTCTCTATACTTTTCTTCGTCTATTTTTCCATTTTTAAAAGGCGTAACCAAAGCAGTAATGGCTCCTTGTAATTGCATTTTATCCTCCTTGCTGAAACAAAAAGTTTTTTAAATAAATAAATTAACTAAAATCGTAAAAAATTTTGATTAAACTAAAATCTATCGTTGCCTTATAATACCTAACTGTAACCAGTAAAAATTTTGTTTTCTGCCAAAGCACTTTGCTTATCTTATAATACACTAAAATTAGTAAACTTTTTTGTTAAAAAAATTAATTTTTTTGTTTTTTTGCAGTTACGTCTTATAAATATCTTCCTAAAATCTCTGGATTTAAAAATCCCTTATACACCAAAATAGCCTTTCCCTGGAGAAAA
>Ga0256840_1002311_pt1 | contig 16932 bp, 6 predicted proteins | sample 355202metaG_FD_185969 | JGI IMG/M metagenome (GOLD analysis project Ga0256840, IMG submission 185969) | Hydrothermal vent microbial communities from Mid Atlantic Ridge, Atlantic Ocean - 355-202 | ecosystem: Environmental > Aquatic > Marine > Hydrothermal vents | place: Atlantic Ocean: Mid... | reverse complement strand
CTGAAAGTGAGTATGAAGATACCAAAGCAGTCTATAGTGATGCTATACAAAACTTCGATGCGAACAAGTTGAAAGATGAAATTGAAAAGTACATCTTAAAATTCAAAGACGAAAGAGTTGTCTTTATTTTTGATGAAGCGAGTGAAGCCATCAGTCAAAACAAATTCAACTTGCTTGACCTTGAAGGCATCAGTGAGTCTCTTTCTAGTTTGGGTGGAAAAGTTTGGACGATTGCCATTGCACAAGAGAAACTTGATGATGTGATTAACAATGCCAATGTAAACAAAAGTCAGCTTACCAAAGTAACTGACCGTTTTAAAACCAAGATGCACCTTGACTCAACCGATGTTGACATAATTATCCGTGGTCGTCTGCTTCAGAAAAAAGAGCAGTATTTCAAAGAACTTGTCGATTTTTACAATAAAAACAATGGTGAAATTGCAGATGCCACCAACTTAAACTCATCATTCCCTACCAAAACAGAATCTGCAGATGACTTTGCTACTTATTATCCATTTCATAAGTACCAGTTTCATCTCTTGCAGAAGTTCCTCTTTAGCTCTAATGCCTTAGTCGCCAATCAGGTCGCTGCTAGAGGGATGATCATCACGACATTTGATGTGCTTAGAAAACAGATGAAAGATCTCTCACTGTTTACATTTACCACAGCACATAACATCTGTACAGAAGCTCAAACCGCACCACCTACAGACCTTGGTGTTAAGTACGACAATGCTAAAAAGGTCTTGAAAAATGCCAATTCCAACTTAGCAGGAGAGCTACTCCTCAAAACCATCCATTTTTTAAATGAATCAGAACTTGTTTCTCCAACTGTTGAAAACATTACAAAAACCTACATCTCTGACCTCAAAAGTTATTATGCTACAAAGCCTATGGTAGAAGAGGCTTTAGACTTATTGGTAGAAGCTAAAATACTGCTTCTCTCTAACAACAACTATAAGATTACTTCAGACCTTGAGAGTAAGATGCTTGAGGAGATGAAGGACTTTGAGGTAGAACTCTATATCAAAAAGCGTGAGCTTGTTACTTGCATTAAAAAAACCGGTCTCTTTACTGCAGTTGCAAATATTAACGACAACGATCTTGCCTATAAGTTTAACATTTTGACTGACCTAGATGACGACATCAGTGCTTCTAATAACAAACATTTGAGGATTACCGCTTACAGTCTTTTTAACATTAACGGCGAAAGGCAAGCGTTTGTTGAAAGCATTAAGATGGATACACAGTACGATAAAAATCTTATTACCCTCATTCCCAACAATGCACACTTTTCAGAGATAGACAAGCTTATTGGTGAGATAAGACGCTACGGTTTTATGGAAGACAAATACGCCAACGATAACGACCAGAACAAACGACAGATCATACGAGAGTTCTCCATTATCAAAGAAGAGAAAGAGAAAGACCTTCTTGTCAAGATAGAAGATGCCTATGTAACAGGATCACTCATCTACATGTACGATGAAGAGCTTCTCAACCGAGACAGTTTTAAGGGAACCGTAAATGAAGTGCAACGCAAGCTTATCAACAACACTTACACTAAACGGCTTGCTTCTCAACTCTCAGAAAGTATTGTCCCAAAACTTCTCAATGAAAAGAGCAACGATAAACTTAACCGATACTTCTCAGGCGATGATTTTAAGTTCTTTGATGAAAACGGAAACTTCATAGGTGACAACCTCAAAGTGGTAGAAGAGATCACCTCTAAGATCACCAATTTTACTGATGGTAAATCCATAGAGATGGATCTCTCCGGAGCACCATGGGGTTACACCTACGGAACAATCGTAACTACTTTAGCAACACTCTTTAGAGCAGGAAGGTTGGTCGTTAGACATAACTCTCATGAGTATTTCTCTTATTCGGACAGATCGGTACATGAGGTCTTTACTACCAGTAACCGTTTTAGAGCAGCCTCTTTCAAGTCGCTCTCTAAGACACTCAGCACTACCCAAAAGAACCAACTGGTACAGACGATGTTAGACTTGGACTTTTATGAGCATACTGACAAAAAGATAGATTGGAGCACCAACGACTTTGAACTGGTTGATGCCATCAGAGTTTTGGCAGAACATTTCATAGGAGCCTTAGGCACGATGAAAGACACCGTACCTGATTTTGAAAAGGTCTTTGCAACAGTTGCAGAGCAAAAAAGAGAACTTCAAAACTTTTCATCTCTGACGACAGAAGCCAACTACATCGACAAGGCAGTGAGCTTCTTAGAAAACAAAGAGAGTTTCACCAAAGCGATCAAGAACATACTAAAAGCACAGAAGTTTATCAAGAAAAACTTTGTCAAAGTCAAAGAGTTTAAGCACTTTACACAAGAAGTTGTCGCAGAACTTGCAAAAGCAGACAAAAGCAATGATGCCATTGCAGAAGCAGAAGAAGAGTTTAATACGCTGTACCAACAAGATCTGGTCGGCAACTTTGCTAAACTTCAGGAGCTGGCACAAACTGTTAAAGATATGTATTTTAAACTGATGCAGTCTGATGTTGCCATCATGACGGCAAGTTATACTGCCCTTCAAGCAAAGGTAACCAAGGCACAACAAGAGCTTAGTGCCTATCCTTCTGAACTCAATACCCACAATGCTCAAAAACTCCAAGAGCTTCACAGATACTGTTCTAAGCGTATCGTCTCTAAAGTTGAGATGGACTATTCAATTGAGTGTAAAAGCTGTAATTATTCACTCTCAGAGGTGCTTAACTATATACAATTGGTTCAGACCAAAGAGTCAGAGCTTATGATTGTTCAGAGCAGTTTTGTCAAAGAGAAAAAACAAGAACCAAAACCGGGTGAGTCACCTAAGCCTAAAGAAGCAAAAAAAGTGCATTTAAACATCTCTAAAACAAAGATGAGCGTAGGTGAATACAGAGCACTTTTAAGTGCACAACTTCAATCATTGGCAGGGGCTAGTGATGATGAGCAGATAGAATTGAGCATAGATGAGCAGTAAAGGGGCAATACAATGAAATTAAGTGATCATGTAGACCATATACGAGAGTTGACCTATAAAGCCTTTGACAAGCAGTTTGCTCGTTTAGGCATCGGGCAAAGTAAAATGATGGAGATCGAGAAGATCCCTGTGGAACTTCACGACAAACGCCAAAAGCTGGATGTACTGCTTCAAAACCACATTGATGAAGTGGGAAACTACGAAGAGGCAAGAGAAAAAGCACTTGATGAACTTACTTTTACCCTTTTTAACCGTATAGCAGCCATAAAAGTGATGGAAGCACACAGTCTCTTTCCTCCTATCATCACCAAGCAGAGTGAGCATGGAGACAGGTCGTTTGGTCACAAGGCATGGCTCGAAGAGAATCCCGCTATGCGGAGTGAAGATTTAGAAGGTATCCGTCTCTACATTAAAGATGCTTTTAATGTACTCAGTCAAGACATCCCCCTTTACCATAAAGACTACCCCTATGCACTTCTTCCTTATGTGATAGAACTCAACGAGATCATAGATGCTTTTAATGCGGTAGAAGATGATGCTCAAGTAGAAGCAAACATTTGGCAGAGTGACGACATACTCGGTTGGCTCTATGAGAGTTATAACAATGCCAAAAAACTAGCTTTTAAAGAGAGCAATGAAAAAGTAGAGTACGACAAGGTTTCACTACAGTCACAAGTCTATACCCCTCGTTGGGTGGTGCAGTTTTTAGTAGAGAACTCACTGGGTAAGCTCTACTTAGAGATGTACCCTGACTCTGAGATAAAAGAGAAGCACAAGATAGCCAATGCCCCACAAACGCAAGTGCGAGATAGAAAACCCCTCACCGAGATAAAGCTCATAGACCCCGCTTCGGGTTCAGGGAACTTTCTGCTCTTTGCATATGACCTTTTTTATGAACTCTACCTCGATCAGATAGAGAACTATGGGGCTGAGTATGATGAAGATGAGATACCACGACTCATCATCGAGCATAACCTTCACGGTGTGGACTTGGACGATAGAGCCATACAGTTGGCACAGCTTGGACTCTTTGTTAAAGCCAAACGCAAAAGACGAAGTATCGGCAGTCTGCGTTTCAATGTTGTCTCATCTGACTTTTACCTGCCAGAGTATGAAGAGGTAAGGTACATCTTTGAGGACGATACCAAGCTGGACTCTCAACAAAAACAGCTCATACAAAGCATCTGGGATGACTTGAAGTTTGCTTACAAGTTTGGCTCACTTATCAAGATAGAAGAGAAGATCAAAGTGCAGGTAGAAGCTCTCTATGAGAAGATACAAAGAGAGGGAGCAGACCTCTTTAGTACCGCAGACTTGCAAGAGTATAAGGCTTTTGAGCAGAGGTTTTTTGAAAACCTTGAAAAGGCAGTGGCTCAGTATGCTAAAAAAGAGGGCAATAGTTTTATGGTGTGTAAAACACAAGATGCCATCACTTTTTTGAAGCTTTTAAATACCAAGTATGATGTGGCTACGGCAAATCCACCTTATACGGATAGTAGTGATTTTGGGAAAGATTTGAAGGGATTTATAGAAGCGAACTATAAAAAGCCTTATAAATTTCATACGAACCTTTACAGCTCTTTTATAAAACGATGTTATGAACTTGCTAATGATGACGGGAAAATAGCATTAATCCATCCACATACTTTTATGTTCATAAAAACTTTTGAAGATGTTAGAAAGTTTATGATTGAGAAAACGCACATAGATGTAATGGTTGACTATGGTCTTGATAGGGTCAATCTATTTGGTCCTGGTATTTTACTTGATGCTACTTTTTATGTGTTGTCCAAGTCAAAATCTGATGATAGTGGTTTGTATTTTAATTTAACTACTAATCTACAAGAAAAATATAAAAAAGGTGAGTTTTTAAAAGCTTTAGACGACTACATCCAAGGGATACCAAACAAACACAACTACACACTCCCTCAAGAGAAACTAAAGATCATCAAGTCTTACCCTTTTATCTATTGGATTAGTGATGAGTTTAGGGAGAAGTTTACAACTGAAGTACTCGATAAATATTTAAAAGTTTGTTCTGGATTATCCACGGCAAATAATTTGAAATTTTTAAGATTTTGGTGGGAAATAGATCGTAATTCAATTTCAAAAAATTATATTGAAGATAATAAAAAATGGGTTAATTATTGTAAAGGTGGAGAATATAATAAGTGGGCTGGTAATATTTGGTTGTGTGTCAATTATGAAAACAATGGACAATTACTAAAAGACAATGGCGGAACATTAAGGAATAAAAATTTCTATTTTCAAAAAGGAATTACATGTTCGGGAAGGTCTTCTTCAAAAGGGGTATCGTATAGGTTTTTCCCAGATAATCATATATTTGATGTAGGAGCAACTGGATTAATTCCAATAGAAAATGCCAACCTAAATTATGGATTAGGATTTATTAATTCTAAATTATCAATATATATTATTAATTGTTTTAATCCTACTGTCAATACTACAGAAGGTGACTTGCAGAGGATACCATTTGTTAGTCCATCAAAAGTTATTGAATTAACAATTGATAATTTAGTAAATCAAAATATTAAAATAAAAGAGAATCTACTTAACTATAGTATTATAGAAAAGGAATTTGAGAAATCTCCGCTACTTTTTAATAAGGAAAGTAGTATAAAGCAAAGAATCACAGACTACCTAAACCACGAAAATCATCTCTTAACACAAATCCTCATTAATGAAGCCATCATCAACGAAGAGATTTTTAAAATCTATGAGTTAAATAAAAACGACATCGCTATGGTGCTTGAAAAAGAGGGGCAGAGTATCGGTTCATTGCCTGTTGAAAAAGAGTCTAAAGAAGCTTATCTTGCAGATGAAGTAGCAGCGTTTCCACTTGATAACATCAAAGAGTATATACAAAACCTACCAGAAGAGAAATTTGAAAACAAAGAGAGTGTTATAGCTGAGTTTGGCTCACTCTATCAAAGCAACAACGACTTAGAAGAGTTCTGCATCCGACATCAAGTAAATCCTATCAATGTTTGGTATTGGTTTAAAGAAGCTAAAACCCTTCCAAAACAGCGAATGCATACTATCGCTATGGAGTTTTTAGCAGATATGATCAGAGAGATACTGATGGAAGATGAAGACGGCATCATCCCACTTGTACAAAACGCAGGAGAAAAAGTCCTTATAGAGAGAATCCAAGATAAGTTCCACGAAAAAGGCTTCAGCTCTGCACAGTTCTCATCTTTTGACAGCCTCATAGGAAGAAAACTAAACGACTATCTAAACAACTACTTTTTCAAAGAGTTAAGCGATCATCTCAACCTCTTCATGTACCTACCAAAAACCCCATTTATCTGGCACCTGACAAGCGGAGAACACAAAGGCTTTGAAGCCTACATCATCATCTACAAATGGAGCAGAGATAACCTTTTCAGACTAAAGTCCGTCTACATAGAACACAGAGAAAGAGCCTTAGTAAACAGACAAAGCGACCTAGCTAACAACAACTCAGCCCAAGCTCAAAACGAAAAAGATCTCATCTACAAACAACTAGCCGAGATAAAAGAGTTCAAAACAAAAATAGATGAACTCCTACAAGAAGGCTACAACCCAATCCTAGACAGCGGAGTAGGAAAAAACATAGCCCCACTACAAAAGAAAAAGATGTTAGCGTATGATGTGCTCAATGCTGGGCAGTTAAAAAAATATCTTGCAGCGGATTGGTAGAGGATAAATCATGAGTAATTCTATTTTAATAAAAACAGTTCGTGTTAATGGTTTTAGAGGTTTAAAGAATATTGAAGTTGAACTTGAACAAACAACTGTGCTTACAGGTATGAATAATTCAGGTAAAACATCATTTTTAAAAGCTATGCAAATTGCTTTAGGAAATCGTCAGTTTTTATCTCAAGATGATTTTTATATCGAAGGCAATACAATTGGTACTCAAATAATAGTTGATATTATGATAATTCCAAACAACACGGATGAAAATAAAAACTTTTCTGAAGAATGGGAGATATTGTTTACAGATGCTAGAATTAAATTCACAGAGGACTCTGCTTATATACCTCTGAGAACCATAGCTTCAATTGACCCAATTACAAATAATGTAAGAATCAAACAATATATTTTACAAGAATGGATTGAACTGAAATTTGGAGAAGATCCAGAACATCATTGGTATGAACTTGATAATGGCAATGAGACATCTTTTAGATTTGATGAGATACCATTTTTTTATATGGATGCACAAAGAGATATCTTAGAAGATATTAAACTAAAAAGCTCTTATATTGGAAAAATGCTTTCAAAAATAGAATATAGTACTGAAGATATTGCAGAGATAGAAGAGAAAATAGAATCACTTAATCAATCAGCAGTAGAAAAAAGTGAGATATTAAAAATAATTAAAACTGCTTTGACCGAATTAAATTCTGCTATGGACTCTACCAATGGTGGTGTAGAAATAACTCCTTTTACTAAAAAAATAAGAGATTTAGGCAAAGGTCTCACTATTAGTTATGGAGATAATGAGGATAGCTTTTTAATGGAGTATCATGGAATGGGTACTAGAAGTTGGTCATCGCTCTTAACTCTTAAGGCATTTGTGGAATTTTTTAAAATTAACTCTGAACAAAATGATGCTGTATTTTTTCCTATTGTAGCAGTAGAAGAGCCTGAATCACATTTACATCCTAATGCACAAAAGAAACTATATTCGCAAATCAATGATATTGTAGGTCAAAAAATAATATCAACTCATTCACCATATATTGCTGCAACTGCTAAAATTGAAGAGGTTAGAAACTTTTATAAAAATGAAATTGTAGAGTGTGGACAGATAAATGTTGATGAATTAAGTAAAGAAGATTTACGAAAAATAAACAGACAAGTTATTAACACACGAGGTGAAATTTTCTTTTCTAAGTGCTTGGTGCTATTTGAAGGTGAAACAGAAGAGCAAGCCTTGCCAATATTTTTTGATAAGTATTTTGGAAAAACATCAGTTGAATTAGGAGTTGATTTTGTTGGTGTTGGAGGCTATGGAAACTATTTGCCGTTTATTCGCTTTGCTGAGTATTTGAAAATTCCATGGATAATTTTAAGTGATGGAGAAACACCTGTAGTAAAGAAACTGAAGAAGGATATCAAAAAAGTTTATAAGTTAGATACAGTGGATTTATCGACTTTTACAAATATATTTATATTAGAAGATGGAGCGGATTTTGAAAGGTATCTTTTAAATGAAGGATTTATAGAAGAGATTAAATTAGCTTTTGAAAAATTAGAAAGTGTTACATATCTCGAAGAAGAACTTTTACAAAAAAATGGAACTGTTCAAAAAAGAATTAAAACAGCTTCTACATGTAGCGATTGTGAACAAAATATATATGAAGATATACTTCGAAACTATGATGGAGATGAAGGATTTAAAGATTTTCTATATGATTGTATGACATCTCAAAAAACACAGTTTGGTCCAGTAATAGCTGAAACTATAGTTGCAAGTGCTAATGAGTTACCACAATTAATTAGAAATCTTTTTGCGAAGATAAAAAATGTATTAAATATTGAGGAGCCAGCATAATGGAAACAATTAATTTATCTGAAAAGCAAAAAGAAATAGTCTTTGCAGAAGATGGTCCAATCTATGTTAAAGCTAGTGCAGGAAGTGGTAAAACTCGTGTATTGACTGAACGGATTAGACATTTGCTTACGAAAACAAAAAAGAAGATTCTGGCTTTAACTTTTACAAATAAAGCTGGTGAGGAAATCAGAACTAGACTTACAGAGACTTCTGATATTAAAAGTCGTTTATTTATTGGTACATTTCATGGGTTTTGTCGGTATGTATTAGAAAATCATGGTAGCTCAATAGGCTTATCTAAAATGCCACATATTTTTGAAAATGATAGTGATAGACTAGAACTTATTGAACAAGCAATAAATCAAACACCAACTTATTCACAGCAATATAAAGAAAAGAGTTCTAAAGATAAAAATTTATATCGTTACAACACCCTTGATTTTATTGCTAAAGTTAAAAGAGAACTTATTCCTGATGAGGAGCTTATTAAACATACAAATAATGAGGATATGGTGCTTCTGTATCAAAACTATCAAGATATATTACGATCCCAAAATGCAATAGACTTTGATGATTTATTGTTGTTAACATATAAATTATTTATCAACTATCCCCAGATATCTTCACTATATCGTAGAGGTTTTCACACTATATGTATTGATGAAGCTCAAGATTTAAATAATGCACAATATAAGCTACTACTAGCACTTACAAATAATGCTGAACATAAAAATGTAATGATGGTAGGTGATCCTAATCAGTCTATCTTTCATTTTACAGGTTCATCTTCAGATTATATGGATAAAGAATTTGCTAAAGATTTTAGTCCCAAAGTTTTTGAGTTAAGTGAAAACTATCGTTCTTCAAAAGCTGTGCTAGATGCAGCAAATAAGATTTTGCCAAAAAGTAAAAATACTTCTATTATGGCATTGGAGGGAAAGTTTAAATTAAAATCATGTGAAGATGAGAATGAAGAAGCTCAATGTGTGATAAAGAGAATTCATAAGCTTATTAAAAAACAGTCTGAAGATGATATAGAAGGTAAAATAACATATGAAACGATGGTTGTATTAGCCCGAAATAAATATGTATTTAACCCATTAGAAAAAGCTCTGAAAGAAGCAGGTATCCCTTTTAATTACAAGATGACTCCTGGGGCAGTTAAGTTTGAATCTAAATTAATGAAAATCTTTGATTTGGCTTTTCGTATTAGAATAAATCCTCAAGATATTTTACATAGAGAACGATTAGATAATTTAGTGAATCCAAACAATGAAATCATTGATGAAGATGTAAAACAAATATTAGATATAACAACTAGTCTTAAAGATGATGGTAGTAATTTGAAAAAACTATTTGAAACTTTTCGGGATAATATCACCCTTACTGATGAAGATGAAAAAAGTATGTTCTATCATGATATAGATGAACTTGTCAAGCATTGGCTTAACTATGCAAAAAGTACAGATAAGAAGTCTCTACATCAATTTAAAAATGCTATGGCATTGGGACAAACACATACTCTTACACAACATAAGGGTATTACCCTTAGTACAGTTCATACAATGAAAGGACAAGAATTTGATATTGTTTTTCTAATTGGTATGGATCATGAAACCTTTCCAGACTATAGAGCTGTTCAAAAAGGGGGAGTTGACTTGAAGCAAGAAAAAAACAATTTATATGTTGCATTTACAAGAGCGAAAAGATTTCTGTATGTAACATATCCTCTTCAAAGAACAATGCCTTGGGGTGGAGTAAAGAGAAGAAGAATATCAAAATTCTTGGAGGTTTTTGATGACTAAACAGGAACTACAAGCATATATACAAACAAACTATCCAAAAGAGAATGAAGCTTGTGAGTGGAAAGAGTTTAAAAACCTTAAACATAGTGTTTCAGGAGCAAGAAAAGAAGATATTATCTCTTATATCTCTGCTATAGCTAATATGCAAGGTGGAAATTTAGTAATTGGAGTAGAAGATGGTTCTCTTGCTATAAAAGGAATTCAAAACTTATCTGCTTATACAGCTGAGAGTCTTCCACGCAGATTACTTGAAAACTGTACAAACTTAAGCAGTGAAGGACTTCAAATCGAGGAGATTATCACTTCTGATACTCATCAAATAGTTTGGATTATTCATATACCTAAACATTTGCCACGAAAACCTGTCTATGCTCATAAAACAGCATGGCAAAGAAAAGGAGATAGTCTCATAGAGCTTACTTCTGAGAGAGAAGCAGTAATACTAAATGAAAGTATTGCTGTAGATACAGACTGGTCTGCAAATATTTGTAAGGATGCAACATTTGAAGATCTTTCGACTGAAGCAATTTCAGTTGCAAGAGAAGAGTATAAAAAGAAGCACTCTAGAATAGCTGAGGAAGTTGATGACTGGAGTAATAAGCAGTTTTTAAATAAAGCAAAACTAACTATACACTCAAAAATTACAAACTCTACACTCTTGCTACTTGGAAAAGATGAGTCTTCTTATCTGCTAGGTTCATCTGTTCCTCAATTAACATGGATACTAAAAGATGCGGATGGGATGGAGCAAAGTTATGAACACTTTGGACTGCCACTTATTTTGAGTGCAAAAGAAGTTCATGATAAAATCCGAAACTTTAAGTACAGATACATGGCAGATAGTACACTCTTCCCCGAAGAGGTTGATAAATATGACAACTGGATTCTTTACGAAGCACTTCACAATAGTATTGCTCATCAAGATTATGAAGTAGCAGGAAGAGTGAATATAGTTGAGTTTCCAGATAAGTTAGTCATCTCAAATGCAGGTAGTTTCTTGGCTGGAGATATACAAAGCATCATAGAACGAGATACTCCATCTGAAGTTTATCGAAACAAATTTTTGTGTGCTTGTATGGTTGAGATAAATATGATTGATACTATTGGTAGTGGTATCAAAAGAATGTTCTCCATACAAAAAAAGAGATTTTTTCCTATGCCTGATTATAAAATTGCTGACAATAAAGTTGAAGTAACTATTCATGGGAAGATATTAGATGAGAAGTACACAAAGCTGTTGTCTTCAAACTCAGAGCTTAGCCTTATGGATGTCATATTTCTTGATAGGATTGTGAAAAAACAGGACTTGGATAAAGCTATTGTTAGTGATCTTAGGGTCAAAGGTTTAATTGAAGGAAGAAAACCACATCTCTATATTTCTGCTAAAGTGGCACAAGCTACTGGGGATAAAGCTAGTTACACTAAAAATAGAGCTTTTGATAAACAGTACTATCTTGATTTGATTATTAAATCTATTACAGAACATGGCTCAATGACTCGTAATGATATAAATTCCTTACTTTGGGGGAAATTACCTGAGTACATGGATGATACACAGAAAAAGAATAAAATTAATAATCTTATTAATGAACTCTCTAATAAATTAAAGAAAATTAAGAATAGTGGTACGAATACTTCGCCTATATGGGAGTTTTCTGATGTTTAATTCCTTTAATAAATTAGAAATTGAAAGAAATTTTATTAAAGGTTTTATTAAAGGAGCAATGAAATTATGATTGATCAATGGTTCAAAAAAGACATAGAATCTATCTACAACAAACACCAAATCGTAGTATTTGTCGATGAGTCTCAAAAAGCAAAGTTTTTACTTGATACCTTGGATGAAAGCATTGAGGTTCATGAAGTATCTAATGAAATTGAAGAGTTATATGTAAAGTATCTGATTGAAAAGAATAGAGCTGATGGCAAAAAGTATCTTATCTATACTTCACGAGAAAAGAGTGACTTGAAATTTATCCGTGAGTATTGCGAGACTAATGGTGTTGTTGAAATCAAGTATCTACAAAACTACATCAAAGAGAAACTTCATATAACTCTCAACCTTAATCTCAACATGACAGAAGATGAACTAATATCTGCTGCACAAGTGAGTGTAAGTAAAGATGCAAGCTATTGGATTAGTCTTAGTAGTGGTGTTGGTGAGATATTTGATATGGAAAAAGAGTTGTTGCCATTTTTACATGACCCTAAAAGTTATACAGATAAATATGATAATCATCTTAAAACTCAGTTCTATAAAAAGATAAATGAACATCTAAATCAAGACTATATAGAAAAACCAGCAGAGACATTAGCGCAGGAAGTCCTTAAGGCAATGTTTGATGGATTAGCTAGTGGAAGTATAGATAAGACTTTCGAACATGTTTATATAGCTTGGTTGGACTCTAGGGAGTGTAAAGACTCTTTTGATAAATATCTTAAAAACTATACTCTTTCTCAAGACTTAGACATTTGGGCAGTTAGCCCTTCTCATCCTTTTGTATCTGTTGACCATGCATGGTTAAAAGAGATAGGTTTAGATTTAAATGATAAAGATGTGATGGTTAGGCGTCTTTCAAAAATTAACCAAAGAAGAGAGAACCGACAAGCTAAAAGTATGGGTATCATTTTTTGGAATGATGTAAAAGAGTTAGTGGAGTTTGATGAAAAAGATATTAACCAGCTCTCATCTATGGCCGAATGTATTGAATTTTATACAAAACATCTGTATAGCGTAGATCAGTCTATGAGAAGACTCTATACTGAATTTATTGAAAACAGAACTATACTCGAACCTTATCAAGAGTACTACAAAAATATCATCATGATTTTCTTGGATAAATGGTTTAAATACTTTGATGAATATGAGCAAAATCAGACAGGAACACTAGATAGACTTATCAAAAGTAACACTCAAAAGACTGCTATAATCGTAGGGGATGGGGTTACTTATGAAGCTGCACAGAATGTTGTAGCTCTAGTCCCTTCAGAGTTTAAGTTGAGTAATAATGTTATTTTAGTAGATACTCCATCTGAAACTGAGAACAACATGAGTCAGATCTATATCTCAACTGCTGAAGTGGAACCAACACTGCATAAAAGAGAACAGTTTTTTGCAGACGAGCATAATGATAAAGATATTGGATTTGTATATCTTGATAAAGTAACAGAAGATACGCAGCATCAGTATCTGGTATGTCAATATAAAGATATTGATGAACTTGGCGACAAGATGAACAATAAAGCTCTAAAGTACTTTCCAGAAGCAGAGAAGTACTTTGCACAAAAGATAGAGATGTTACTCAGCAATGGATATAAGAAAGTATACTTGATTACGGACCATGGGTTTGTTCTTACTGGACACTTGAGTGAGTCTGATAAAGTAGTAGCTAATTTCAGTGGGCAGGTTAAAAAAGCAGAAAGATATATACGAACTGTTGAGAAACAGAATGTTGATAGAGCTATGTTTATAGAAAAAGAGCAGCCTTACGGTGAATATAACTGGCTCTATTTCTCAACAACGATGAGTCCATTTAAAACGGTTGGAGCTTATGGTTTTAGTCATGGTGGATTGTCTCCACAAGAGTTAATAACTCCATTTCTTTGCTGGGAGACAGAAAAAGAAGATGTAAACAACTTATCTGCTAGTATCACGAATAAAAGTGATTTAGCTTCTGTTATGGGAAACTTGTATAGCATAAAAATAAAAGCTGACTCACCTAAAAATGACCTGTTTTCACAAGAGAGAAAAGTATATCTTTTATTTTTTGCACAGGGTAAACAGATATCTAAGAGTGATATTATTACACTTACAAGTGGCTCTCGTGCAACAAAAGAGTACTCATTTGATGGATATGAAGAGATTGAAGTTCAGTTGCTAGATATTACAAGTAAAGAGCAACTAGATAAGGTTGTAATAAAAAAAGATAATGCCAGAGATCTTGGCGGACTATTATAAAATTAGGGGTAAATGATGATTGTATTGGATGACTTAGATCAAAAATTATTAGATAACTTTAGAGGGTATGTTGTTAAGAAAGACTTGGTCCGTTCTGTAAAAGTTGGAGCAAATGTACCTGTGTTCGTACTTGAATACCTCATAGCGAACTCTTGTTCTACTGATGATGAAGAGAAGATAAAAGAGGGGCTTGATAATGTAAAGAAGATTCTTTCTGAGCATTATGTGAATCCTGAAGAAGCGACAAAAATTCATTCTCGTATTAGAGAGGACGGTAAGTATAAGATTATCGATAAAATATCTGTTCGTCTTGATTCTAAAAAAGATAAATACTGGGCTCATCTGCAAAATAGTAATATCAAAGATGCCAATATCAATGATGCTCTTGTAAATCAGCACGATAAAATACTAATGGGTGGTATATGGGCAATAATTGATGTTGAGTACGATCCAAGCATAAAGATTGGTCAAAATATCTTTCCATTTGTTGTACAAAATATAAAACCTATTCAACTCTCTTCATTTGATAATTCTAAAATCATAGATAAAAGAAAAGACTTTACTAAAGAAGAGTGGCTGGATGTTTTACTTCGTAGTTGTGGGTATGAGCCAAACGCAGAGGGAATAACGGATAGAGTGAAAATGCTACTACTTTCTCGTTTACTGCCAATGGTTGAACCAAACTTTAACTTTATAGAACTTGGTCCTCGTTCCACTGGTAAATCATTTGTATATAAAGAGCTTACTCCTTATGCTGTGCTTATTTCTGGTGGTCAAGGAACAATTGCTAAGTTGTTTGTTCATGGTTCAACTGGAAAAGTTGGTGCTGTTGGTCAATGGGATGCAATATGTTTTGATGAAGCAACTGATAAAATATTTAAAGATAGAGATGCGATTCCACTGATGAAAGATTATATGGAGTCTGGTTCATTCTCTCGTGCTGGTTCAGGTGGAGAGATAACAGGTGTTGCATCAATCATTCTCAATGGTAATATCAATCAGCCTGTAGAGACTGTACTTCAAACTTCTAATCTATTTAGCCCACTTTCTGATGAAGTAAATAGTGATACTGCATTTTTAGATCGTATTCATTTTTATCTTCCTGGTTGGGAGGTGGTAAAGTTTGCACCAAAGCATTTTACTTCAAACTTTGGCTTTAGTACAGACTACTTTTCTGAGGCATTAAAATCTTTTAGAAGGGTGACTTATACGGATGTGCTTGAAGAGTTTTTCGCTCTGGGTTCACATCTTAAACAGCGGGATACAAAACCCGTTAAAAAGACTGTCTCAGGATTTATAAAACTAATGCACCCTGATGGAAACTACACAAAAGAAGATGTGAGAGAGTATCTTGTAATTGCACTTGAAATGAGAAGACGAGTAAAAGAACAACTCAAACGAATAGGCGGTATGGAGTTTTGGGATACAAACTTTTCGTACATAGATAAAGAGACTCAAGAGGAGTTCTTTGTAGGACTCCCAGAAGAGAAAGGTTCTCATCTTATTGAAAACACTCCTCTTCAACCAGGGGTTTGCTATACAAGCACAAGTGATGGCGAGAATATGGCACTTGTTAGGATAGAAGTCGTCACTACTGTTGGATCAGGAAAGTTGAATATTACAGGAGTAAGTAATACAAGTGTAAAAGAGAATATCAAAAATACATATCAATATATCAAAGCGAATGAAAAAACTATACTTAGTGAGCAACACTCTTTACAGAATTTTGATGTAACCATTCAAGTAAGTAATATTTTGGGTGCTACAATTTCCACAGGTCTAGGTTCCGCTGTATATATTGCAATAGTGTCGGCTATATACAAAAAGAATTTAAAAGCAGGTTTAGCTGTACTTGGTGATATCTCTGTTGGTGGAGCGATACAAAGAGCTACAAACTTTGCAGATAAAATTACTATGCTTTCAGAGAATGGAGCAAAAGCGGTAGTTGTACCAATGGATAACTTAACAGAACTAACAAATGTACCAGCTTCTGTACTTGGATATACTGATGTGCCTTTTTATTCGGATAATCAGATGTTGATGCAGAAAAGTATTTTGATGGAGTAGTTTAGTTGGTTGAGATAATTGGGATCGGTATTGTTTTATATTTGATTTTATAGTCATTAAGATTAAAATATTATAGGTAACTCATCTATACAAAAAATAATTCTTTAAATAGCTGTCCATTTTTGAGAGAAATTGATTTGTGTTAGTAAAATTTTTATTAATTCATTTATTGATTCATCTTTAAGGTTTAAAAGTGATTCAATACTATAGCCTATATTAGGCTATTTTTATTAACTCATTTATAAAATCTACATATAGTATTTATCAAGTTAAAAACATACACGTTATAGCCCCCATTCCTACATGTATATGCTATAATCAAGCGAATTTTACAAGATATAAACAAGATGTTATAGCCCCCATTCCTACATGTATATGCTATAATTACGATTGTATTATTAGAAATACCATACGAGTTATAGCCCCCATTCCTACATGTAGATAATGCCCTGAAAAATCCAGACAATTTCTTGGTCGAATTTATTTCCACCTAATTAACTCTCTAAATCATGCCGTTTTTTGTATAAAACCAAGATAAATATTCATAGGTTT
>Ga0256840_1002310_pt1 | contig 16933 bp, 16 predicted proteins | sample 355202metaG_FD_185969 | JGI IMG/M metagenome (GOLD analysis project Ga0256840, IMG submission 185969) | Hydrothermal vent microbial communities from Mid Atlantic Ridge, Atlantic Ocean - 355-202 | ecosystem: Environmental > Aquatic > Marine > Hydrothermal vents | place: Atlantic Ocean: Mid... | reverse complement strand
AATCCCGGTGATACACTATATATTAGAGTTTTTGAAAACGGAAGTAACATAGCCGATTACTACAATATTTTCGCTTATGATAGTACTTGTTCACAAAAAACTGTTTGGAATGGTTCAAATTGGAGCAATGGCGTACCTGATAATACATTTATTGCAGAATTTGATGCAAATTACAGTGCAGACAACGGAAATATTGATGCTTGTATGTGTAAAATTAATAACGGCGTAACTGTTGACATAAACTCCGGTCAGTATTTAAAAATTGAAAATAATTTAATTAATAACGGCACATTAAACATCAATCATCAAGGTAGTTTTGTACAAGTAGATAATACTGCTCAAATTATTGGTGCCGGGAACTTTAAAACCGTTATTAAAACAACCGGTTTACAAGATGCCGATCGCTTTACTTACCTTTCTTCTCCGGTACAAAACAATACCTTAAACGTTTTAAATTCTTGGGCTAAAATGAATTATTTATGGGATTTTGACGGCACAATTCAAGATTGGAGGCATTTACCAAATACAAATACATTAATGACTCCGGGAAAAGGATTTGCTATTGAAGGTGCTAACAATTTAGACTACAGTACACCGTATATTGCAACTACTAATTTTACCGGAAAATTTAACAACGGAACTATTACACAAACTGTGTATTACAATGCCGGAGGTATCGATAATGACAATACTCTAGTTGGAAATCCGTATCCATCAGCAATCAAAATTAGCAGTTTACTGGATAACGCAATAAATCCATCTGTAAATTCGGTGTATGTTTGGACACATAATTCACCCCTAATAAGTGGTACTTACCAAAATGACGATTATATTGTGTGTTCTTCTGCAAGTTGCACTTCGGCTTACGCCGGAAATAACTCCAATAACTTAACCAATTATCTCGCAAGCGGTCAAGGTTTTTTTATCGATACCGTAGATGGAACATCTAACATTCTTACTTTTAATAACAGCATGCGTGTTACAGGAAACAATACCGATTTTAGAAGACCTGCAAATTATGAGCAAATATGGATAAATATCACTTCTAATTTAGGATATTTCAATCAAATCGGAATCAGTTTTACCCCAATTGGCACAACCGGTTTCGACCAAAAAATAGATGCCTTGCGTTTAGGTACTTATTACGGATTAGGATTTTATTCCATTGGCGAAAACAACGAAAGATTGGCTATTAATGACAGAGGTGTTTTTGCTAACGAAACAATAATTCCGTTAGGACTTTATCTTAATGATCCACAAGCAAACACACTAACAATAAGTATCGATCATTTACAAAACATGAACGGAATTACCGTTTATCTAAAAGACCATCTTACTAATATTATACACAATTTAAAAACATCAAACTATACATTTTCTGTTTCTGAAACCGGAATTTTTAACAATCGTTTTGAATTAATTTTCCAAAGAAGTGCTTTAGATGTTTCCGAAATCACCGAAAATACCGAAAGTTTAATCGTAAATAATTACTCGGAAAATGAAATAAAAATAAGCACAAAAAACGGTAGTAATTACACGCAAATCGAACTGTTTGATATTTTAGGAAAAGAGCTAATAAATCAAAAAACAAACGCAAACAATACCATTTTAAATACCAATATAAAACAAGGAACGGTTTTGTTTATTAAAGCAAAACTAAAAAATGGGAAAGTGCTAATGAAAAAATTTATTAAAATATAAAAGAAAAGTAAATAAGTAGTTTTTTAACCCGTTTTTTGTAGTGGAAAAGCGGGTTTTTTATTTTACATATTTCGTTTTACGCATAAAGCTTAATACTACAAAACCTAAAAAGAAAAAAATTGCCAATACCAAAACCGAAGAACGCATTGATTTTGTGTAAGACATTACAATACCAAAAATAATTGTTCCCATTACAATGGCAACTTTTTCGGTAACATCATAAAAACTAAAATACGTTGCATTATCATAGGTGTCTTCCGGTATTAATTTAGAATAAGTAGATCTTGCCAAAGTCTGTGTTGCTCCTAAAACCAATCCTAAAAAACCACCTAAAATATAAAAATACAAATCCACATGCGGACTTTTCCCCGGTAATAAATATGCCGCAAAACTCACAAGAATCCAAATGGCAATGGTTAATTTTAGTGTTTTAATATTTCCTATTTTAATGGCTATTCTAGAAAATAAATAAGCTCCAACAATGGCAACCAATTGCACTAATAAAATAGTAATAATTAAATTTGAAGTAGGTAAACCAAGTTCTTCATCACCAAATTTACCAGCCAAAACAATTATAGTTTGTACTCCTGCACTTATCAAAAAAAATGAAATCAAAAATATAAAAATAGTAGGTTGCTTTTTAATTTCAGTAAATACTTTTTTCAATTCTTTAAAACCCTTAAAAATATAATCTTTTTCGGGTTTTCGTTTAAATGTATTACTTGGTAAATAATGAAACGTATATTGTGCAAAACCTAACCACCACAAACCAACCAACACAAAACTGTATTGAAAAACTTTAACAGGAGCTGATTCTCCTTCAGCTAACGGATGATCTGTAAAACCATACCATTCAGGCTTCATTATCATTGTTAAAATAAAAAGTAATAAAATTACTGAACCAATATATCCGTAAATAAAACCTTTTGCACTTACTTTATCTTGCTGCTCCGGTGGAGCAACCTCAGGTAAAAAAGCGTTATAAAACACAATACTTCCCCAAAAACCGATACTTGCCAAAATAGAGAATAAAACTCCAACCCAAAGTCTGTCTTTACTATCAAAAAAATAAAGAGCCATCACCGAAAAAGAACCCAAATAACAAAAAAATTGTAAGAATTTCTTTTTATTTCCCATATAATCGGCAATACTGGATAACATGGGTGATAAAAAAGCAACAATTAAAAAAGCAACCGACAAAGTGTACGTATATAAAACTGTGTTGTTCCAGTCTGTTCCTAAAAAATGAACCGTTGCATTTTTCCCTCCGGTCATTGCTCCATAAAATAACGGAAAAACGGCAGTTGTTATCACTAATGGATAAACCGAATTTGCCCAATCATAAAATGCCCAAGCTCCAATTAATTTTTTATCCCCTTTTTTATATTTATACATAAATCTTATATTTAAAAGCCGTTTTTGAAAAATTCAAAAACGGCTTGCAATATAATTAAAATATCTTTAACCCTAATTTGTAGCTTGTGCATTTAACTTTTTAGCAAGAACTCTAGCTTTTGGTAAATAAGCTTTTAAATCTTTAATTCTAGATTCGTTTGATGGATGTGTACTTAGAAATTCAGGTGGTTGTTGCCCTCCGCGTTGGCTCATTCTTACCCAAACTTCAGCTGCTTCTTCGCCATTATAACCTGCCATTAACATAAAAATAAGTCCCAAACGGTCGGCTTCTCTCTCATGTGTTCTACTAAATTTTAGCATCCCTAATTGAGAGCCAACTCCATAAAGCATGTTAAACATTTGTGCTTTTTTAGGATCTTTAATTTGTGTACCGGTAAAAATTTGTGTTGCTACACCTCCTACTTGCTGAAACATACCATTTGTCATACGCTCTTGGCCATGTTTCGCTACAGCGTGAGCAATTTCATGACCCATAATAGCTGCAATACCGTCTGTATTTTTTGCAATTGGTAAAATTCCGGTATAAAAAACCACTTTTCCTCCGGGCATGCACCACGCATTTACGGTTGGTTCATCAACTAAGTTAAATTCCCAACGGTAACTATTTGCTTCTTTTGTCATTCCATTAGCACGCATATAACGGTCTACAGCTTTAGAAATTCTGGAACCTACCTCTTTTATTTCATTGGTTTTTGCTACATCATCAGATAATTTATGCTCTCTTAAAAAACCGGAATATTGAGCAAAACTGGTTGGTAAAACTTGCGAATCAGGTACTAGAATAATTCTTTTTCTTCCTGTAATAGGAGCTTTACTGCAGGTTAATAACATTCCTGCTAATAAAACTAAGGCAATTATTTTTTTCATTGTTGTTGTAATTTTGTTAAGTTATGCAAATATAAGGATTTAATTCTATTCTTAAATTTTGTCATATTTTTCCAATTTATTTTCGTATCTTTATTTTATTAAACAAATGTAAAATGGACAAAAGAAAACATATTAAACTATATACAGGATCTTTAATCATGTTAAAAGGTCTTGCCAATTTATTAGACTCAAAAAATATACCAAGTTTAATTAAAAATGTATTTGAATCTGCTATTTTAGGTGGTTACGGAGCAAGTGAAAATTCAAATGAAATATGGGTTTATGAAGAAGATTATGACAAAGCCAAAACACTTCTTGATGAATATCTCAAAGATTTTTAAATAAATTTTAGTTTAATTATTTATTTTTTAAATTTATTCTCTATATTTGCACTCGCAAAAAATGGCCTCGTGGCGCAACTGAATAGCGCATCTGATTACGGCTCAGAAGGTTACAGGTTTGAATCCTGTCGAGGTCACTAACAAAAAAAACGCAACTTACTAATTATTAGTTTGTTGCGTTTTTATATTAGATATGCATGAATGTATAATTCTGTTTAAAATAAAAAACCTGCTAAAAAGCAGGTTTTTAAAATATTTACTTTTTCTTTTTTACTATACCTCGATACCTTTAAGCATTTTGTTCCAATACAAATAAGGTAAAATATATTTTTTAAGAATCCATAATCTCCAATGCTCTTTTGATGAATCTTTAATTAACAATGGAAATTGTTTTAATTTAGGATCCGGTTTGAACTTACTTCCGTAAACAAACTCTGCTAATACCATTTTACCGTAACCTGTAACTAACGGGCAAGAAGAATACCCATCATATTTTTTGTTACCCAATGAGTTATTTTTAATTAAATGCAAAATATTACCTACAACCACAGGAACTTGCTTACGTATAGCTGCACCGGTTTTTGCTGTTGGTAATTGTGCTACATCTCCTAAACCAAAGATATTTGCATATTTTGTATGCTGTAAAGTTTGATCATCTACACTTACCCATCCTCCTTCATTTGCCAAAGGTGAGTTTGCTACAAATTTAGGTGCGGCTTGTGGCGGAGCTAAATGTAACATATCAAAATGAATACCATAACGGTTTCCTTCTTGTGTTACTTTTACATCTTTATAATTGTATTGAATGCTTTCATCGACACCTTTACCATCATTATCACCGGATATTACGACACATCCTCCTGCTTTTACATCCTTACCTATTTCATACCAAGCAATTTGTTTTTCTGCATCAATTTCAACTAATTTATGGTGAAAACGTAAATTAATATCATATCTATCTACAACTTTCATTAATGTTTCTGCAATTGGTTTTACACCAAAAATAACACTTCCCGGAGTTGCAAAAACAACATCTGTTATATCTGATAAATTATGTTTTCTAAAATAATCTGACGCTAAATACATAATTTTTTGCGGTGCACCACCACATTTAATAGGTGTAGTTGGTTGTGTAAATAAGGCTGTTCCTCCTGTAAAGTTCTTTAAAACCTCCCAAGTATGTACCGGATTTGTATAATTACTACAAATAACATTTTTATCCATTGCTTCAGGCAAGCCTTTTACTAATTCAGGAGCCATACGTAATCCTGGAGCTACTACTAAAAAATCATATGTAAATTCATTTCCAACGGCAGTTGTAACTTTATTATTTTCAGGATCAAAAGTTTCTGCATACTCACGTATCCAATTAACACCACTTGGCATTACTGATGCCATGCTTCTTGCTGTTTTGTCATAATCATAGGTGTTTGCTCCTACAAGCGTCCATGCAGGTTGGTAATAATGAATTTCTGCCGGTTCGATTAAACCAATATCTGCTTTTGGATTTTTTCTAAGCATTTGTGCTGCAACCATAATACCTGCAGTACCTCCTCCAATAATTAAAACTTGATGATGTTTTGCCATTTTTTATTGTTTTTTGATTAGTTAATATTTTTTAAGCACTCAAATTACTAATAATTTAAAAATTATTAGTAACAAATGTTACATAAAATAAAAATACCCTTTTAAGTAAAAAGGGTATCTTCTATTTTTTTAAAACTATTTTTTAGTTTTCACACCTAAAACACCGTAAATAGGACATGTTCCCAACAAGGAAGTTAAAAGCATGATAATCGCTACTGCATATAATGCAATACTAATCCAGTCGTTTGAAAATTCGCCGTATTTTGCAAAATACGCGGCTACAAGTGCAATAATTACTCGAACTATTTTGTCAATGTTACTAATATTTTTTTTCATGATATACTATTTTAAATGATTTTATTAACAAAGATACAGATACACCAACCAATATTTTTGTGATGATTGTCACAAGTTACAAAAAAATCACAATAATTCTATTTTTCGATGTGTTAAAATAATTTTATCTTGATTTTCTAATTTTTTTAAAATTCTGGAAATTACTTCTCGTGATGTTCCTAATTCGTTTGCAATTTCTTGATGCGATTTATAAATTGAGTTAGATTTTGTTAAAATTGCAATTCTATTTAAATAATCTAATATTCTTTTTTCTGTATTTGAAAAAGTCAATAATTTTATTCTATTAATTACCTCATCAAATTTATCATTAAAAAGGGAATATACAAAAATATTCCATTGTTTAAAATTCTTTGAAATATATTCTAAATTCTTTTTTGAAATTAAAATAAGCTCTGCTTCCTCTTCAATAATAGCTTTTATATTTACAGGAATATTTTTTTTAACAGCTAAAATAGACATGATGCAACTTTCTCCGGGTTTAATGTAGTAAAGCAATACTTCATTTCCATTTTCTTCTTCTTTATATACTTTTACAATTCCGGAAACGACCAAAGGTATTTGTTGCACATAAAAATGCTCCTTTAATATAATATCGCCTTTTTTAAATTTTTTAATGACTGTATCCTTAATAATAAAATCAACCAATTGCTTAGAAGAAGCAATATATTCAAATTTATCTATGAATGTTTTTCTTATCATGATCCTTTTACATCTAACGCGTCTCTTAAACCATTACCTACCAACATAAAAGCCATCACTAAACTCATAATTGCCAATCCCGGAATGATGGCTAAATACCCTTTGCCCAACAAAATATAGTTGTAGTGATCTTTAATCATAGAACCCCAAGATGGTGCTGGTGGTTGAGCTCCGATTCCTAGAAAACTCAAACCACTTTCGATTAAAATTGCCGCGGCAAAATTGGCTGCCGAAATTACAATTATAGGAGCCATAATATTTGGTAAAATATGTTTTATTATGATACGTAAATTAGAAAATCCCAATGCTCGTGCCGCCTCAATATACTGCTCTTGTTTTAGTGCCATTACTTGTCCACGAACCACTCTTGCAACTTCAACCCACATTGTTAGACCTACGGCAATAAAAACCTGATAAAACCCTTTACCCAAAGCTAAGGTAATTGCAATTACCATTAACAATGTAGGTATAGACCATGTAACATTAATTAACCACATAATAAAACTATCTATTTTCCCACCAAAATATCCTGCAATAGCACCAATGGTTATACCTATAATTAAAGAAATAAAAACAGCTATAAATCCGATAAAAAATGAAATTCTGGTCCCTACAAGCATTCTGCTTAAATAATCTCTTCCGTATTTATCGGTTCCTAAATAAAAGGTTTTCGTTTCTATTTTATAGTCATTTTTTCCGTTTAACGGAATTATTTCCGATTTTATAACACCACTATCTTTACTAAACAATTGCAAAACTAAAGTGTCATTTTTAATTTTATACGAATTAATTGGTTTTTCCAGCGGATGATTTTTATTACCATAAAAAATACGATTAAGCCATGATTGGTTTACTTTATTCTTGCTGTAGTCTTTAAATAAAAGTGTTTTAAACAACGGACGCTCGGTATGAATTTCAATATGTTGCATTTTTGCATTTGGCGAGTTATCAGGAACCAAAACATAAGCAAAAATTGCTATAAATCCACAAAAAACAATATACCAAAAAGACCATAACGCCAATTTATTTTTTTTAAATTTTGCTAAAGCAATTTGCCATAAAGAAGTGTTTTTTGTTTTTTGCATAAAAAATTAGGCAAATCGTCTTTCAATTAACATAAATAATCGTTCTACATATTCTTCCTTACCTGTCCAATTATAATCAGCTTGTACCGTATTAATTATAAAATCTTTTGCTTCTTGCTCGCTATTAAATGAATTTAATTGCGAGAGTACTCTATTAAATTCTTCTTGACTAAAATTAAATAAATGTTTTACAAATGCAATACGATCATTTAAACCTATTTGAATTTTACCTTTAAACACACGATCATTTACAGAACTTCCGGTTGTTTCTTTTTTTGGCGGAGCAACAATATTTGACTTTTTAGGCTCTACTTTTTGTGGTGTTTCCGGAGATTTCTGAATAGGTTGAATTGGTTTTTTTGTTACATTTGATGCTTTTTCAAACAAATTAGCAGCAACATCAGCCGGAATAGAATCTTTAAAATCTTCTGTTTTTGAAATATCTAATTTTTCATCTTCTTTACGTTTAATTTCAGCTGCTTTTTTTGCTGCTTCAATAGCTTCTAATCTAATTTTTTCAATACGCTCAGCCTCTTTCTTTTCTTTTTCTAGTAATTTTTGAGCAATTTTTTCGGCTTCTGCTTTTAAAATCGCCTGATTTTTTTTCTTTAATTCCTCTAATTCTAGAGCATCCTTATCGTCATTAGATTTGTTATTTATCTCTTCCGTTGCTTCTAAAATTTGATTGTTATCCAAATTATTTTCAACTTTATGAACACTAAAATCAACTTTTTCTATTTTTTTAAAAACCTCTTTTTTATCCTCCGTAGCTTGTGGTGTGGTTAAAAAATAGTTATTAACAAAATCTAAAACAGAAAGCTTTTCATACACTTCTTTAGCTTTGTTTTTTAATTTAACTACATCATTTTTATCTTTCATTTGAAGAATCTGATGTGCCAGGCTTACCAATTCTGCTTCTAATTTTTTGTGCATAAGTTGCTTTTTTAAAATAGGGAATGACTAATTTATTTTACTAATTTTGTTTCTACAAAAGTAATAAAAATTTAACACCCTTTAAAATTAGTACATGTTTCTTGAAAATACAGTAAATCATACAGAAAAATTTGGTTGGATTGAGGTTATTTGCGGCTCTATGTTTTCCGGTAAAACCGAAGAACTTATCCGTAGATTAAAGCGTGCTCAATTTGCCAAACAAAAAGTTGAAATCTTTAAACCGGCAATCGACACAAGATATGACGAAGCAAAAGTTGTGTCGCACGATGCAAATGAAATCCGCTCTACACCTGTACCTTCGTCTGAAAATATACGGATTTTAGCTGATAATGTCGAAGTTGTTGGTATTGATGAAGCTCAATTTTTTGATGATGGCATTGTAAAAGTTTGTAACGATTTGGCAAATAGAGGGATTAGAGTAATCGTAGCAGGTTTAGATATGGATTTTAAAGGAAATCCATTTGGACCAATGCCGGCACTTATGGCAACAGCCGAATATGTTACAAAGGTTCACGCCGTTTGTACAAAAACCGGTAATTTAGCTCATTATAGTTTTAGAAAAACCAACGATGACAAACTCGTTCTTCTTGGTGAAACACAAGAATATGAACCGCTAAGTCGTGCTGCTTATTACAAAGCTATTCAAGAACAACAAGAACAAGAAAATATAAAACAATTAAACGAAAAAAGAAAACAAGAACTCATTGCCTCTAAAAAAGAAAATAAAGATATACAAAATAAAAGCATCAAAAAAGAACTTTAATGCATCCAACAATTTTAGAAATAAATAAAGAAAATCTTATTTATAATGTGCTTTTCTTTAAAAACAAACTAGATAAAAGCACAAAACTACTGGCTGTAGTAAAAGCTTATGCTTATGGCAGTGATGCTGTTTTGGTTTCTAAATCAATAGAACCTTACGTAGATTATTTTGCCGTTGCATATACAAAAGAAGGACTAGAATTAATTCAAAATAATATAACCAAACCTATTCTCGTTTTACACGCACAACCCGAGAATTATTTACAAATTATTAAAAACGATTTAGAACCTAATATTTATTCTTTTACGGGTCTAAAAGAGTTTATCAAAACTGCTTCTTCTCAAAATTGTTTAAATTACCCAATTCACCTAAAATTTAATACCGGATTAAATCGGCTAGGTTTTAAACCGGAAGAAATTCCTGAAATTTTAGAAATTGTTCAAAAAACAGATGTAGTAAAAATTAAATCCATCTTTTCACATTTAGTTGCAAGTGAAGATCCAAATGAAAAAGAATTTACTTTACAACAAATAGATACTTTTAATAAAATAAAAAATACTTTTAATAAAATATTAAACTATCTACCAATTTATCATCTATTAAATACTTCGGGTGTTGTAAATTACCCAAAAGCACAATTTGATATGGTTCGCGTTGGTATCGGAATGTTAGGCTTTGCAAATGACAAAAATACCACTTCTCAATTAAAAAATGTACTTACCTTAAAAAGTAAAATTTCACAAATTCATACTTTAAAAAAAGGAGATAGTGTTGGGTATAATCGTGCTTATTTTTTAGAAAAAGACGGTAAAACAGCAACCATACCCATTGGACATGCAGATGGCATTAGCAGAAAACTAGGTAACAAAAACGGATTTGTTTACATTAACAATCAAAAAGTTCCTATTATAGGTAATGTGTGTATGGATATGATTATGGTAGATGTATCAGATACTCATAGTGCCGAAAATGATATAATAACATTTTTTAACACACAAAAAGACATCATGGAAATTTGCAACAAATTACAAACAATTCCATATGAATTTTTCACAATGCTATCTCGTAGAATTGAACGAAAATTAATAATTTAAAAAAAAATGTATATTTGCACTATTATTAACTATAAAAAGAAAAAGTATGTTAAAAGAATTTAAAGAATTTATCACAGGTGGTAATGTAATCGAGTTTGCTGTAGCTGTCATTATGGCCGGAGCAATTGGAACCGTTGTAAAAGGTTTTGTAAGTAAAATTGTAATGCCGGTAGTTGGTATGTTTACCGGAGGCGTTAGTTTTGCTGATAAAAAAGTAGTTTTATCAGGAGCTGTAATGGAAGCCGGAAAAGTAGTAAAACCGGAGAATGCTATTATGTATGGTGCTTGGATTGATGATATTATCAATTTATTAATTGTTGGTTTTGTTATGTTTATGATGATTAAATCTTATAACAAAATGAAGAAAAAACAACAAGAAGAAGCTCCGGCAGAACCGGCAGGACCAACACAAGAAGAATTACTTGCAGAAATTAGAGATTTATTAAAAAAATAGGCAATCTAATATTTTAAAAAACATAAAGACCGTCTTAAAAGACGGTCTTTTTTTGTATTTTTGTTTTATTAATAACTAATATGGAAGAAAATACCTTTAAAATATTACTTGTAGATGACGAACCGGATATTTTAGAAATCGTATCATACAATCTTAAAAATGATGGATACCAAGTTTACACAGCATCCAACGGTAATGAAGGAATCAAAAAAGCAAAAAAAATACTACCTGATTTAATAATATTAGATGTAATGATGCCGGATATGGATGGTATCGAAGCTTGTAAAATATTAAAAGAAATAGATTCGTTAAGCCATACAATCATTACCTTTTTTACCGCCAGAGCCGAAGAGTATTCTCAATTAGCAGGTTATGATGCCGGAGCAGATGACTATATTACCAAACCTATAAAACCCAAACTTTTACTGAGTAAAGTACACGCTTTGTTACGTAGAAATGCTAAAAATAAAATTGAAAAAGACATCATTAAAACCAAATCATTAATAATTAATAAAAACACCTATTCCGTTACAAAAAACGATAATACCATTGATCTGCCAAGAAAAGAATTTAAATTACTTCATCTTTTGGTTTCAAACAAAGACAAAGTAGTATTACGTGAAACCATAATGGATAGAGTTTGGGGTAGCGATGTTGTTGTAGGAAATAGAACCATAGATGTGCATATACGTAAATTACGTAAAAAAATAGGAAATACTTTTTTTAAAACCATAAAAGGAGTCGGTTACAAATTTGAAGATGAAATTTAAAAAAACCTATAAATTTGCTTTTTACTCTTCGTTTTTATTAACAATAATAACGTTAATATTGGTAATTGCCATCCATAAATTTACCTTAAACTCAAGTGTAAACTCTTCTTTTTTAGCTCTTTTGGGTTTGTCCTTATTTTTTATCTCTTTTTTTATCATTCAATTTAGAGTGGAAAAATTTATCTACAAAAGAATTCAGAAAATATACAAAGAAGTATCTATTTTAGATGAAACAAAATTAGATAAAAACACCATTACGACAAATATGGAAAATTTATCTAAAAATGTAAAAGAATTTGCCGAAACCAAAAAAACCGAAATCGCCATTTTAAACGAACGCGAAAATTACCGGCGCGAATTTCTTGGTAACATATCGCACGAACTTAAAACACCTCTGTTTACCGTTCAAGGTTATATTTTAACACTTTTAGAAGGTGCAATTGATGACAAAAATATACGGTTAAAATATTTAGAAAGAGCAAATAATGGTGTCGAACGGCTTAATCATATTGTTAAAGATTTGGATATGATTGCTAAACTGGAAACCGGAGACCTGCATTTAGAAATCAAAAACTTTGCTATCTTATCCTTAATTGATGAAGTTTTTGGTCTTTTAGAAATGGAAGCTAAAAAACGAAACATCACCTTATCTCTTAATCGTATATACGAAGGTAAAATCTTGGTTAAAGCAGATAGAAACCGTATAGAACAAGTGCTGATAAACCTTATATCAAATGCCATACATTACGGAAATAACAACAGTCTTGTTACCGTAAGTTTAAAAGCTGAAAACGATAAAATAATTACAATTAGCATTACCGATACAGGTGAAGGTTTAACCGAAGAAAATATTGCTCGTGTTTTTGAACGTTTTTACAGAACCGATAAAAGCAGGTCTAGAAATTTAGGCGGTACAGGGCTCGGACTTTCCATTGTAAAACATATTATTGAAGCACATAACCAAGAAGTTTTTGTAAAAAGTGAACTTGGTATTGGTTCTACTTTTTCATTTACATTAGAACTTGCTTAACTTGCAAAATTCACCACAATTTCTATTTTTTATTATGTAAAATAAAATCAATCAATTAAATCATAAATTCCATAATCTCTTAAAACTCAAACTTGAGGGAGTTTAAAATTATCTTTATTCATCTTCTTCATTTCAGAACCCTCGAAATACTAAGATATTCCTTCGGATTCTAAAATTTTATAGCTAAACAAAGCTAATTTTATGAATTTTTGCAGTTATTATTAATTCCTTTAAAAAATCTTGTTTTTTTATATTAATAAAACCGGTAAAATCCGTTATTTTATGTAACAAATCCGCTTTGAAATCTGTTTGTTTTACATAAGGTGCAATATGTAATTCTTGCATTCTTTGTGCTAAATATTCTTGCTCTTTTTGATTTGGTGTAGGTATAAAAAAACATTTTTTTTGCAAAATCGCCAAATCCATAATTGTAGAATAACCTGACCTGGAAACGACCAAATCACTCGTTAAAATAGCATCCTGCAAATCTTCTTTTAGCATATAATTTACAAAAGTGATGTTTTTGGTATTTTTTATTTTTTCCTTATCGGAAATAACGCCACGTACAAACAAAATTTTCTTATTTAATGATGCTAATTCTTTAATCAAAATTTTTTCGAGCAACATTCTTTGGGTTTCCACACCAGATAACAATACTAAAATATCATACTTTATTTTAGGTAATTTTTCAGGTAATTTAAAACGCGAAAGCACTCCTGTAAAAGAAGTATTTTTTAAGCTTGTTTTAGATAATTTTCCACTTATACGGATGTTTTCATCATCCGGAATCCAAATTTCATCTGCTTTCCGTATTAAAAATTGATGTATTTTGGAAGTTAAAAATGTAGCAAAACCCGACAATACATTTACTTGATGTGTAACGTAAATTGTGGGTACTTCTTTACTAAAACAACCAAAACGGTTATCATTAATTATTCCGGAAATTCTTTCATTTTCAACAATTTTATTAATCTGTTTTTGTTCCTTTTTAATCACCAACAGCAATCTTGGCACTTGAAAAAACAAAGATGCCGTCAATAAAAATGCTTTTTTAGGATATTTTATGTTGTACTTTGGTAAAGCAATGGTTTTTAATGTAGGAAACTCCTTCCGCAACAGCGTTAAAGCATCGCCATCGCTTGCAATTACAGGCTCGTAATTTAATGCAAGTAATTCTTCAATTATCGGTATGCATCGTGTAGCATGCCCAATTCCCCAAGATAATGGTGCAATGAGAATTTTTTTTTTCAAAATACTTTAAATTTAAGCAATGCAAACAAAGATTGCTTTTTTGTTGAACTAAATAACGCCAAATTTTTTTCCTACTTTGGTAAAAGCGGCAATTGCTTTATCGAGATGTTCTTTGGTGTGTGCTGCCGAGAGTTGTACTCTAATTCTTGCTTTTCCTTTTGGTACCACAGGATAGAAAAATCCGATAACGTAAATACCTTCTTCCAATAAAGCATTTGCCATATTTTGTGATAATTTGGCATCATACAACATTACCGGAACGATTGCTGCGTCTGCACCAACCAAGTCGAAACCTGCTTGTTCCATTCCTTTTCTAAAATAATTGGTATTCCACTCTAATTTATCACGTAATGAAGTATCTTTTTCTAACATTTCAAAGACTTTTAAAGAACCTCCAACAATTGAAGGAGCCAAAGAATTAGAAAATAAATATGGTCTGGAACGCTGACGTAAAATTTCGATAATTTCTTTTTTTCCGGTAGTATATCCTCCCATTGCACCGCCAAGTGCTTTACCAAGTGTTCCGGTAACGATATCTACTCTACCTAAAACATTTTTTAGTTCAATGGTACCTCTTCCGGTTTTACCGATAAATCCTGCTGCATGGCATTCATCTACCATCACCAAAGCATCGTATTTATCTGCTAAATCACATATTTTATCTAATTGAGCTACAATTCCATCCATTGAAAAAACACCGTCGGTAACAATAATTTTAAAACGATGGTTTTGATTATTAGCTTCTATAAGCTGCTTTTCTAAATCTGCCATATCGTTATTTGCATAACGGTATCTTGCAGCCTTACACAAACGAACACCATCGATTATCGATGCATGGTTTAAAGAATCAGAAATTATCGCATCTTCTTTTGTTAATAAAGGTTCAAAAACACCTCCGTTTGCATCAAAAGCGGCGGCATACAGAATGGTGTCTTCGGTATGGAAAAAATCGGCTATTTTTTGTTCTAATTCTTTATGTATATCTTGTGTTCCGCAAATAAAACGAACGGATGCCATACCGTAACCTCGTTTATCCATTGTATCTTTTGCCGCTTGGATAACTTCGGGATTATCGGCTAAGCCCAAATAATTATTAGCACAAAAATTGAGCACTTTTTCTCCTGTTGAAACCGTTATTTCGGCACCTTGTGGCGATGTTATAATTCTTTCGGATTTATACAATCCTGCATTTTTAATTTCTTGTAACTCTTTTTGTAAATGTTCTTTTATACTTCCGTACATTTTATTTGTTTTAGAAAAACAAAAATAAGGTATTTTACTTTTTATTTTGGATAAATTCTTGTTTTTTTAATTGTATTTTCAATTGCCTTTTTATTTTTCCAATCTATCCATTTTTGACCATTGAGTTTACGCATCATATTATCAAAATAACGCATTACAAAAATATTATAAACTGCTTTTGAAAAATTTTTAGGGTGACGAGCAATTGCACGTAAACTCATGGAAAACCCGGGTGTTTCATAAAACATATAATGCCAATAACCTTCGGGAATATACAGCATCTGACCGTGCTCTAAATTACCTTTATAACCTTTTGCATGCTTTAAAGCAGGCCATTTATGATAGTCAGGATTCATAAAATCTATATCTTCCCTGGTAATAAGCGAAAAAGGGATTTTATAAAGGTATTTTGTTTGATTTTGATCAAATAAAAGCACCTTCTTTTTTCCTTGAAAATGAAAATGAAAAATATTTGCCAAATCGATATCATAATGCATAAAAGTATAAGAATTTTTACCTCCAAAAAATAACATTGGTAATTTTTTCATTAATTTAAGTCCTACATCCGGAAAATCAAAATCTTTATTTAATTGTGGTACTTCTTTAAGGATATTCCATAAAAAAATACGGTATTTTGTAGGTTCTTTTTGTAACAAGTTTATGTAATCACGCATTTTCATGGTAGCGTGTGGCTGATTAAATCCTTCTTTATAATCTACAGGTCTATTATCGTATAACGGAACTATTTTATCTCCTGCAATTTGTTTTATATACTCAAAATTCCATCTTTTTACGGCATTCCAATGATCTACAAAATGTTTTATTATCACCGGCTTTTGAGGTTTAAAATAATATTTTAAAAAATCTTGTGTGGTAATGGTTTCTAATATATCTATGGATTTTAAAATCATGATAACACGAAGGTACAAAAATTACTTGATATACAACCCGCAAAATAAATGACTGGTTCTATCTTTATCTATTAAAAATTGTTGAAAAGGGTAAATCAAATGATTAAAAAATGAGTTTTTAGAATTTGATTTACTTTTTATGTTTTAAATTTTCCATTTCTTTCTTTAAATCTTTTGCAACTCCTCCAAGAAAGCCACTACCATCTTGTTTTTCTTTATCTTGAATTTTTTGTTTTAAATCGGATACTTGCTTTTTAAGATTTTCAATATTATTTAGAATAAAAGATTCATCTATATTGCCTTCTTTTTCGATAACAGCATTTTCAATATCCACCACAATATCTTCAGATTTAATATTGGTATTATATTCTTTACTTAAAAAATAATCATCTACTTCTTTTTGCGTCATTC